>Ga0183100_1001710_pt1 | contig 10391 bp, 7 predicted proteins | sample Biomet2_FD_127789 | JGI IMG/M metagenome (GOLD analysis project Ga0183100, IMG submission 127789) | Microbial communities from bioreactor (seeded with anoxic lake sediment) at LBNL, California, USA - Biofuel metagenome 2 | ecosystem: Engineered > Bioreactor > Anaerobic > Unclassified ...
ATCACGCTGCTGAAGGTCAACCAGCACCTCTTTTACCCGGTCAGACTGCTTTTGAAGAATTTTATACTGTACCTTAAGCTCCTCATTTTCTTCTCTAAGCTGCTTGGTCAGAGGGGTATCGAAAAACGTCAAATAAATGAAGAAAAAGACCAACCCCATGGAAAGGCCCGTGAAGGCATGAAACAGAAACGATTTCAGCCAATCGAGTGTCGTTCTCTGAATCCGTTCAAACCTGAGCAATTCTGAATTGAAGTGATATTTTGGTCGTTTACCCACTAGTTGTCAATACTTTTTGGTTGCGAATACATGCAAAAATAATAATAAAGCCGTATTTTTGCACGCAATTTAAGAAATACGGCATGACATCTATTGAAATTCGACAATCATTTAAGGATTTTTTTGCTTCCAAAGGACATAAAATTGTTTCTTCAGCCCCTATGGTCGTTAAGGGAGACCCGACGCTGATGTTCACCAACGCAGGTATGAACCAGTTCAAAGACATTATTCTGGGTAATGTGGCCCCAAAATACACCCGGGTAGCCAATTCTCAGAAATGCCTCCGTGTCAGCGGTAAACACAACGACCTTGAAGAAGTCGGTCACGACACCTATCACCACACCATGTTCGAAATGCTTGGAAACTGGTCATTCGGTGATTATTTCAAGGAAGAAGCAATATCCTGGGCCTGGGAATACCTGGTCGATGTGCTGAAAATCGATCCGAAACGCCTTTACGCCACGGTCTTTGAAGGATATGCTCCGGAAGGACTGGAACGCGACAATGAAGCCGCCTCCATCTGGGGCAGGTTCCTGCCAGCCGAACGCATTATTAATGGCAACAAGAAAGACAATTTCTGGGAAATGGGGGATACCGGTCCCTGCGGCCCTTGCTCCGAGATTCACATCGACTTGCGGACGGATAAAGAACGGGCTGCCATCGACGGCCTCTCACTGGTTAACCAAAGTCATCCGCAAGTCATCGAAATCTGGAACAATGTGTTCATGCAATACAACCGCAGGGCTGACGGCTCACTGGAATTGCTGCCATCCCGGACTGTCGATACAGGGATGGGCTTCGAACGGCTGTGCATGGCCATTCAGGGGAAACGCTCCAACTACGACACCGATGTTTTCCAGCCTATCCTGCAGGAGATCGGCAGCATGTGCGGAGTCACCTACGGCACCGATGCCAAAACCGATGTTGCCATGCGTGTCATTGCCGACCACATCCGAACCATCGCCTTTGCCATTACCGACGGACAGCTTCCGTCTAATGCCAAAGCCGGTTACGTCATCCGGCGCATCCTTCGCCGGGCCGTCCGCTACGGCTATACCTTCCTGGGACGCCATCGTCCGTTCATGTACCAGCTCATTCCTTCCCTCATCCGCTCCATGGGTTCTGCTTATCCTGAACTTTCAGCCCAGCAGACCCTGATCGAAAAAGTCATCCGCGAAGAAGAAGACTCCTTCCTGCGTACACTGGAAACGGGCATCCGTCTGCTTGACAAGCTGATGGCCGATGCCAATGCAGCCGGGACCAAGGTGCTTTCCGGCAAGGATGTGTTCACCCTGTACGACACCTACGGATTTCCGATCGACCTAACGGAACTGATACTAAGTGAAAATGGCCTGTCTGCGGACATTGACGGGTTCAACGCCGAAATGCAGCAGCAAAAAGACCGGGCCCGGCACGCCGCCGCCGTCGAAACCGGAGACTGGGTCGTGCTTAAAGACCAGGAATCCGAATTCGTCGGATACGATTTCACCACCTACGAAGTGGAGATACTCCGGTACCGCCAGTTGTCCCAGAAAGGGAAAACCTATTACCAGATTGTCCTCGACAAGACCCCGTTTTATGCCGAAATGGGTGGTCAGGTTGGTGACAGCGGTTACCTGGAAGCACCCGACGGCCAACGCACCATTATCAAAACAGTGCAAAAAGAAAACAACCTGAGCGTACATCTCACCTCGGCACTACCGGCCGATCCGACCCAGGTATTCCAGGCTGTCGTCAATCCGGAAAAACGCCAGGCGACTTCCTGCAACCATTCAGCAACCCACTTACTGGATCAAGCCTTGCGTGAAGTACTCGGGACCCATGTCGAACAAAAAGGATCACTGGTATCCCCTGAAAACCTCCGGTTTGACTTCTCCCATTTCCAGAAAGTCACCAACGAAGAACTGCGGGAAGTGGAGAAGCTGGTTAATGAAGCTATCCGGCGTAACATTCCATTGGAAGAAAGCCGCCACACCCCTATTTCCGAAGCGAAAGAAATGGGTGCCATTGCTCTGTTCGGTGAAAAATACGGAGAGGATGTCCGTGTCATCAAGTTTGGCCAATCGGTTGAATTCTGCGGTGGAACTCATGTTCAGGCCACTGGTGAAATCGGCAGTTTCCGCATTATTTCCGAAAGCTCCATTGCTGCAGGTATCCGCCGTATTGAGGCTATCACCGGTACTGCCGTTGACGACCAGTATTTCAACATGCAGGACGAACTCCGCACCATCCGCGGTTTGTTTAACAATGCCCCTAACCTGACAGCCGCCATTGAACGCCTGGTAGCAGAAAATCAGGAAAATCACAAGAAACTGGAAGCCTTTGCCGCTGAAAAAACCGTCGCGCTGAAAAACGACTTATTGAAAACGGCGACGGAGATTCACGGTGTAAAATTGGTTGTCTTCGAAGGAAACGCTTCTGCCGATGCCATCAAAAACATCGCCTTCCAGCTCCGTGCCGAAATACCTGCCGGTTTGGCCTTCATCGCCGGTAGCATCGAAAACGACAAACCGTTACTGACGCTCACGTTCAGCGAAGACCTTGTTGCCAAAGGCCTCAACGCCGGAGCCCTCGTCCGCGAAGCTGCCAAAACCATCCAAGGCGGTGGCGGAGGCCAGCCTCACTTTGCCACAGCCGGTGGTAAGAACACGACCGATCTGCCACAGGCCGTCAACAGCATCGTGGAAAAAGTCAAAGCATCGATCTAAAACGAGCCATCCATAAACGATCACGCGTGGGATAAGTCAGACAAAACTGATTCATTCCACGCGTTTGTTATTTAGCAAAGGCAGCCATATACGATGATGCCCTAAAGGAAGCGACTATTCTTCTATTTATTGAATAGCCGATTCATCATTAGTTAGTTTGTCCAATTTCATTTAATTGAATTGGATATTATGATAGTTTTGTTCTTCAATTGTTCAGCTGTTGTATTTTTTGCAGCAGAATTCTCATAAAAAAACTTTGTACTAAATGAATTCGTTGCTATCTGGATTTTTGGATTATAACCAGAATCCGAGATCTTGTGATCTTTTGTTTTCATATCAACTTTCATGTTTCCAGCCTTCATAAGTTCTGTTATCGCTCAAATTCATTTGTGGAGCCATTCCCGGAGCAGGGGCAAAAGATTGTTTAAGTAGCTCACCTTCGCTCAAGAAAACCTCAGTACCGCTATACATTGATTCAATCAATCCCCTTCTAAAAGAATAAGAATATCTATCTGTGCCGTTTAAAATAATAGCCGGATTATATGGATTGTCTAATTCTAGCTCAGAACTAATATCATCATAAATGTTTTTGACAATAGTATATAACTCCATAGATGGTTTTTCAATCATAAGGCCTAAACTTTCGCTGGCCTCTTTTCGCCTGATAGAATAATCATGACTACCTGAATCACTGCAAAGGAACTTGATAATTGCATCTTCTTTTTCTTCACCAAGATTCTGCCATTTCATCAATTTACGAGCTAACATTTGAATCTGGCTTTTTGACTTATAGACTTGCCCTAATGTCAATGGATGAATTCTCTCTGACAAATGTAATAAAATTTCGGTCATATTCCGTTGGTCTGTTATGCCAAAATCTTTTTTAGCCATTTCAATATAGGCATTTACATATTCCACACTTACTGGCACCTTGGCATTAGGGTCAGGTATTCCTGGTACAGGTGGGTTTAATGGTCCATTTACACTTGGGTCAATTGGCCCTAACATGGCTTGTTTTGTCATTACAATATTGTCTGCACCTAAGCAGATTAACGTGCCTGAGCTAAAACAGTTAGAAGGAATGATCACCTCAAATTCTTTACAAAAACTCCTAATGAGGTTGACTAAGCTCCATGCCGCTAAGGTATTTCCACCATTCGTATATAGATACAACGAGATCTTCTTCGTATCTCCAATTTTATCTAAATGTTCAGAGAACTTAGGTAAAATATCAGATGCAATTTGGGTTTCAAGTCCAGGCCTTGTGCCAGTAACATAAACCAACAACTTAGCGTTTCGTCGTCTTTCCAATTGTTGATATAATTCCAATCTATCCTTTCTCATAATATTATTTTAATTTTAACGCACCAAATTTAAATAAATTCATTGAATTTAAAAATTTTGATAATATAAATATGATCACGATATGGTATAACATAGGTCCACGTCCTATAGGCATGGTTATATACTTTTGGCTGCGCCTTTGAATTAGCATAAGCTTTATTGACGAAGTCAAAAATGGAAAGATGTAAAGGAAACCTATGACGGAGACCCGGCAGCCAAAAGTTACAGTGAGATCATTTTCTCCTATCCGACCATCCGGGCTGTATTCAACCATAGAATGGCTCACGAACTGCTAAAGCTGGGTGTACCGGTCATACCACGAATCATTTTCGAACTGGCTCATTCCGATACCGGCATAGATATCCATCCTGGTGCACAAATCGGAGACTATTTCAGCATCGATCATGGTACAGGAGTGGTTATCGGAGAAACAACCAATGCCATCCACGCAGGTGAAGAGCCTGACTACAGAGATGGTGCTTATGGTGATGTCGTCATCCCCATCCATTTATCAACTACGTTCGCACGGAAGATCGTGTCCGAACCTACAGGCGGTTATGAGTATACCCGTTCGCTGAACCCGACACGAAAAGCGTTGGAAACAAAGCTGGCCTCTCTTGAGCAAGCCACCTACGGATTAGCTTTCAGTTCAGGCCTGGCCGCTGAATCGACGGTGCTGCTTTCGTTGCTGAATCCAGGTGATCACATCATCGCGTTCGATGACTTGTATGGTGGTACCCAACGACTGTTCAACCAGGTTTTTGCCAATTTTGGCTTTCAGACCTCCTATATTGATGCCACCAGCCCCACGTTGTTGGAAAAAGCCATTCAGCCAAATACAAAATTAGTTTGGATCGAATCGCCATCCAATCCGCTGCTTAAATTGTGTGACATCCGCGCCATTTCAGAGATTACACGTGCAAACCATCTGATTCTGGTAGTAGACAATACCTTTCTGTCCCCTTATTTCCAACACCCCTTGGAACTGGGTGCCAATATCGTCGTACACAGTTCAACCAAATACATAGGCGGACACAGTGATGTACTTGGCGGAGCCGTCCTGCTTTCGAATGAAGCCTACTATGAACGACTTCAATTCCATCAAAATGCCGTTGGAGCAGTGCTTTCACCGTTTGATTCATACTTGACGATACGTGGCCTGAAAACGTTGGAAGTCCGTATGCAGCGGCATCAGGAAAATGCATTAACCATTGCGCGTTTTCTGGAAAAACAGCCCAAGGTGAAACGGGTTATTTACCCTGGATTACCCTCTCATCCTCAATATGAATTGGCACGCCGTCAAATGACCGGTTCAGGTGGCGTATTGTCATTTGAACTAAAAGGAGACCGTTCAGATGCCGAAACTTTTTTGCAGAAACTGACTGTGTTTTCGCTGGCCGAAAGTCTTGGAGGCGTAGAATCATTGATTGAACTGCCGGCCACCATGCCCCATGCGTCTGTTGCCAAAACGGTACGCGAACAGATAGGCATTTCGGATACGCTGATCCGGGTTTCCGTAGGCATCGAACATGTCAACGATCTGATTGCCGATTTGGAACAAGCATTATCGTAACCAATTGGCTTTATTTATATTAACGCCGATGTCAAAAGCGATACCATCTAACCCAGTAAACTCTGACAAACCCACTGCACCGGATCATAAGCTGATTGTCCTGGAACCAGGCATTATTGTTTGACAAATTTTTCCGTTCTGATGCCCTTTTCCGTTTCAACCCGGATTAAATAGACACCTGAGCGAAGATACCCGACAGACAGTACCGGCCTGTTCAACACATGAAGCAGTGTCCGGCCAGAAAGGTCGGTTACCCACGCCTGTTTGACCGGAACATCCGAAACAACAGTCAATTGGTCCGCAACAGGATTCGGATAAATAGTCCAGCCGGATGAAGAAGAAGCTGTCAGATTTGTGGTTCCAGCCACCGTAAACAACAGTCTGGATAAATTGGTCAGCGATGTGCCATACGGAGCATAATACAGGTAAAGATAATAACTGCCTGGATCCAGATCAAGCGATCCTTTGAACGAATACGTCTCCGTCTCACCTGTTTCAAGGGAAATATCCCCGAAATCAATATAACTGATAGAGGTACCCAGCGTTTTTTTAAAAATATAGGCAACTACATGATTGCTATAAAAGCCACCGGTATTTTTTAGTGTCACATGAACAATAAAAGCCTCGTTTTGATGAATGGTATCGCCCTGAGCAAACGACAAGGGCCCTACTACCTGGAGAGCGGCCGTATCCGGTTCCTGAAGGATAGTAACTGCCAATGGCTGGCCCAACGTCTTATAATTTTTGACCGACTGAGTATTGGTGCTGTCATAGACCACAACAGCCGTATAGGTTCCGGGGGCGACAGCTATCGTTCCGCCCAGGGTCAGCTGACCGGTATCGCCCGGAGCGATATAGGCCAGGTCACAACCAAGATACTGACTGACTGCCGGATCGGAGACAGCGGTAAGTTTGAGGCCCAGATAAGAATAAAATTCATTTCCGGCATTTCTGACGGAAACCTGAAAACTCTTTCCCCGGTTATAATAGGTGTTTTTTTCAGATTGGCCGATCGGCTGGCTAAGAGAGAGCAGCGGGTTTGACGCCGGCACCGAGATCCTGGCACCATTGGCATCAGAGACCGTCAGCGACAGGTAATTCTGAAATTTGGTGCTTCCGTTCATGATGTCCCATTGGGTCGCACCGGAAGGCTCGTAGATCGTATACATGCGATAGGCACCAGGAGTGACGCCCTTCAGCGAGACCGGATAAGTGACCGATTTACTGATGTTCATCCCTTTCGTTGAAAGACTTAATGCCTGAGTTGCCAACTCTTTCACAAGCACTCCGTTTTGAAATAGTCCCAATCCGATCGTTCCGGAAAAATCTTCCGTACCGTCATTTTGAAAAGAAGCCTTTATGCTGGCTGAATTTGACGAAATATCCGAAAGGGTATCGACGGATGGCGACAACTGGCTGATCAGAATCAGGTGCAGCGTCTTGTCCGTCGTGTTGTTCTCTTTCTGAATACCGGTCAACATGATCAGCTGGGAGCCATAACCACCCATCAGGTTCGGATCGAAGTAACCATTGTTCACGCCGCTCCATCCCCAGTTTATATGGACATAACTAGCTGAATCATAGCCATCCACGACATAGGCATGGGTATCATTTGCCATCAGAATGGGCCGCAAATCTGACAATTCAGTTTTAACCAATGACAGCCAACCTGCGGCATTAAAGTTGGCTCGTTCCAAATATTGAATATCCTTGTCATAACCGAAATTCTGGATCAGTGCTTTCCGTGCGTCATAAATAGAAGCACCGGAACCATCTGTCATATAATTCATATTGACGGCCACCCCGCAATGGTACATCAAGGTAGCCACTGCCGAATCCTGCTCCGGTAATGAGGTCCCTCCCAAATATGTATCCAGCATCTTGTCCCATTGATACGCCGTTCGACTGAAATCAACGGTAAACGAACCCACCTGGCAAACATCCGTATTCGAACCGGTTCCTGAAACAGGCCAGCGAAAATATTTCATAATCTGGGCCATTGCCGTGGCAACGCACCCGGTGTATAAAGGCTTCCCATCTACCGGGCTGCGCGGACACAAATCATTGTACGGACCCGTCTGATCCCATTTGATGTTTCCAAGTAACGGCTTTACATAGCTCGACATATCAGCCGTGACGGTGGTGCTGGCAGCCTCAATAGCTCCGCCTTGCATGGCATAGCTGATGCTTTTCTTATACGTATCCAACAGGCTCTGCAGATTGTCCGGCAGCCGGCTGACCGAAAATGAGCCTTCATCCGAATAGCCCAATACAGGTTTGACGACGTCATCCGCAGAAACAATGACAAAACCATCCTGATCTCCGGCATTGAAAATATAGAAATAATTGACCGGGGAGGCAGAGCGTAAGAGAGGCACCGAATCCTTACAGGTATAAACCAACTGAAGTGGCTTAGCCGAGCGGAGGCCAACGATTTTCCGATGGCTGTCGAAAAAATATTGCGCCATTTCCAGCGCTTTTGTCTGATCTATCCGGACTGAAAAAGAAGTCGCAGAAAAACAAAACAGGATGACTGATACAATGAACCTTAGATACTTCATTTGATTAACTTTATTATCGGACTACAAATTGCCGGTAAGATACCTATTATTTTTGTTGGCTACTCAATAAATTCATCCCTGAAATTGATCAGATACACCCGTTCCGTTGCCCTGGTCATGGCCGTATACAGCCAACGGTAATAATCCAGTCCCATCCGGTCTTCGGTTACATACCCCTGATCAATGAATACCTCTTTCCACTGACCACCCTGTGACTTATGGCACGTCAAAGCATAACCGTATTTTATCTGGAGAGCGTTCAGCCAAGGATCTTTCCGAAGGCATTGATACAATTCTTTTTTCGTGGCACAACCCGGTGCATAATCAGCCACCACATCCTGCACAAGCCGTTCCTGCGAAACCTTGTCCAGCGCCGGTGCCTCGGAGACCAGCGAATCGAGCAGCACCCGGACTTCCAACTCCCAATTGTAATCCGGAAAACGCACCTCCATATCGGCAAACCGGAATCCATACATTTCGTACTGCTTGCGAATGCGGACGACCTCCACCAGATCACCGTTGGCAATGAATGGAATTTCAGGATACTTCTCCGACCACAAGTAATTGTTTTTGGCCACCAGCAGAAAATCGCCGTTGGACACTTCATCTTCCTTGTACAGGACCGAGTTCCGGATGCCTTTGTTGAACAGCACGGCCCGCTTGTTTGAATAGCAAATCACTTTGCTTTCCTCCATGCCGGCCCGGTCATAAGAGGCTGTTATCGTATCGGTCAACTCGTCTCCCGGCAGCCGGATAACATCCACTTTGTTAACGCGCAGTCGCGGCAACACACTGACCAGGTCCTGCCGGATGGCTTCCCTAAGGGAAGTCGCATTACTCAGCACACCGCTGTCGCTCGCCTGACGGAGTACCTGCGTCAGTTCGATGCCTTTGGCCTCCATCCCCATCGACCGTAGTTGGACCGGATCAAGCGCCGGACTCAGCAATTGCCCGACAGGCGGCAGCTGAGCGGTATCACCCATGAGGATCAGCCGGCAATCAGTACCGGAATAAACATATTCGAGTAGATCTTCCAGCAACCTGCCGCTTCCGAACATGGAGCTTTCCCCTCTTTCATTGGAGATCATGGAGGCTTCATCCACGATAAAAAAAGTATGCCTGTGCGCATTGAAATTCAGGCCGAAGCCACCTTCTTCCGTCGAAACGGCAGCTTTCCGGTATATTTTCCTGTGAATGGTCAGGGCCGGATGCCCACTGTAAGCAGCCAGCACTTTGGCCGCCCTTCCTGTCGGTGCCATCAGCACACAATCTATCTTTCCGGCATCCAGATACCTGATAAACGCACTGATCAGGCTGGTCTTTCCCGTCCCGGCATAACCTCTCAACAGAAAAAGTTGCTGATCGGTCGACGTCAGCATGTACAATGCCAGCCTATCCAGCGCCACTTGTTGTTCTGAGGTCGGTTCGAACGGGAAAAAACTTGCTATTTGGGCTGATAGTTGCTCAGGGGTCATTTTTCCAGGAATTTGAAACCAAAAGTAGTTCGTTTCTGATTGATTTGCTACATTTGTGTTTCAATTTCTATAAACAATGGGAGAAACAGCCAATAACAATCACAAACCAATCAGGCAGTTGTCCATTCTGTCAACTTCCGATGGATTTGTTTTCTATTATGCTGACGCCCCTGCATCACCGGTCTGTCAGTTGACACTGGAAGTCCCGGCCGATTTCCCGGATCAGTTTGTAGACATTGTCATAAAAAACGACTGGACAGGAATACAGACACTCAGCGTGGTAATCTCCGATCACAGTGACCGTTTCACCATCCTCCCGGCAGACATCACCGATCCAGCAGAGCAACGGACGTTCTTTAATAGTTTGTTTCTGCCCGATCAACCTGGCGAACTGATTGTGCAGCCATTGAGTGACGGGAAACAACTTTTCTGCTGTGAAATGCCTTCCATTCGA
>Ga0183100_1001711_pt1 | contig 10387 bp, 8 predicted proteins | sample Biomet2_FD_127789 | JGI IMG/M metagenome (GOLD analysis project Ga0183100, IMG submission 127789) | Microbial communities from bioreactor (seeded with anoxic lake sediment) at LBNL, California, USA - Biofuel metagenome 2 | ecosystem: Engineered > Bioreactor > Anaerobic > Unclassified ...
TATTTGATATTAATTTCATCAGACATAAAATAAAATCCTCTGGAGTATTCTCCAGAGGATTTTATTATATGGATGCCTTTGTGCAAAACCATAAAGCTCATACTTCTGGCCCCGGAGCATTCAAGATTTAGAAAGAAAATTTAAAAGGCGGGTATTATAATTCCTTCTCTGTCATTTGTAATATATATTTCAGTTATTTCTACTAAAGAAGCACCTTCATATGAAAATATGTATAAATAGAAAGGTATAAATCATATTTTGCTAAATTTCATCAAAACTTAAGTATTACTTAAGACATATTTAATAATTAGTTAAGCGGCATTTTATATCTGACCTATATAATAAATACATAGTAATGAAATGAAAAATGTGCGGAGGCGTAATGAATGAAAAAGAAAATCATAATCTGGATTGTAATAACATGTGTAGCAATAGGGGGAGTAAGTTACGTTATATCGAGAAAAAATAAGGCAGCAGTTACTAGCGTAAAAGCGGCACAGGTATCAATAGGTGATATCAAATCTTATCTTTCAACAACTGCTGTTATAAAATCCAAAAATAGCAGGGATTATTATCCTCTTCAAGGTAAAGTAATCAAAGTAAATGTAAAGATAGGTGATGCGGTAACTAAAGGACAAGTTCTAGCAGAATTTGATGTATCAGACCCTAACATAGGTGTAAGACAAGCACAAATTGGTTATGATAACGCAGTACTTGCTAAACAGATTCAAGTAAACAGCAATAATGAAGTTAAAAATAATATTGCTGATTTAAATAAGCAAATATCTGATTTAGACAAACAAATAACAGAAGCTAAAAAGACCCCGGAAGGTCTGGCAAATGTCCCATCACTGGAAGCCCAAAAATCAACCCTTCAAAAAACCAGGGATTCTTTAAAAGTACCATTTGCCAGTGAACAATTAAAGCAATCAGATAATAACATATCACTTCAAAAAATAAACTTAGACAATGCCAAAAATATTCGTTCTAAAAGTCAGAGTACTATAGTTTCAGACATTGATGGAGTTGTAACAGCGCTGAATATAGTTGAAGGATCCACAGCCGCTATGGGAACGCAGCCAGCTGTAACTGTTCAAGATACGAATAACTTAAAGGCAGTTATGACCTTAGGTAAATATGATGCAGCAAAAATCAAATTAGGTCAGGAAGCTGTTATTAAAGATGGCATAAAAGAGTATAAAGGTAAGGTATCATTTATTGAACCTGCAGCTGCAAAGACTGTTTCAGCCGCGGGATCAGATACAACTCTTGGAGTTGAGATCGATATTACAGATAAATGTGATGGCTTAAAGATTGATTTTGACACTGATGTAGATATACTTCTTGGACAGGCAAACAACGCAGCGAAAGTTCCGGCAGAAAGCATACGAACTGATAAAGATGGCAAAACATATGTATTTGTAATGGAAGGAAATAAAGCCGTGGAAAAAGAGGTTAAGCTGGGTCTACAGTCGGATATGGAAGCACAAATAATAGAGGGGCTAAGCTCTGATAATAAAGTAATATTAAATCCAAGCTCAACCATGAAATCCGGAGATATTGTATCGGAATCTATAGGAGGTAAGTAATGAATGATTGAAGTTAAAAATATAGTTAAAAGATATGTCACTGGGGAAATTGACTTTACAGCTTTAAATAATATAAATTTAAAAGTAGAAAAAGGTGAGTTTACCTCCATAATGGGACCTTCGGGCTCAGGAAAATCTACAATGATGAATATTTTAGGATGTCTTGACAGGATGAACAGCGGCACTTATATCCTTAACGAGAAAGATGTTTCAGAGCTTGATGATAAAGAGTTAGCCAATATTAGGAATAAAGAAATTGGGTTTGTTTTTCAGGCATTTAATTTACTTCCAAGGATGTCTGTCCTTGAAAATGTTGAATTACCTATGACCTATGCAGGAGTTCCTAAAAAGGAAAGAAGAGATAAGGCACTATCCGCACTTGATAAAGTTGGGCTTAGTGATAGAGTAAAGCATAGGCCTAATGAAATATCTGGTGGTCAAAAACAGAGGGTGGCTATAGCTCGTGCTATAGTTAATAATCCGGCTGTTATAATGGCGGACGAACCTACAGGTAATTTAGATACTAAATCTTCTATAGAAATTATGAAAATTTTCCAGGATTTAAATAATGAGGGAGCTACCATAATTATGGTTACTCACGAAACAGATATTGCTGAGTATTCAAAAAGAATAGTAAAGTTTAAAGATGGCCAAATAGTAGATGATCATGCTGTAAAAGATAGAATAATTTTATAAAGGGGTGCAGAGTAAACATGGGCATAATAAGTAATTTAGCAGAAAATTTCAAAATGGCATTAGATAGTATTATTTCAAATAAAATGCGCTCCTTTCTAACAATGTTAGGTATAATTATAGGTATAAGTTCTGTTATAACTATAGTATCTCTTGGACAGGGAGGGCAGAGTACTATAACTTCCGAATTTCAAAAACTGGGTTCCGCTACAGTGAATATAACGCTGGACGCTGCAAAAGCTGGTCAAAGTGATTCTATTACCTTTGAAGATATAAAACAAATAAAAGACAAGTTAGATACTGTTAAGTATGCAGCTCCAAGCGTATCTAAGCAAGGCACCGTAATTTCTGATACTTTAAATAAGAGAGCACAAATTACAGGTACTACCACAGATGGATTAACCATACAGAATTTAGATTTTCTGTACGGCAGACCTTTTAATGAAAGAGAATCTGAAGAAGGAAAAAGTGTTGTAATAATAGACGAGATTGCAGCACAAGATTTATTTGGCTATAGTGATGTTACTGGCAAAACCATAAAAATAGGTTCTAAACAATCTCCTGTAAAGGCTACAATAATAGGTGTAACCAAATCCATTATGGGATCCTTTGGCAGAGGCAATACTAAAAACATGCCAGCATTTTTATATATACCTGCCACATTAATGCAGAATATTTACCCTAGTGAATTTTCAATAGATCAGATCAGTATTATGGCAACGGACAAAAACAATTTGGAAAGTGCCGGGAATAATGCAATAAATATATTGGAAAGCAGACACAATAACAGAGGAAAAGAAATATATATAGCCCAGAATGCTATGAGCCAGTTAGATCAAGTAAATACTGTTCTTGGAATATTCACTGCCTTTATTGGAGCGGTAGCAGCTATTTCATTATTAGTTGGCGGAATAGGAGTTATGAATATCATGCTGGTTTCAGTAACAGAGAGAACAAGAGAAATAGGTATAAGAAAAGCAATAGGTGCAACCACAAGTACAATACTTATTCAATTTTTAACTGAATCTGTAATAATATGTCTTATAGGCGGCATTATCGGAATGATATCAGGTATCTTAGGTGCTTATGTAATAGGAAGCTTTGCTGGAATAACTCCTGTTTTATCAAGTACAGTAATTCTCGCATCCATACTTTTCTCTTCTGCAGTAGGTATTTTCTTTGGAATTTATCCGGCTAGAAAAGCTGCTAGTCTAAACCCAATTGATGCCTTAAGATACGAATAAGTAATTGTTGATTAAAAAGCTCTTTATATTTAAAATAAAATGAGCAGGAACTTAATACCTGCTCATTTATACAATAAAAAAGGGAGTGAACTTTCATGTCTATTAAGTCACGACTAAGGCTTTCTTATATTGCAATGCCAATAATTCCATTTATTCTCATCGTAATTGTAAGTAATATATTCATGTCCTATATCGGAGGAGAATCGGAATATCTGGGTAATAAGATACAAAAAAATAATAATCCTTTAACTCAAATTATCTCATCTAACAATAAGTTTATGAAAAATGTAAATATGCAGATCCTGAAAAATCCTGATAAACTTTTGGATCAGTCATATTTGTCACAGTTAGATAAGAGTATAGAAGCAGAGTATACAGGTATTGCACTTAGAAAAAACAGTAAAATAATCTATTCTTCCGACTATATAAAGAATGATATAAATGAAGTTTCACTGCCTTCTTTTAGTTCAGATACATTAGAAAATTCAAATAAAAAGATACATATTTAAGGACAGCAATACTTTTATTTTAGTGATGGAAGTATGGGCAGCATTTTTTTCCTGGTAAAAATGGAAGGCTATAAAAAAATGTTTCAGAAAAGTTCTGCTTTCTTAATTTTATTTTCTTTAATTATATTAGTTATTGTTACTGGTATATTTACTTACTGGATGTCGAGAAGCTTTATTAAACCGTTAAAGGAGCTGGAAAAGGCTGCAAATGAAATAAAAAAGGGAAATTTAGATTACACCTTAAATATAAACTCAAAAGATGAGATAGGTGAAGTAAGTCATTCCTTTGAGGAAATGCGGTTAAGGCTTAAAAATTCTTTAGAAATGCAGCAGCAGTATGAAGAAAACAGAAAAGAATTAATTTCAAATATATCTCATGATTTGAAAACTCCTATAACCTCAATAAAAGGCTATATTGAAGGAATAAAAGATGGAATAGCAGACACTCCCGAAAAGATGGATAAATACGTTAACACCATATATACAAAAGCGAATTATATGGATAGCTTAATTAATGACTTATTTTTATTTTCTAAACTTGACTTAAACAAAATCACTTTTAAATTTCAATTAGTAGATATGATAAGTTACTTAAAAGACTGCGTTGAAGAAATAAAATTTGAGGTAGATGATTTAAGTATAGGCTTATCTTTAAATGTCCCTGAAAAATCTATACTTGTAAATATAGATGTGCAGCAGCTTAAGAGAACAATTCTGAATATCGTAGAAAACTCAATAAAATATAAAACTGATGGAAAACTAGAGATAGATATAATTTTAGAAGAAGATACAGAAAATGTTATAATTGAAATAAGGGATAATGGTAAAGGAATTCCCAAAGAATCTCTGCCTTATATATTTGACAGATTTTACAGAGCTGATACTTCAAGAGAAACTATAATCGGGGGAAGCGGATTAGGACTAGCAATAACTAAAAAAATAATTGAGGAACATAAAGGCACAATATGGGCTCAGAGCACGCAGAATAAAGGAACCTCTATATTTTTCTCGTTGAAAAAGTATCAGGTTATGGAGGTAAAACATGAAAAAGATATTGATAGTTGAAGATGATATAAGTATTGCGGAGCTGGAAATGGATTATCTGCAGATAAATGGGTTCATTGCAGATATTGAGAACAGTGGAGACAAGGGATTAATTAAAGCGCAAAATGGAGATTATGATTTAGTTATTTTAGATCTGATGCTTCCAGGTATAGGCGGCTTTGAAATATGTAAAAAACTTCGTAGCCAGCTTGAAATTCCTATTATTATTGTTTCAGCTAAAAAAGAAGATATAGATAAAATAAGAGGCTTGGGACTAGGAGCAGATGATTATATGACAAAACCATTTAGTCCAAATGAACTGGTAGCAAGAGTTAAGGCTCATATTGCCAGATACGAAAGATTATCTTCGAACAATAATCAGGACAGCAAAGATATAGTGGAGGTTAGAGGTATATCTATAGACAAGGTAACCAGAAAAGTTCGTATAAATGAAAAAGAAATTGAGCTTACTTCAAAAGAATTTGATCTGCTTTTGCTTTTATCAAGTAACCCCAATAGAGTATTTTCAAAAGATGAATTATTTGAAAGAATATGGGGTTTTGATTCTGTTGGGGATTTTTCTACAGTGACTGTTCATATAAGAAAGCTGAGAGAAAAAATTGAATTTGACCCGTCAAATCCGGAATATATTGAAACCATTTGGGGCGTAGGATATAGATTAACTGATTAGCGTTCTGTTTTTCTTGCAATAATAGCCTAATCTTTATTATATTTAAGGACGGTTATTGAAATTTTCATTCTGACGAGCTATTAAAAAGCACTAGAAGTTATTTTCCCATAGTCTTTTTTTAGATAATTTTGAAAAAATTTAGTTTTATATTTGCTAAAGTTGTATTTACCACTTATAATATCTCCTATATTTTCAAACACAATTGGTTTGTAATAATTAATAAAAACAATGCCCTTTGGAGTTACCTCCAAAGGGCAAAATATAAAAATTAATCAATTACTATTTAGCTGCATCCTGTGGTTGTCCCGCAGTCCAGACATACCTTGCAGGTACCGTTTGTCACCATTCTGGTGCTGGAGCAGTTAGGGCAGGTAACACCGTAAACTCTTTCTCCCTTATACTCCTTTTGCTTTACTGAATCTGATTTTGGCTTTACGCTGTTTTCTGATTTTGTATAAGCAGCATAGCTTTCAGGCTTTATCTGGCATCTGGAGAAGTCCCCCAGTTCAATATCGATTATCTTGCTTATAAGGTCAGAAATTGAGGATACATTCTTTATATATGGATGCTTCTGAACAAAACCATAAGGCTCATACTTCTGGCCACGTAGCATTCTTGATATATCCTGAGGCGGTACATGATACTGGAGCATAACCGAAATAGATTTAGAAAGAGAATTTAAGAGGCCGGTTATTATGGTTCCTTCTCTGTCTGTTGTAATATATATTTCAGTTATTTCGCCGTCTTCATTTCTGTTAACTGTGGTATATATTTTAACATCATCTATCTGTGCAGGATGGGTTGTGCCATGTCTTATACCTCTTGGTTTAACCCTCTTTGTACCCACAGAATTATTTTGAAGATTTTTAGCCTTTTCTAAAAGCTGATAGTAATTAAGGGTAGACAAATCTTCTTCTATTTCATCATTCAGCCTTGTATTTAAGGGCTGAGAGGCTTTAGACCCATCCCTGTACAAAGTTATTCCCTTTATTCCAAGTTCCCAGGATTTTAAACATACCTCTTTAAAATCATCCACTGTAGAATATTTAGGCAGGTTAACTGTCTTCGATATGGAGCCGGATACAAATGGTGTCAAAGCGGCTACCATAAGTACATGTCCCATAGGCTTTATATATCTTTCTCCGGTTCCGCAAACATTTGCAGTATCAAAAATTGGAAGATCTTCTTCTTTTAAATGAGGAGCACCTTCGATTTTTCCATCTATTATTTTCTCGTAGGTAAAGCCCTTTTCTGTTACAGTTTTCTTTCTTAAAATATAATCTAAAATGTCCTTTATTTCATCTTCAGTATATCCTAAATTTTTCAGGGCAGTTTCCATTACAGGATTAATAACTGTCATAAAGCCGCCGCCAACTAACTTCTTATAGATAACATGAGAGAAGAAAGGTTCAATTGATGTGGCACCGCTGTCCATTGCAAAGGATATAGTTCCTGTAGGAGCCAGAACGGATACCTGGGCATTTCTGTATCCGAAATTTTCGCCTGCTTCCAGTGCCATTCTAAAGCTGTTTTTAAGTTCTTCACTGATAAACCCTAAATTCTCCTCAACCAGCATCTGATGGGATACCTTAAATGGAGTATAATTCAGTCCCTCGAATTCATCATCTTTTGATCCTGCGCATCTGGCATGGTTTCTTATTACTTTCAGCATATGATCTTTATTTATCTCATATTTTTCAAATGGTCCCACAGCTTCTGCCATCAGAGCAGATACATAATAGGAACGGCCTGTTAATATTCCAAGAAGAGCAGCCAAAAGATTTCTTGCCTTATCAGAATCATAAGGATAGCCTATAGCCATAAATAATGAAGCTGCATTACAAAGACCCAGACCTGTAGTTCTGAAAAGATGTGTTTTTCTTGCAATATCCTCAGTTGGAAACTGTCCCCAGTTAATTGAACTTTCAAGAACCAGCTGAACTAGTCCTATTAAATGAATATATCCATTTATATCAAAGGTTTTTGTTTCTTCATCATAGAATTTATATATGTTTATTGATGCTAAGTTGCAGGAGGTATCATCTAGAAATGCATACTCTCCGCAGGGATTTGTAGAATTAATCCTGTTATATTGAGCATTATATACTCCGTCTTCACCGCAGGGACAAGTGTGCCATGCATTAAACCTGTCCTTAAAAAGGGGGGCAGGGTCAGCACATTTCCATGCACTGTTATTAAAGTCATTCCATAATTTCGACACTTTAATATCCTGATTTATGCTTTCATCTACTCTTCCTTTTAGTGTGATTTCGCTGTCCTCTTCAGGAAGCTTTTCTACCTTGCTCATGAAATCATCTGAAAAACATACTGAGTTATTGCTGTTCTGCCCGGATACAGTTTCATAAGCTTCTCCATTTATATCTATGTCATAGCCCATCTTGCCAAGGGCTCTTACCTTATCCTCTTCCTTAGCCTTCCAATTAATAAAGTCAAATATTTCAGGATGATCCTCGTCCACTATTACCATCTTGGCAGCTCTTCTTGTAGTTCCGCCTGATTTTATAGCTCCTGCATTTCTGTCTAAGCCTTTAAGGAAGCTCATAAGTCCTGAGGAAACTCCTCCACCTGACAGGACTTCTCCTTTTCCTCTTATTACAGAAAAGTTAGTTCCCGTTCCGGAACCGCCCTTAAAAAGCCTTGTTTCTGTTACATAGTGCTCAGATATTGAATGCTTTCCCAACAGCTTGTCTTGAATAGACAATATAAAGCAGGCAGAGGCCTGAGTCCTTGTATAGGTATCATCGCTCTCCACCACATTTTTAAGCTTTTTGTCATAGTAATAATAACCTGCCTTTGAGCCTTTAATCCCATAGGCTATATTTAAACCGGTATTAAACCATTGAGGAGAATTTGGAGCATACATCTGATTCAGAAAAGTATAAACTAATTCATCATAAAATATTGTTTTTTCTTCATCAGTTTTCAGCAGACCTTCATCTATCAGAGAATCTCTCCAGAATCTGACCATTCTGTCTGCTACCATTTTCATGCTGTTTTCATATCCCAATTCGTTTGTAACTCCTGCTTTTCTGAAATACTTAGAAGCTATAATATCACAGGCATTCTGAGAATACTCCTCAGGAAACTCTAAATCCTTCATATCAGTAAGTATGCTGCCTGTTTTGTAATCCTTTAAAAGTACATCAACTTTCTTCCATTTAAAAAGGTCAAAAACCGTTATATCCTTATTATCCTCCAGTTCCCCCGTATAATACCTTTTGATTATGTGGTCTATCTTCTCCATTTCGCCCTCCTAAAACACTAATATCACACTATATATAGTTACATTTAAAACCATAATATACTACATGTAGTATATTATAGAGGAATAATATATCTATTTCAATACAATAAAGACAAATAAAATCATTGACTTTTTTAATGTTCGTAGTTATACTTATGAAAAAAATATCTGGAGGAAATATGATTAAACTAGATAAAATAAAAGAAATGAGTAATGAAGACAAGTTGAAATATATGGTAATATTATCCCGGGGTCAGTTGAGTTCAGAAAAAGACATGACAGCAAATCTTTCTAATATATCTGCAATTATAAATGAATGTATACCAGAGATTAACTGGGCTGGATTTTATTTATTTAAAGAAGGGGAGCTTGTTCTGGGACCTTTCCAGGGAAAACCTGCCTGCAACAGAATAGCTATAGGAAATGGAGTATGCGGAGCAGCATTTAAGAATAATGAAACACTTTTAGTTCCTGATGTTCATCTTTTCCCAGGACATATTGCCTGTGACAGTGAGTCAAATTCAGAAATAGTGATACCAATAATAAATAATGATATAAAATTTGGAGTTCTTGATATTGACTCACCAGTTAAAAACAGATTTTCTGACTTGGAAAAGTCTTACTTAGAAAAGCTGGTTCTGGAAATTAAAAAATATATTTAAGACTTGACCTTAGGTATAAAAAGTCCCTTAGATGAAACTCACCTAAGGGACTTTTTTTTACATCATTTTTCTCTTAAATATCTTCCATATTTCATTAAATACTAATGGAAGAATTGATAATCCCATTACAAAAGCCCAATCTCTTAAGCTTAAGGAAAAGACCTTAAAAGGAATTTCCAGGAATGGAACTAATATTATAACGCATTGCAGGAATAAACCTATTAAAAGTGATCCAAATAAGTATTTATTACTGAAGAAGCCCATGGTAAATATGGATTTCTTGCTGTGCCTGAAGTTAAATGCATGGAACAGCTGTGATATACTGAGTACTACAAAGGCCATAGTCTGAGCATGCATTACTGAGTTTCCGTATAACTTTCTTCCAACAACAAAGGCAGTAAGCGTTAATACTCCAATCAGAAGGCCGTTTAACAGTGTTTCCATTAAAATAACTTTAGTAAATATCCCTTCCTTTGGGTCTCTGGGTTTCTCATCCATAACGCTCTTATCTTCCGGGTCCACACCTAAGGCTAGGGCAGGGAAGGTATCAGTAATTAAATTAACCCAAAGAATGTGTATGGATATAAGTGGTGTAGGCCAGCTTAATAAAACAGCAATGAATATAGCAAATATTTCTCCTATATTACAAGATAAAAGGAAAAGTATTGATTTTTTTATGTTGTTATAGAT
>Ga0183100_1001712_pt1 | contig 10374 bp, 6 predicted proteins | sample Biomet2_FD_127789 | JGI IMG/M metagenome (GOLD analysis project Ga0183100, IMG submission 127789) | Microbial communities from bioreactor (seeded with anoxic lake sediment) at LBNL, California, USA - Biofuel metagenome 2 | ecosystem: Engineered > Bioreactor > Anaerobic > Unclassified ...
CGCGCGATGCTGGCGGACCGTTCCGCATCATCAGCCCAACGATACTGCGTCCGGCGCAGCAGCACGTTGCCGCACGCGGGGCCGGCAACCCGCGCCAGAAAACGCCCATTCTCCGACAAGAAGCTTACGCCCACACCGCGCTCCGCGCAGAGGAACAGCAACGGCGGGCTGCACCACACCTGCCCGAAGGTGACGAGCCCGCTCAGGCCGTGCACAGGCACGCGCAAACGCACCTCGTCGGCCTCGCGCACCACAACGTTTTCCCCCTCCTTCACCACGGAGGCCCCCGGCAGCGTGACAAACAAGGTGTTCAGCAACTTCTTCATTCGCTCTCCTCGTTTGGGCTCAGAGCCTCGGCCAAATAGGCCCGCACGCTGCGTCCCCGGCCTGCCGGTTTCGGCAAGCACAGGGACAAGAGAGAGCAGGCCTCACACTTTTCCGATGCGTATTCAGCAGGCGGCGTACGGCCCCCGTCCACCAGTTCGTGGAAACGCCGGGCGGCATCTGCAGTGGTCTGGCGCAGGGACGCGTCAAAAGCCACGTCCAGCCTGCGCCGCGTTTGACCATAGAACAATGCGCCCGCAGGCACGCCCACGCCCAGCATTTCCTCCAGACAAACGGCCTGGGCGCAGAGCTGCACGCGGTCGGCGTCGTTTTTTTTGGGGCGGCCTCGTTTATGCTCCACCGGGAACGGACGCCAAGGCGCGCCGGGGGGGGCTTGATGGAATTCCACCACATCCGCCACACCCGAGAGCCCGAGCACCAGCGAACGCAGATGCAGGGCGAAGGTCGAACGCACTCCAGGCGCTGTTCGGCCTCCGCCCCCGTGCACACGCTCGTGGGCAACGTTGCCCTCTGCCGTCAGTTGATTCTCCGCCCACTGCCCCTCAACGTGGATGAGGGCGCATTGGCGCACGCAAAAGAGCAGGTGTTGCAAGCCGGAGAGCGGCAGCAGATCGTCCTCGGTGTACATGGACGTTCTCCCGGTTGAGAGGTTACGCGGCGGCTCCTGCGCGGGAGCGAGTGGCAGCGCGTCATCGGCCCCGAAGGGCACGTTTCAATTCACGCCCCCGCCCCGCGCGGAAGCCGTTCGCTTACAGCTTCTCCTCCAGGCTCACGCCCTGCGGCAGCCCCGCCGTGTCCACGCTCACGGCGTAGTCGCCGAAGCTGCGCGCGGGGGCGTCCGGGTCCGTGGCGCGGCGTACCGTCACCAGGTCAAAGAGCTTGTGTGCGGGCGCGTTGCCCAGCTTGTCCGCGTGCTTGAACACAACGAGCTTGCGGGCGCTCATCTTGCCACGAGCGGCGGAGTGGTCGTGGTCGAACATCTGCATAAGCGCCTGCCAGAACAGCTCGAGGTCGTCGTCGGAAAAGCCCGTCTGCGCGGCCAGAGGCGCGGAGATGAAACCCTCCGCCCGGTACAGACCATAGGGAATAATGTGCTTGCGGCCCATGGTGCGGTTGTCGCCACTCTGGGCTTCGGCCTCCTTTTCGGTAGCCACCGCCATGCGGGTGATGGTCACATCCAGCGGGGTCACAGGCTCAATGCTGCGGGCGAAGGCCAGCTGCACCGGGCCTCGCACTTGCCCAGCGGTCTTACGGATTTTGCTCGAATCTTCTTCGCTCTGTTCCTTTTCGCCGGTGCTCATCACGGCACCAAACGTCCTCACATCGTAGAAGTTTTTGCACATCCAATCTTTGGCGACATCCTCATAGTGCTTTGATGGCTTGGGGAGTTTCTTGTTCTTCTTCCAAGACTCCCAAGCGGCGAGGGCCTCCTTGGTGGCCGGATCCTCCTCATAGGGCCGACGAATCTGAGAATTCAGAACGGCCTTCTCTTTGATAAAAATGCGGTAGCTTTGATCGCTTCCCTTTGCCAGTTCCACGAAGTTGCGCACCTTGCGCTTCAGGCACACGTCGGTGATGAGACCCAAGTTGGTCTCCGGGTCGATGCGCGGCATGTTGCCCGCGTCCGGGTCGCCGTTGGGATTGCCGTTTTCAACGTCGAACAGCAGCACGAATTCGTAGCGGTTTTCGATGGCGCTCATGGTTAGTCCTCCGTGGGGGTAGTTTCGATGTTGGTTGCGGACGCGGCGGGCTTCTTGGCCCACAGACTGGTGCGCTGATGGTAGTAGCCCAGGGCGAACAGGCCTTGGTCTTCCAGATTCAGGTGGGCGGGAAAGCCTCCGTCTGCGATGTTTACGCCGTCCAGAATGGCGGCGATCGCTTTCTCCCGGGTGATGGCCAGCCCTTGCATTTGGGGCGTGAACTTGCGGAGGTGGTGAACCTTGAGCTTCAACAGTATCGAGAACACGCTCCGCGGCGTGGCCGATGCGGAGCCGTAGTATTTGTCCATGATCGTAGCGTTCAGCTTTGCTGGTTGATGCGCCTCTTCTTGCACCTTCTCCAGAATGGCGAAGAGGCGGCCCAGGCGGTAGGGGACGTTCGTGGACGTTTCGTCGAGACTCACGGTGACCTCCAGGGGTTTGCCGCTGGTGCGGGCTTTGCGGACGAGGCAGGCCTTGATGAGGGCTGCGCCGGCGTAGGTGATTTTTTGCTCGGAGCGGATGCGCCCAACGACTGCGGCAAGCAGCGCGCCGGGGTAGTCTGCGCCGGTGAGGATGGCACGCATGAACGCGCCGGAGAGCAGCGGTGAGAGGTTGTCCAGGTCTTCGCGCTTGGCGGCGGCCTTGAGCAACAGCCACTGCGGCGGGAACTCCGGCTCGTTCTCGTACTGTTTCACGATGGCGAGATCGGCAAAGTGCTGGCGTATCTTCATCCAGAACCCCTCCACCGTGTCCATGTGCCAAAAGCGAACGCTGAGGCGCGAGGCGTTGGGCGAAAGGCCCAGCACAAAGATGTGCACGTCCTTGTCCCGTGTGTAGTCTTCGGGCAGCCTGCCCCGGCGCAGCGCGTCCAGAAATGCGCGTACGCGCTGCTGTTCGCCAGGGTCCGGCCCAGGGTTGATGACCATGCCGAAGAGGCCCTCGCTTGCGGTCTTGCGCTCGGTCCAGAATACGGTGGTAGCGTCACCTATCTGCACCTTCTGGCGGCTCCCCTGCCGCAGCAGGTCGTTCAAGGCCGTGGTGTAGTTGAAGGCGGCGGCTTCACTCACAGGGGCGTTCAGCCCCTGCAGATGGTCTTTCCCGTAGGACTCAAACGCCCGCAAGTTGAACCCGACCAAGGTCGCGCCCTTGGTCTGCGCGCCACGCACCCCTTTGATGTCCGTGTGCAGCCGCGCGATAGGCACGCCCTCCTGCCCGGTCACAAGGCACTGACCAAGAATCTGCGAAGTCCCGGCAAAGTAATGCTTCAGCCAAGCCTCGCGCACTTTGGGACGCTCGTGGACGTAGAGGCGCTCATCAACCAACTTGAACACCACGTTTTGCCCGGCCAAATCTTCCCAAAGCTCCAGCGTGGCGCAGGAATCCGGACTCCAGGCGTCTAAAAAGGCCAGAACCGCGGCGAAGCCCTTGTCCTCCACTCCGGCCCCGACGGCGCGGACCTTGTCGCGGAAGGCCGCAAAGGCTGCGGCCGCACGCTCGGGTTTGCCTTTCTCGTCGCGCCCCAGCACATAGCCCGTGTTGTCCCACAGGAAGTTCGGCGGGGGCTTTGTGCCGGATCGTTTGATCGCTTCCGGCACCACCAGTTGCCGAGCTCTCATTTTTTTGCCGTCCTGTACCCGCAGATCCAGCACCTGCTTGAGCGTGCCGTCCGCGTCGATCTCCAGAGCGAAAGGCACCGGCTGCCTGCTGAAGCCGCGAAGAGGGATGCTCGACTCCTCGTCCTCGGCCAGCCTCTCATAATAGTCGTTCAGCGCTTGTAGAATCATGCGCGCCCCCCCTGCCCCGCCGGACCGGCGCCTGGGCAGTCCGGGTGCGGCACCTCGATGACGCCGCCCTGCATGGTAGGCTGGTAGAAGCGCGGGGTCATGTTGGCGGCGAAGTCGATGTCGTGCAGCATGAAGCCCAGGTCGCGCTGACCCTGCAACGCCGGATGCGGTGAAGGCATGGGGCCCTCCACCAGTTCAAAGCTCGCGGGGAACTCGCGACAGCCCAGGTACGGCTGCTGGAAGCACTGGCCCTTTCTGGCCCGGCGCTCGAACACTTCCTTGTGTTTTGCGGTGTTGCGGTCCTCGTCGCCAGTGAAGTCGAAACGGGCCTCGATGACGTAGTCCACATCGCGCAGCACCAGCGCGGCGCGCTGCTGCCGGTCCTCCTCCACAAAGATTTCAACGGGCGCGGTTCCACCCTTCATGGCCGTGCGCACCGTCGTCAGCGGCAGTTTTCCCGAAACCTCGTTGCGCCGGATGGTGTCGAAGCGGATGGGCTTCAACACCCGGATGCGCTCCACCACCCAGCGTATGGCGGGCTTCCAGTAGATGGCCTCCAGGATTCCCCTGGCGGCGGAGGGCGTCATCACATCATAGCTCACGCGCTCCACCTTCATCTCCGGACGCGTGAAGCAGGCGTAATCGCCCCAGACCCTCAGCCGAACACCGTAAGACATAGGTACCTCCTTTGGAGCTTGGGGGCGGGGAGAGCAGGAAATTCTGTTCTCCCCATTGTTGCACTCTCAAATCCCACTTTGTTTCAATCCGCGGCAAGCTCGTTGCCGACGCTGCTAACTTGAATGCGCACGAATAGGTGAGCCGTTGGCCCAGACTTGCTTTTAGCGATATTGGCTATTCTCAAATACAACTTTAAATGTTATATTTTGAGTCTACGCAGTGGAGCAAACATGTCAATGATCAAATATTGATTTACACCTATAACGAGACACACTCCACCGAAATATATAAATAATTATTTGTCTGATAATATTAAATACACAGATCCTCCGGCGCATACAGCCTGGGGTCAACCCGGAACAGGTCCAGGCCGAGCAGCTCGTCGTACAGGCTTGGATTGGCAAGTGCGAAGAACTGGCCTCCGGGCCCCAGGCGCTCAATGGCGCCCTCGCGCTCCAGCCGGATGAAATCGCGCTCGTACAGCGACACCGTGTGCCGTTGTAGCTTACGCATGAGATTCTTTGCCGAGGCATCACTTGGCAGGTGCCGAAGCTGCTGCACCAGCCCCTGTGCCGTTTCACCATAAGGAATGATGAGCCCTTGCGTGGCCGAGTCGATGAGCTGGAAGTCGCGCTCAATCTCGCGGAAGGGGAAAAGGCCCTTCGCTGCGGCCTCGCCGCTACGGCGAACAATATCTTTGGCGTCCAGCTGATCCAGCCCGGCGCTCCAGTAAAGCTCCAAGAAGTAGTCGCGCACGGCGTCCGGGCTCAGCAGGTCATCGCGGTGCCGCCCAGCCACGGACTGCGCTACCTGGGCCGAGCGGCGAAAGTCGCCTCTCGGCAGACCGCCCTCGGGCCGAAACACGAACATTTGGCCTGTGGCCAGGGCGCCTTCGCGGTTGCAGCGGCCCGCCGCCTGGGCGATGGAATCGATGCCGCCCTCGGCACGCCAGACCACCGGAAAGTCAACATCCACGCCCGCCTCCACCAGCGTGGTGCTCACCACATGGCAAGGCAGCTTGTCTTTCAGCGCCAAGCGGATGCGGTCAAGGGTGGCGGTGCGATGCTCCGGGCACATGAGCGCGCTCAGGTGGAACACGCCCTCGGGCTCCGCACTCCGCAGGGCCGTGAAAAGCTCCCGGGCCATGCGCCGCGTGGGCACGATGCACAGCACCTGCGGTTCCGCAGCTAAGCGTGCGGCCAGATCCGCGTCGGGCAGCATCCCAACGTGGTGGATCCGCACACGCCGCAGCAAGGCGTGCAGGGCCACCGGGTCGGGTATGATCTCGCGCACACCCATGAAGCCGCCTTTGAGACCTTCGCGGCCATTCTCTGGCGCGGACAGCGCGGGTTGGGTGGCAGTACACAGCACCACGCTGGTCCTGTAGGTTTCCGTCAACTCGCGCAGGGCTTCGATACAGGGCAGAAGGTAGCGCAGAGGCAGCATCTGCGTCTCATCAAGGATGACAACGCTGCGAACCAGGTTGTGCAGCTTGCGGCAGCGCCCGGCCCGCGCGCTAAACAGGCTTTCGAAAAACTGCACCGCCGTGGTGACGATAATCGGCGCGTCCCAGTTCTCTGTGGCCGGATGCAGGCGATCGTCACCACCACCGCCAGAAGGGACAAGGTTGCTATGGTGCTCCACCACGAATTCCCCGTCCGGGTCGCCCAGCGCCACGCGGAACACGCCCGCGTTCTGCTCGATGATACTGGTGTAGGGAATGACGTATACCACTCGGTCCAGGCCATGACGCCGGGCGTGGGCCAGGGCGAAGGCCAGAGAGGAGAGGGTCTTACCGCCGCCAGTGGGCACAGTGAGGCTGAACATCCCTGGTGCCTGGTCCGCCGCAGTGCGGCACGCGGTCAGCACTTCGGCCCGGATGCGTCTTACCGGGGTGTCCGCGCCGAAGCGGGCCAAGTGTGCATCCAGGCGCTGGGCCAGCACGTCCAGACCGGGATAATCCTTGCGGCGGGCGGCGCGCTCCAGGCTCTCCGCATCCCCAGCCGCTTCGGCGTCCAGGCGGTCGGCATCCACCAGACAGGAAAAAACCATGCGCAGGAATAGGGCGAAGCGGAAGCCTGCATTGGGGCCGTTAACGGCAAAGGGCACTGTGGTGGGCGGGGTAATATCGGCCTGTTCGCCCAAGCAGGCACGCCAAGCACTGGCGTCTTCGATGGCCTTGTGCACCGGGTTCAAACGTTGCTCCAGGCTCACACCTCCCCCCCCCACACCATCAGGAAGGCCGGAGTGATGCCCGGCGATACAGTACGCCAGCAACCTGCCGACGCTCCCCCAAGCCTCATTGGCGTGGCGCGCTCCGGCGGTGGAGTGGTCGGTGCGCACGTCTTCGCCCCGCACGCGACGCTGAAACTTATCCGAGGCCTTGCCAATGTCATGCAGCAGGCCGCAGACGGCTCCCCACGGTCCGGCCTCGAAGCGAGCGGCAAATGTCTCGGCGCGGGCGGCCACGTTGAGAAGATGCTCACGCAATGGTTGCTCAGGGCGAGCAAGAAAGGATGATAGCTCTGGCAGGTCCATTGGCTCACTTCCTTCTCCCGCAAAATCATGCGGGCCTACACGAGATGGATAAGCGCGTCAGAGGTGGCACAGTTCAGATTGCGGAAAGCACATGAATAATCGCATACATGATAGCGCAAAGTTGGAAGGAAGGCTATAGAAAGGTGCTACCAAAACGCTACATCTATTACAAACCTGTAGCGTTGGCGCCTAATGCGCTGAGGGTATAGAATGTGACCCGGCTCCGCCAAGTATACCATCCGCAAGCTTGGGCTTTGGCTGGTTAACTTTTCCTCATTTATGGCTTTTCCGTGTTCCGCTGGAGCAAGCCCCAAATGGTGCGCGATGTCAGGCCTAAGAGGAAAGGCCACTCCCCGTTTGGAATAGAGGGAAAAGCGGCAAAACGGTCAAGATAACATAGAAACAGTATATTGAGTCACTCATTTTTCCCTTCCGCCTTCGTGTATAGCTTTACGTACCGGCGAAAGCAGATATTCAAGCACGGAACGATTACCGACGAGGATCTCGGCATTAGTCTGCAGGCCAGCGGATAGAGGCAGACTTTCTCCATCAAAGTCTAGGTGCATTGCATCAAGCGTCACCAGCGCCCGGAAGGAGAGTTGGGTACTCTTCGAGGACTTGTCCGTAGTGGATTGGTTCGTGCTATTGGGGTCTGAGGCGTCAGCGCTGACGTATTCCACACGTCCGTCCACCATGCCATACTTCTGAAAGGGAAAAGCCGCGAATTTTAGCCGCACTTTCTGGCCAACATGAACAAACCCCCGGTCCTGATTGGAAACCCATACTTCAGCCTTAAGCTTCTCCTCATCAGGGACCACGGTCAGCAGAACAGTACCGGGTTGCGTCACAGTGCCAACCGTGTGAGTTGACAAGTCCTTCACCGTTCCCGCCTGAGAAGCTCTCAATTCAAGCAATTCCTGCCGATGTGCTTGCTTTGCCAAGTCTTGTTCCAGCTTTTCAAGCTGTCCCTGAGTTTCATTACGCTCAGCATGGAGATTTTTGTGATACTCAGCCAAAATCTGTTCCTGCCTGCGCTCAGACTGAGCCACGCTAGCGCGCGCAGACTCAATAAGCTGAATCTGTGTTTTGAGTTCCTGTTCCTTCTCGATGCGCTCCCGGCGTTTGTCCCCAGCCAATAGCGGCGCGACATAACCTTCCTTCGCTAGCTTCACGTGGGCGTCCTCTTGAGCCCGGTACTGCGGGAGAGTCTCCGCTAACTTGGTACGCACTTCACGAGAAGCCATCAGCTCTCTTTTGGCCTTTTCCATGACGCTACGCTCTTCTGCCAACGCTGTGGCCAATGAAGCCTTATTAGATTCCAAGCGTGATCGTATCTCCTGAAACAGGTCCACTGGATCGCTTTCCTCCTGAGCAAAGGGTGCGCCTTCCAACTCCGCCTTTATGCGCCTCAAAGTGAGCCGTTTGCGTGCAATCTCCATCTCCACTGATTTCACATCAGCATCGCTGCCCACGGAATCCATACGCATCAAGACCTGACCAGCTTCAACGTGCTGCCCCTCTTGCACGAGGATCTCTTTCACGATTCCTGATTCTGCAGGCTGAACTATTTTTAGGAAACTCTGCGGCACCAACTTGCCCTCGGCAACGGCAACGATGTCCAGACTGCCCACCACTGACCAAATCAATAAGAGAAACAACAGGCCCAACAAAACCCGCAGAACCGTCCGGCCCAAAGGCGAAGGTGGGGCTTCCTCCAATCGCAAAAGGCCTGGCAAAAAGTCTCTCGGAGTCGATTCTTTTGTGGTGAAAGCCTTATCCAAACGCTGTGAGGTATTGCGATAGGTTTTCTCCGTCAAATTCCATGTGCGGGAGGCCTGAGCTTTCTCGCAGAATTCAGCCAGTTGCTTTTGGGCACGCGCAAGCCAGCTGGGAAGATGTGCTAAGACATTCTGCAGTGGGACACGCAATACGCTTATTCCATGGCCGAAAATTAGACGCAACGGAGCGAAAAACGTGCGAAGTTTTTGAATCATATGCATGTGTTTAACTCCGCCCCCGCGCCAGCCCCAATTTGGGGCCAGCACAAGGTCGAAAGCCGAAGCTAGCCAAGTTTCAATGTGCCTTCAGCTAACGCTGAAGCGCTCTGGAAAGTTTGAGTCGAGGATCCACATTTGGTATCCGAGAGCACTTGCTGAGCAGCAGGCAGACCGATAGCGGAGAGATTACCATTGGTGCCATACTGTTGCGCGAAGTCGCCTCCAATGGCAGCGGTGTCCGAGCCACCAAGGACCTTCGTTGCTAAGGCGTTGGAGATGGCCCAGGAACTAAGCGTAGAATTCTGCGCAAGGGCAGCATCAAAGGCTGAGACGATCCCTGCGAAATTGAACGACTCCACTTTGTTGTCAACCAACGGATTCGAGGAACCCGCACTAAACTCCGTCGAAGCCTCCTCAATAATCTGCAAATTGAGCACACTTTTCCTAGCGCTCGTTCCAGCAGCGTACCAGTCTTTGAAGGTGATGCTGTCGCTTGCTCCATCCGAAAGCACGAGGTCATTGCCTGACTTGGACAGGATCACGTCGGCCTGACAGATGCCGCCGCCCAAGCTTAACGTATCATCTTGGTCAGTGTCGGTACTGAGCACAGTATCAGCGCCATCTCCTTTGTTGAAGAGGATGACGTTCTGGCCAGTTCCAGTTGTCAGACTATCGTTCCCGGTTCCACCAATGTAAATATTGTTCCCGGAGCCCGCGCTAAGAGTATCATTGCCGGTACCGCCATGAAGGAGGTTATTCCCTTCACCTCCGGCCAAGGTGTCAGCACCGTCCCTACCCAGAAGCACATCATTTCCCCCCAGACCATTTAGATTATCATTCCCGGCCCCACCGATAAGTGCGTTCGCGCTGGCATCACCATCCAGAACATCATTGCTCGCTGTCCCGTACAGCACATTGCCCTGGGCGGTCAGCTGATCGCTGGTCAGGCTTGTGCCATCGGCGAAAGTTACGGTCTCGATGCGTGACTGTGTACTCTTGAACCAATCTTGCACTGTGATTCTATCTGTTGTGGCAGGGTTGCTCGGGGCAGCGATCGCAATAGCCAAGTTATCGCCGTTGCGACTTAGGCTCAGACCGCTGACAGTGATCCCCTCGCCGAAGCGGATGGTGTCAGTGCCGCCCTTATCGGTAATGACGTCTTGACCATCCCCGGCATTGAAGAGGTATGTGGTGGCGTAACCAGCATCGCTCATCGTGTCGTTGCCGGTCCCACCTTGCAAGGTGTCTGGCCCGTTGCTCACAAGGGTGTCGTCGCCCTCGCCGCCGATAAGCGTGGAACCGTAACCGTTCGACTTGATGCTGTCGTTGCCT
>Ga0183100_1001713_pt1 | contig 10373 bp, 13 predicted proteins | sample Biomet2_FD_127789 | JGI IMG/M metagenome (GOLD analysis project Ga0183100, IMG submission 127789) | Microbial communities from bioreactor (seeded with anoxic lake sediment) at LBNL, California, USA - Biofuel metagenome 2 | ecosystem: Engineered > Bioreactor > Anaerobic > Unclassified ...
TTCCTCCGCCGATGCCATGTCGATCAGGATGAACAGGAACACCAGCGCCAGCATAATGGCAGTCAGAGCAAGTGCCTTGTCCGTGAACAGGGGGAGAATGCGCTCCATGAATGGGCGGCGGGGATTGCGGTTGTTTGACTTCATATTTCTGCCTACTCTGATTGGTCCTATGGGAAGCGGGATGCATCTCTTTCAATTGTGCCGGGTGGAGGAATCGAACCTCCGTAAGCCTATCCCGGCATGTTGCCCGCAGGTGGCGTTCCTGCGGGCGTTCCCCATGAGGGAGCCTTTCAACCGTGCGTCACTTGGCAGGCTCCCGCGCGACGGGAGGCGTAACGCTGCGCTTATAGCGCGGGGCTGATACGGGCGGCGGCTACCGCCCGCTGGTATCGTTTGCGTAAGTGCCAGCTTTATCGCGCTCACCATTCAACTCGCGCATCGCCTCCGTCATCTCGCAGATATCGGTAAGGAACGCTTCTTTGCCAACCACCTTGAGGGTGACGTCATGCTTGTCGTTGTTGGCCTTCTCCAACTCCGCGATGGTTTGTGCACCGGACGTGATCGCCTCCGCCATGGCGCACAGGATGCGGGATTTTTCATTCGGGCCAAGGTTCGCGGCGTTGTCCGGATCGCAGGTTTGCCTGCTCTGGTCAAGCAGTAGCTGCAGCTCCTGCAGCAGGATGTCCGCTGCCTGTTCGGCAGGACGCGGGGCAGGCTTCACGGGCTGAGTACCGGCGATGTAGTTTTCCATGGATTACTCCTCCTTACGGAATTTTCATTGCCTCGGTTGCGCTCGATTCGACTGGCGATGCATAGCCAAACTTCATGAAGTGTATGAAACCCAAACGCGGAATTTTCACACGGCTGCCCTGTACGATAACGGGGAACCCCAGTTTGCGCGGATCTTCCTGTGCCTGACAGTGTAGTGTTTGAGGCCAACTGTCCAACACATCTGCGACATCAGCAATGTCGAGTGTAGCTCTATCCATCCTTTCGATATCTTGTAATGTCATATGTTGCACCTCCATCTGTATAGAGCAATGTAGTATCAGCTGGCATTCTGCCCTCGGCTAAACAGGTCGTTTGGTGTCACACCAAGCGCATCCGCAATCTTGGGTATATCTTCGATATGAATTTTTAAGTTGCCATTAAGCATCGCGCTAAATACTTTGGGCGGATATCCTGCCCTTTGCCCAATCACTCCTTGTTTCCAAGCATTCCTTGCGATGATCTTTCTTACATTCATCGCTACGATTGATGGCTCTTTACTTTGCATTTTTCTCCTCCATTTCTCAAATATCTTGACCACATCCACACTATAGATCAATATTATTGAGAAGTCAATACTCGATTCTCAATAATATTGATCCCTTTTCTTGACCGTTCAAGAAAATTGTGTTATTATGCGCGTGTGATAGGAAGGTGATTTTATGAGTATTGGAAGGCGCATCAAGGAAGCACGCCTGAATAGGGGGCTTTCTCAAGAGGCGCTGGCAAGATTGGTCGGTGTTTCTAAAGGAACCATCGGAAATTATGAAATTGACTTGAGCAATCCAAACGAAAAGACCCTAATAGCATTGATGGACTGTTTGAAAGTTGATGCGAATTTCCTTTATCAAGACGAAATGTCTGACGACATGAGGATCAGGGCATTTGGTAGTACAGATGGATGTTTTTTATGGGGTCAGCCTATCTTAACTGCATATGCCTCCGCCATCCGCCCTACGCAAGAAGCAGCTTGCGCGGTACTTGGCATCCCACATGTCGTACCCGATTCGGCCAATGTGCCTGAAACTACCACCTGTGATATGCTAGTATATAGTTTTCCCGCTGCGGCTGGTGTTGCGCTGTCGGCAGAGGACGATTACGAGCGCATCCTATTTCCTGTAAGCGCAGTACCTCCAGGGGCAGATTTTGGCGTACGTATCCGCGGTGACAGTATGCAACCTACCATTCAGGATGGCACAATTGTATTCGTTCGAAAGCAGCCTGAGCTACAAAACGGCCAGATCGGCATCTTCATGATCGATGATTGTGCACTGTGCAAACGCTTCTACCACAGGGGCGATCGGATCATCTTGCAATCGGATAACCCAGCGTATAAGGAAATCGAAGTCGGCGAATACCAGCGTCTGTTCATTGTGGGTAGGGTGCTGGGTTATCGCTAAAATACATGCAATTGCGGGCAAATCGTCGCATGAAAAAAAACCCCGCTTCCTGCTGGAACAGGAAACGGGGCGGATGCAAAATGACCACCAGCTACTAAACAAGCGGAGCTTTGCTATACCATTATATAACACTGATACCGTCAAAACAAGCACTGTAACACCGCTATGGAAACGGTGAAAATGTTCTGATAAACTCAGAGCAGCATTTCGCTACATTCCAGGTTAAACCTTATTGGAGGCTTTATGAAATGTCGTAAATGCTCCCGGCAATTACCTGAAGGTTCTTCTTATTGCTGTTGGTGCGGCACTAAGCAGGAGCGTCACCACTCGACTCGTACATGTGGAAATGGCATGGGGTCTGTCTTTAGACTGCAAAATGGCAAATGGCGAGCCGAGGTAACACTGGGTTATAAAAACGGCAAACGCGTGTGCCGGACAAAAAGCGGCTTTACAACCAAGCGTGATGCCCTTTCTTATCTACCAACCATGTACCTCAATAAAGGAAAGCCTGTCTCATCTATTGACGATCTTTACAAAGCGTGGAGCACCTCCGCCATGCTCAAGCTTTCTGAATCCAAACAATGCGCTTACCGCATCGCCAATAATCGGCTTGACGCGATACGGTTTCTCAAAGTGCGCGATATCACAATTGAAACCCTTCAAACGTGCATCGACACCTTCGGCACATCTTTCTACACAAAGCGAGATATGAAAGCATTGCTTTCTCACCTGTACAAGCGCGCAGTAGCGCAACAGGAAGTGTTTACAGATCTTGCGGAATATATCGTGCTTCCGGAATCGGCGGAGGAAGAAACGGTACCTTTCGATGAAAATGAGGTGCTCACACTATGGCGCGTTTATAGCAATGGGGATGTGTTCGCTGGATACATCCTGCTGATGCTCTATACCGGTATGCGCCCAGGCGAGCTTTTCAAATTGAAAAAAGGCATGATCAGCTGGGATGAGAATCGCATCCTGGGTTGTGGAACGAAAACAAAAAAGGGTAGAGAGACGCCCATTGTTTATCCAGACTTTATCGCGCCGGTGCTTCACATACTCTGTGATCAATCGCAAAGTAAGGTCGGTAAGGTGCTGTGCATGAACGAAGATAATTTCTACAAGCAGTTCAAGCAACTAAAAGAACGTTGTGGCATCCGACCGGAAGTGCGGCCTTACTCCAGCCGCCATTATACTGGCACGGCACTCGCCCTCCAGAACATATCGCCCTCGATCATTATGGACATCATGCGTCATACAGACTACGCCACAACGCTCAATTACTACACCCACATACCCACGCAAACCATGGTCGATTCCGTCAATCAGCTGCCTTCTTACACTGCCAAACCCGTGAAAAGCGAGTAGTAATACGAGTAGTAACAGACGCGATTTTGCGCAAATTTCCAGCTACTTTTCATAACGAGTTTTGGGCATGAAAAAGCCTTGTAAGCTTTATCTTACAAGGCTTTGGCGGAGAAGGAGAGATTTGAACTCTCGCGCCGGTTAACCCAGCCTACTCCCTTAGCAGGGGAGCCCCTTCGGCCACTTGGGTACTTCTCCAAAATGGTTCGCGCGTATGGAATTGGCGGAGAGAGAGGGATTCGAACCCCCGGTGCCTTTCGGCATCACTGGTTTTCAAGACCAGCGCCATCAACCGCTCGGCCATCTCTCCTAACAAAAGAACCAGCGGGAGAAAGTATAACAGACATGTTTCATAAAGTCAACCCAAAAATTGATTCTTGATAATATCTTTTTTCTATTCGTCAACGCGACCGGATTCCGTAAGCATCGCATCAGCATCGCAGTGGTCATCATTTCTGTTGACGTAGAAATGTAGAAACAAAAAAGTGAGCCGCCTGAACGAATCAAAGCGACCCACAATGGCAGGGGCAGAAGGACTCGAACCCTCAACAAAGGTTTTGGAGACCCACGTGTTACCATTACACCATGCCCCTTCGGAACACGAATGAAAGTATAACCGATGAACAGTGGCTTGTCAAGCCGGTTTTTGCTGAATCGTTGAATTTTCACGAATGGGCATATGGGTATAGTGCATCACTATTTACGTGTGAATGGAAAACAAGCATGAGGTTACATGATAACTAAAACCTCTGAAGTGGCGATTTTGCTTGACAAAGCGGGCTTGTGCCGCTATGATTAGGGATGATTTTCGATGGTGGAGGGACTGCGATGGCGGCTTTGACAATGGATAAGCTGGTAGCGCTTTGCAAGGGGCGCGGCTTTATTTTTCCAGGCAGCGAGATTTACGGGGGGCTTGCCAACTCTTGGGATTATGGCCCGCTGGGCGTGGAGTACAAGAATAACATCAAACGCGCGTGGTGGCGCAAATTTGTTCAGGAAAATAAATATAACGTCGGTTTGGATAGCGCAATCCTGATGAACCGCAACGTGTGGGTTGCCAGCGGGCATGTGGGAACTTTTAACGATCCGTTAATGGATTGCAAAGCCTGCAAAGAACGTTTCCGCGCTGATAAGCTGATTGAGGATTGGGGCAAAGAGCACGGCGAGGAAATTATGGCGGATGGCTGGACGGACGAACAGTTCGAAAAGTTCATAGCGGAAAAACTGATTCCCTGCCCAAGCTGCGGCAAACACGATTTTACTGGCATCCGGAAATTTAACCTGATGTTTAAAACCCATCAAGGCGTGAATGAGGATAGCTCCACCGAACTATACCTGCGCCCCGAAACCGCGCAGGGCATTTTTGTGAATTTCAAATCCATTGTGCGCTCCACGCGCCGGAAACTTCCGATGGGCGTTGGGCAAATCGGCAAGTCGTTCCGCAATGAAATCACCCCCGGCAACTTTATTTTCCGAATTCGCGAGTTTGAGCAAATGGAACTGGAATTCTTCTGCAAACCGGGCGAAGATATGGAATGGTTCCAGTATTGGCGCGCTTTCTGCCGTGACTGGCTCCTGAAGCTGGGAATGAAGGAAGAAAGCCTTCGCCTGCGGGATCACAAACCTGAGGAACTGTCCCACTACTCCACCGCAACTACGGACTTTGAGTTTCAGTTCCCGTTCGGCTGGGGGGAACTCTGGGGCATTGCTGATCGTACGGACTTCGATCTGAAGGCTCATCAGCGGGTTAGCGGCGAAAACATGGAGTATATCGACCCCATGACTAATGAGCGCTATGTGCCGTATGTAATCGAACCTTCACTGGGCGCGGATCGCGTAGCGCTGGCGTTCCTGTGCAATGCTTATGAGGAGCAGGAGTTGGAAGGCGGCGACAGCCGGGTCGTGCTGCACCTTCATCCGGCCTTGGCGCCCTATAAAGCGGCTGTGCTTCCGCTGCAAAAGAATAAGCTTGGCGATCTGGCCACCGAGGTATTTGATAAGCTCAGTAAAAAGTTCATGGTGGAGTATGATGAAACCGGCTCCATCGGAAAACGGTATCGTCGTCAGGATGAAATCGGTACGCCTTTCTGCATCACGGTCGATTTCGATACACAGGAAAACGGCACTGTAACCGTTCGTGACCGTGACACCATGCAGCAGGAACGTGTTGCTATTGAGGATTTGGAAGCCTTTATCGAAGCGCGTATGGCGTTTTAACGGCATAGAATCAAGGATAACCTAAGGAACCTTTGAAAAATACGGGTTGCTCTCAAGGACTTCCGTTCTTTACAAAGAGCCGTTCGGATTTACTCCGCGCGGCTCTTTGCGTAAGGCGGCTGCGTTCTTTCCGATGGGCATAAGCAGAGGTTTGCTTCGCATTTCTCCCATTGTCAAATGAAATATACATCTTTGGCAAGGATTCGTTACGGGGATGGTTGAAACGATAGCCTTACCGTTTGACCTTTAACGGCAACATTCCTCAAACACCTTAGATGGCGGAAAAGCTCGGGCGGTTCAGCGTTTTGCCCATGATTGTGTCATGATTTTCGATGTGGGCAAGGGTAGCGTTTTCACTAATTTGGAGAAGAGCTGGCTGAGATCGTTCGCAGTTTGCCAAGCGCACGTTGTTTGCGAATCAGCCTGCTGTTCTGCTTGCAGATCAGAATCGGATGGCCGGCAAGCGAGCGGCTCTGTCAGCGGCTGATTTGACAGTAGGGGTATTTTTTGTTATGATAATTGAATCGGCGAACGCGGCAATGCTGCTCGCCACAAGGAGGAGCCAACCGTGATTGAATCCAGATGCGGCTTGTCGTGCACGGACTGTAAATGGCGTGAAATTATGAAGTGCCCGGGCTGCCTTGCGATAAAAAAACCGTTTTGGGGGCCCAAGTGCAACATCAAAACCTGCTGCGAAGAGCGGGGAAAGGCGAACTGCGGACTCTGTGAGCAGTTTGCCTGCAAGCAACTGCATGAATTTGCCTTTGACCCTGCCACGAAAGATGAAGGCGACCGAATCGAGCGCTGCGATGAGTGGGCGCGAGAGTATCGCGCGGAACAGGCAGAAAAATAGCAAGATTATCCTGTGATTTCCGGTATGCCTTTTTCCGCCAAAAACATGCGAAATCAGGCTTCTGCTCAACTATTGACACGGAAATCACAACCTGATATGATGGCCTTGTTTTACAGGCAATTTTGTTGATTTTTGCGGAAAGGAAAGTGATCACAGCATGACGGCGTTTGCGTTTAACAGCCCCGTTGCTTTGAAATGGAAAGCGCGTCGCCTGATCGCGCTGTTATGTTGCCTTCTGGTGGTGTTTACTGCCGTGGTTACGCTGATGATTGCTTCCGGTCACATTTGGCAGATGATTGACGCTGCCAACCTCTGGCACCAAAAAGTATCCGACCATCCCAAGGCGATGGATACCGGTTATCATGACCGTTATATTCTGACATTCGATACGCAAAGTGAGCAGGATCAAAGCCCAGCCTTGCTGACGGTGATAAACCAGAGACAACCACGAACCATGTCTTCCGTTTACTCTGTGATTACCATGAGCCCGATGGTGCACGATACCATTCTCTACCTTTCTAAAAACAGTATAGGTTCCTCCGAATAGGCTGCTTCCCGTGGTTCCCGCATTGAACCAAGTAAGGACGCCATTACTTTGACACCTGTTTACGCCGGATGACAACGATGTCATCGGCGCTGTTTGGGTATAGTGAAAGTGTGGTATAATCATAGAAAAATGATGGGAAAATGAGGGGGCAGGTCGGATGGACTTTGCAAGCGTTGTCTGGTGGGCTTATGCGCTAACAGCGGTCTTTGCGATCGCATTTGGCGTTGCGCAAGGCCTGCTTATGCGCGCAGCCGTGCTGGGGAATCCGCCGCGCAGGTGGCTGTACGCGGTGAAGTTTGCGCTTTGGACCCTGGTATTGATTTTATTCGCCATATTCTCCCTACCGCTTTTGGTTGTGTTTGTGGCGATCGCATCCATAGTGCTGATTGGGTATTCGGCGCTGATGTATCGTAAGGTTCAAAAGGGGGCGCGATAAGTGCTTGAAGTTAGCCTGTACCCAAAGCCGTTTGAGGTGTTTGGGGTTAACGTCGGAATGTCGGTTTTCATCGCCTGGTGTGTTATGGCCCTGCTGCTCATTTCGCTCGTTGTTATCCATTTTCTGGTGGTGCGCCGTATGAAACCCGTGCCTAAAGGCGCGCAGAATGTGGTGGAACTTGCGGTGGACGGCATACACCGGTGGGCGGAGGGCAAGGTAGGCCACGCGGCTGATTTTGTCGCCCCTGTATCCATGACGCTGATGACGTATGTTTTTTTTAACACCGTAATTGAGATGTTTGGGCTGCCGCCGGCGACAGAAGACATTAACTGCACGTTTGCGATGGGCCTTTGCACCTTTATTACCGTGAACGTAGCGGGACTGAAATTCCGCGGCGGTATTCGCGGCCGTATTAAGGGATTAAGCACCCCGTCTCCCATCGTGATGCCAATTCGCATTCTGACGGATTTTATCGCTCCCTGCTCGATTGCAATTCGTCTTTTTGCTAACATCATGGTTGGCGGTATCATCATGCAGTTGATTTACGCGGTGGTACCCATCATTTTACCGGCAGTGGTCGCATCGTATTTTAACGTGCTGCACGTAGGAATACAGACCTTTGTGCTTGGGCTGCTTACCCTGGTATACGTAAGCGAAGCCATTGAGTGAGCGTTATCCGCGCAAACCATGCGCATAACGATATACAGGTACCGCCAAAGACAGTCAAGGAGGAATGGTTATGACATTGGGTATTATTGCGATTGGTGCCGGTATTGCCGCACTTTGCGGCGCGGGAGCTGCGTTGGGTATGGGCAATGCAACCGGTAAGGCTGTGGAAGCGATCGCCCGTCAGCCCGAAGCGGCTGGCAAAATAAACTCTTCGCTGATGTTTGGCTTGATTATGATGGAAACCTGCGCGGTGTACGCGCTGCTGGTCGGCATTTTGATCGTATTCATTTTGGGCGCGAAAGCATGATGGTGATGCCAGTTCAAAAGGAGGAGGGATGAGGCGTGGAAGGAATGTTCAACCCGCTGTCCATCCTGTTGCATGTAATCAATGCTGCGATCCTGCTGGTTTCGCTGTATTTTCTGTTGTATAAACCCGTACGCAAGTATATGGACGCACGCAGCGCACGAGTTGCCAAGGAACTGCAGGACGTAATGGATGCGCAGGATCAGTTAAGGGTGGAACAGGTAAAGGCGCAGGAGGAGATCCAAGCGGACCGCGACCGTGCCGCCGAACTTATGGCACAAAGCGTATCGCAAGCGCAGGAGCAGGCGCAGCATATTCTGGAAGATGCGCACAGCGATGCCGAACAAACGCTCAGACAAGCGCGCAACGAATCGGAATTCATGGTTCGCAATGCCCGTAATGAAATGCGTGACGAGGTGGCGAACCTCAGCGTCGAGCTTGCCGGCAAAATCCTTCAGCGTGAGGTCAGTCAGGAGGACCACGCCAAACTCGTGGAAGATTTCCTGAAAAAGGTGGAGTGAGCCGTGAGCGAGGAAGCAAACGTCACTGTTATGACGGCTGCGGAAGATCAGCCCGACTTTCGGCCAATACACGGCCGCATTGTTACGGGTATGCCGTTGTCCGTCGCGGCTCAAAAACGGATTGTGCAGCGTTTTGAGACGTTGCTGGGCCGTCATGTGCGTCTGAGCCTTTATGTGGATAAAACATTGATCGCAGGTGTGCGCGTGGAGCTGAACGGCTGCTCGTATGACGGCTCAGTGCTGGGACAGCTGAGCAGCGTACGCAAAGTGCTGACGCGCCCCGATGAGGAGGATCTATGACGCAAACCACATGGAAATCGGTTGGGCAAAGCCTGAAAGACCGCTTAGGGGATTATGAGCGCTCGGTTGACGTGCGCAGCACCGGTAAAGTGCAGTTTATCGGTGACGGCGTTTTGCACATCGACGGTTTGAATGATTGCAAACTGGGCGAGATGATCGAGCTTGAAAGCGGCACCTTTGCCATTGCCATGAATCTGGAAGAAAAGCTTGTGTATGCCGTCGCGCTGGGCGACGACCAGGGTATTGGCGTCGGGATGTCCGCCTACGGCACGGGCCGTGTGCTTTCCGTACCCTGCGGGGATGGGCTGTTAGGCCGGGTTGTTGATCCGTTGGGTATGCCTTTGGATGGCAGCGACCATATACCGGATATGGAGTATCGACCGTTGGAAATGCCCGCGCCGCCGATCCTGAGCCGTAAACCGGTAACCAAACCGTTGCAGACGGGCCTGCTTTCCATCGATGCAATGGTGCCTATCGGACGCGGACAACGCGAACTGATTATCGGTGACCGTCAAACGGGCAAAACCAGCATTGCCGTGGATACTATTTTGAACCAAAAGGGCGGCAATGTGGTTTGCATTTACGTAGCAATCGGGCAAAAAGCCTCCAGCGTGGCACAGATGATTACGCACCTGCGGGACGCCGGAGCGATGGATTATACCATCGTCGTATGCGCCACTGCGGCGGACAGCGCGACGATGCAGTATATTGCTCCCTATGCGGGGTGCGCTATGGGCGAGTGGTATATGTACAAAGGCCGCGATGTACTGATTGTGTATGACGACCTAAGCAAACATGCCGTTGCGTACCGTGCCATGTCGCTGTTGCTTCACAGGCCGCCGGGACGCGAAGCATACCCGGGGGATGTGTTTTACTTGCACAGCCGCTTGTTGGAGCGCGCCGCGAGCCTGAGCGATGAGCTTGGCGGCGGCAGCATGACGGCGCTGCCCATTATTGAAACACAGGCAGGCGATATTTCGGCGTATATCCCCACAA
>Ga0183100_1001715_pt1 | contig 10368 bp, 7 predicted proteins | sample Biomet2_FD_127789 | JGI IMG/M metagenome (GOLD analysis project Ga0183100, IMG submission 127789) | Microbial communities from bioreactor (seeded with anoxic lake sediment) at LBNL, California, USA - Biofuel metagenome 2 | ecosystem: Engineered > Bioreactor > Anaerobic > Unclassified ...
AATATTGCCGCTGAAATGACCACTATCGTCGCCCCTGTAGCCATATTGCAATAATAAGATACAATCAACCCGGCAATGCCTGAAAAAACCGCTATGGCAATCGAAGCGACATGATACTGCTTGACGGTATTAGCAATATTTCGCGCGGCAGCTGCTGGCAATACCAGCATCGAATTGATAATCAGCAGGCCTACCCACTGAATGCTGATGGCCACGACAACTGCCAGCATGGAAGCAAATGCCATCTCAATCCACAAAGTATTAATCCCCCGACTGGCGGCAAAAGACGAATTTATGCTGATGAGTAGCAAGCGGTTAAAAATAAGTCCCCAGACAAAAAAGACAAGCAGATCGACCACTAGCAGTGCGCCGATTTCCGCCGGGCTGATACTCAGCAGGTCGCCGATTAAATAAGAGGAAAACTTATTAAACCCGCCCCCATAGGACATGACCATCAGCCCAACGGCAATGGCGGATGAAGAACAGACGCCGATAATCGTATCCGTTGAGGTGCGGCTCTTGCTCTTGATATAAGTAATAAATAAGGCGAAGATAACCGAAAACAGCAGCAGTGCTGCCAGAGGCTTAATTCCTCCCAGCAAAACCCCCACGGCAATTCCGGTAAACGCACCATGCCCCAGCGAATCAGAGAAAAACGCCATATGATTGTTGACTACCATCGTACTCAACAAGCCCAATAAAGGTGTTACCAGCAAAATCGCCAAAAATGCATTTTTCATAAATTCATGACTGAGCCACTGATAAGGCAGCAGCCAGCCAAGAAAGAGATATATTGTCTCCATCACTCAGCCTGCCCCCTCTCTGGAGCGGCAACAAACATACCGAATATTTCCCGGGTTTTTTCATCGCTAAATACAGACTGCGGCGATCCACTGCAGATGACCTGCTTGTTGAGCAGTACGACCTGATCGGCATGTTTGGCAACCAGATTCAGATCATGGGAAACGAGAATGATTGCCATATCCTCCTGCGCCCGCAGTTCAGCAACAATCGCATAGAAGAGTTCCAGTCCATTTTGATCCACCCCCGACACAGGTTCATCGAGCAGCAGCAAATCCGGCAGTGGGTCAAGTGCCAGCGCCAGCAAAACGCGCTGAAGTTCTCCCCCCGAAAGGGCTCCCAGGCGCCGTTCAATCAAATGATCTGCCTTCACGCGGCGCAAATTTCGTTCAATCCGCTCCCGCAGCCGCCCGGCCCGGCAGAGCCAGACAGGGCGACGGGTAAGGCTTGCCATAAAAAGATCCAACACGCTGGTCGGCGAACTCACATCAAAGCGCAGATGCTGTGGCACATAACCAATAATAGGATTTCCTGTATGATTGCCCTTGGCATCCACATACTGCAGTTCACCGCTGTGCGCAATTTCACCGAGAATTGCCCGTAGCAGAGTGCTCTTGCCGGCGCCATTCGGACCGATCAGTGCTGTCAGCTGCCCGCAGTGAATATGCAGATTCACTGCGCTAAAGACCGATGTGTTTCCTATCGAAACCGCAAAGTTTTTTATTTTGGTGCAGCAAAGCTTAGAACATTCCGTGCCAGCCGCTCCCTTATGATGATTTATTCTGTTTAACACGGACAACAACCTCTCTAGGAATTTTCGTCTTTTCTCCGGCAGTTTTTGCATAAGCCATAAATTTCAAAAATATGCCCGGTAATCATAAACTCACTGCGCTCAGCTGCCTCCGTATACACCGAAGCAAGCGGACAGAAATCAATACACTCCGCCTGACCGCATTGCGTGCAGACAAAATGATGATGATGATCTCCCGGCATGACTAGCTCATATAAATCTCCCGTATGGCGGTGAATTTCATGTACGATCCCAAGTTCAGCCAGCAGCGTCAGATTGCGATAAATCGTATCAAGGGATACATCCGGCTGTGTTTTTTTCACCCCGGCCATAACCTGCTGCGCCGTCGAAAATTTTCCACATTCAGCCAAAGCCTGAATAACCGCTCGCCGCTGGGGTGTGATCTTATAGCCCTTTTCGCGCAAAACCATTAAGCTCGTTTCCATCCAGCCACCTCCTAAATCGTAATATTCGTATATAGTATCTTATCACATTTGCTGTCACTACGCAAAATAAAACTCTCTTTGATCAATCCGCTCCCTATTGCAAAAAAGCCGACAAATCAACATTGCCGGCCATCTGTAAAAGAATTAAAAAAATGTTCCCGCCATATAAACCGCACTGCCCCAAACAGCAAGAGCAGAAATTTTGTTTATCTTTGCCTGCTGCCGGTTCACCTCTCCCATAGAGGCAATTTTCCCGCCCAAAACTGCCAGCATACAGAACCAGCCCCAGGAGACAAGAATTGCAGCCAACGAAAAACACCATTTAGCTTCTGGTTCATATTGCATGGAGCTCACCCCGATAACACCGAGAATATCAAGAAATGCCGCTGGATTGAGTAGCGACACAGAAACGGCAAAGGCGATCTGGCGCCGGGGTGAAAAGCAGACTGGATTTTCTCCTGGCATAGATGCCCCCCGCCCAGTCCAGTTCACCCAGCCAATATATAAAAGCATCCCCAGCCCCACAAGCCAGATGACCTGACGCAACAAGGAAAAATGCAGCAGCACTGCCGAAACACCACTGACTGCCAATAAAATCAACAAGGTATCACAAACCGCGGCTGCGACCACCGCGGGCAAAACCGACTTAAAACAAGGCTGTGCTATCCCCTGCTGAAAAACAAATATATTTTGCATTCCCAGCGGCAGAATCAGCCCTATCGCCAGACAAAAGCCATGAATAAATGCTGTTACCATACCATAACCTCCTATTTCTATAATACATCCATTATAGAAATAGATTTTCCTTTTGTCTCGAGCCAATTGGCCTGTTTTAAATTAAGCCAATTTGCTATAATAGAGAAACACGGGAGGGATTATCATGGTAAACATCGACTGGCAGCCGACAAAAAAAGGGGGAATGCCGCTATACCGGCAGATTTTCTTTTATATTCGGGATAAAATCCTGACAGGCCAATGGCCGCTTGGCACAAAGCTGCCGTCACAGCGTGGGTTGGCTGAAAAATTGGGGGTCAATCGCAATACCTTGATGACGGCTATTGACGAATTAGCTGCCAGTGGCTTGATTGACACAAGACAAGGCAGTGGCTGCTATGTCAGCAACAACAGCTGGTCACAGTTTAACACGAACCGGGCCGACTGGCAGCCCTATATAAATTCGGCCGCACACCTGGGAAATCTGCCTCTCATCCAGCAGATCAATCAGCTGGAATTTGATCCGCACATCATCCGGCTCGGCACCGGCGAACTCGCCCCGGCTTTGCTGCCGTCAGCCGAACTGAAGAAAATACTTTATACCAGTATTGCTAAAATAGATTCCTTCGGTTATCAGGAGCCCCTGGGGTTAAAGCCGCTCCGCGAGGAAATCAGCCAGCATCTGCAAAAGAGTGGCATTCAAATATCGCCAGCCGGCATCCTGATCGTATCCGGGGCACTTCAAGCCCTGCAGCTTATTTTTTTCGGACTGATTGCCCCGGACTCCCATGTTTTTATCGAACGGCCTTCCTATTTATCTTCCTTGAAGTTGTTTCAATCCCGCCAGCTTCATTTTTCTGAAGTACCGCTTGATCAGGAAGGAATTGACGTCAATGCCTTGCGCGGCCTGCAAAAGCGGCGAGCACATTCCATCCTCTACACAATTCCTACCTTTCACAACCCCACCGGCTGCCTGATGTCACCATCACGGCGGCTGGACCTGCTGCAACTGGCCCAGGAGCTGCAGCTGCCAATTATCGAAGACAATGTCTATTCTGATTTATGGCTTGATGCCCCGCCACCGCCACCGCTTAAGGCGCTCGATAATTCCGGCAATGTGCTGTTTATCGACAGCCTGTCAAAATCGATTGGCCCGGGCCTTCGCATCGGCTGGATCGCCGGACCTGAGCCCATCATCGAACGGCTGGGCGATCTGAAAATGCAGCACGATTATGGCTCCAGCATCCTTTCACAATGGGCCGCTGCACAGTGGCTTGCCTCCGGCCTTCACGAAGTTCATATGCAGCAGCTTCGCCAAAAACTTTACCAGCGCCGTGAGTTGATGCTGTCCGTTCTAGACGAGCATTTTAGCCAGTTAGCCTCCTGGCAGCGCCCTCCCGGAGGCTTTTATATCTGGCTGAAACTCCATCGTTCCCTATCGATGTCCCAGCTGTTTAAGGCAGCACGCAGCGAAAATATCCTGCTCAATCCCGGCAGCATTTACGACAGCCTTGCCAGCGCTGAACTGCGCCTGTCTTATGCCTTTGCCGAACCGGAAGATTTAAAAACCGCACTGATCCGATTGGCCCGGATACTGCAAGAACTATCGTAAAACAGAGGGCAGACAGCCATTTCGCTGTCTGCCCTCTGTATACGCTATACGTTTTTAGCCCCACAACATCAGCCGGCAACGGACTGATCCGCACGGTCTTTCCTCAAATCAGCAATTTCAGAATCCGTAAATAATTTTGGCAGATCCATGATGATCAGTAAACGTTGATCCGCCTTGCCAATAGCCCGGATATAGCCCCCTGCTGGAACAATACCAGCTGCCGGTTCAATGTCCTCGTCTTCAAGCTGCATGACTTCCGTAACGACGTCGACCAGCAGTCCCACTTCTTGTCCGCCAGTTTCAACAATCAAGGCCTGATGCTGCTCTGCCGGTTGTCCGCTCCGCAGTGACAGCTTTTTGGCAAGATCAATGACCATCAACACCTTGCCGCGGAGATTGATCATGCCGTCAATATACTCCGCCGTTCCCGGCAAGCGGGTTGCACCCCGATAGAGAATGATTTCCTTAACCATTTCAATAGGAATTGCATATTCTTCTATCCCCACGCGAAAGATAACCATCTGCTGCATCGCCATCATTTTCACCTGCACTTTCGTTTAAAGTTTATTCTGTTTAAATTTTACCCTATTCTTTTTACGTTTGTCAAACAATAATAAATATTCAGAAAATAGTTTAAAAAGAAGCAGCGTGCCCTTTACAAGCACGCTGCCTCACGTCTATTATATCTTGAATCGGCTGACTGCCGTTTGCAAATCCTGCGCCAAATGCGCGAGACTCTGACTCGAAGATGCAATTTCTTCCATTGAAGCCGACTGTTCTTCGGTCGCTGCCGATACGGTCTGTGATTCATCGACTGCTGTTTTGCTATGCTCATCAATGGTCTGCACGGAAGCAACAATTTGTTCACTGCTGCCAGCCATCTGCTGCATAGAGGCCGATATTTCCTTTATCTGGGCAAATACGTTTTCTACCAACACCGCAATTTCTTCAAAATCCCGGCCCGCAGCTGTAACCAGCCGCGTTCCATCTGTCACTTCCCGCGTGCCATTGCTCATCGCTGTCACAGCCCGTTCCGTGTCCCCCTGAATTTCACCGATCAGGGAAGAAATCTGTTTAGCCGCTTCCTGCGACTGTTCAGCAAGCTTTCTGACCTCTTCGGCAACCACAGCAAACCCGCGCCCCTGCTCACCAGCCCTGGCAGCTTCAATCGCCGCATTGAGCGCCAGCAAATTCGTCTGCCCCGCAATGCCGGCAATCGTATCGACAATCACGCCGATTTCCTGAGAACGTTCCCCCAGCTTGCCTACGACTGCCGCCGAATCATTTACCGTAGCTTCAATGCTGGTCATCTGTTTGACAGCAGTTGTAACCGAAGCATTTCCTTCTCCGGCTTTCTTGGCTGCCGCCGCCGACTCTTCCGCAACACGGTTTGACGTAATCGCCGCCTGGTGCATACCATCTGACATTTGGTGAACAACGGCGGATGCGGCCTCAACTGCCTTCATCTGTTCCGAGGCCCCTGCCGCCACGCCGCTGATCGCCTCCGCTACCTGCGTGACCGCTAACGACGACTGCTCTGCACTGGCAGTCAGTTCCTCCGAGGATGCGGCCACTTGCTCCGCCGAATCGCTGACCTGTTTAAAAGCCTGACGCAGTTTGCTGCGCATCTGCATCATGGCATCCGCCAGCTGACCGATCTCATCACGGCGCTGCAACTGTTGTTTTTTCTCTCGAAAATCTCCGTCTGCAAACTCCTTGCACACGGCAACCATATACTGCAGCGGACCGACCATTGATTTTATAATCACCCAGCCAAAGGCCGACAGAACCAGCAGCATCAGCAAAATAAAGCCAACCGTCAGCTGCGTTGCCGTACGGGCTGCTGCCTCTGACTCGGTCTTCATCTTCGCCGCATCCGCTGTACAATAATCAGACAGCGCCTTGCCATTTTTCATATAGTCCTTGGCCAGCGAATCGACCTTTTCCATATAGAGCGCATAAGCCTCGGCATTTTTCCCCACCGCTGCCAGCTCCAAAACAGGCTTTCTTGCATCGCGGTAAAGTACACGGGATGCCTGCACCTTTTGCAACAAGGCCTGGCCCTCGGCATCCAAATTCGATGCCTCCAGCTGCTTGTAAAGCTCCGTCGAATCCTTGCCAATCGCATCAAGATCCGCTTTCAGCTTCTGGGTCTTCATATTATCCGGTTCAAGCATTATCTGCATTGCCACCGCATTGCCCTGCATCATACCGGTACAGATGCGATTGATTAACTCAACCGGAATCAGGCTGTCCGCATACATGGCACTCATACTCTGATTAGCCTTTTGCAGGTGAAAATACCCTGCGCCCCCTACTATGCACAAGGACAAGACAGCAACTAAAATTAAAACACCCAGCTTCAAACTTACCTTCAAATTGTTGAATACTTCCATTGTTCTCTTCCTTTCACCCTGCTGCTTTCACGTGAGAAATGCCTGTGGTCGAAGTAAAATCCCATTTCTCCCGGCACTTTTACGCCGATCACCATTGTTCCCCGCCCTAAGCGCAAAAGGTAACAGGAAGATGTCAGATACAAAGCACCGAACATACAGAATATTATATATATTTCCATACACATTATACCATTAATTTATCATCTTATTCAATGCGCTGTAAAGAGACTATAGTCCTTCCAACTGAATCCGAAGGTAATTTTCTTCATTTTTCAGCTATCTTTCATTTTTTATATTTCCTGTAAAAAAAGAGGCACAGCTGCTGCCGTGCCTTCTTATCGTTAAATTTTAAATTGATTGACTGCCGCTTGCAGTTCCTGCGCCATATGAGCCAGACTTTGGCTGGAGGATGCGATCTCCTGCATCGAGGACGACTGCTCTTGTGTAGCTGCCGATACGGTCTGTGTTTCCTCAACCGCCTGTTTGCTGATTTCATCGATATCCTTTACCGAACTGACAATCATCTGGTTACCGGCTTCTATTTCCTGAATGGAATTAAAAATCGCCTGTCCTTGTTCTGACATATCCTCCACTAGTTGCCGGATCTGCGTAAAGGTCTGCCCGGCATCATCAACCACCTGCGTGCCAACCTTGACATCGTGCGTTCCCTGATCCATGGCTAGAACAGCCTGCTCCGTATCGCCCTGAATTTCCTTGATCAGTCCGGCAATCTGTTTTGCTGCCTCCTGCGACTGTTCCGCCAGTTTTCTGACCTCTTCGGCAACTACGGCAAAGCCACGGCCTTGCTCGCCAGCTCGTGCGGCCTCGATCGCAGCATTGAGCGCCAATAGATTGGTCTGGCCGGCAATACCGGAAATTGCATCGACGATCTGGCCAATTTCTTTCGACCGCTCCCCTAATTTTCCTACCACTGCGGCTGAGTTATTTACTGTTTTTTCAATATGTGCCATCTGCTCCACCGCTTTTTCTACGGCAATGCTGCCGGCACTGGCTTGTTCTGTAGCCTGACGCGAGTTTTCTACCGAACGATTGGCGTGTTCGATCGTATTTTGCAGACTTGATCCCATCGCCTCAACGATCACGCTCGATTCATCAACAGTATAAAGCTGTTTTTCGGCCCCAGCGGCAACATTGCTCACAGATTCAGCCACCTGTGTAATTGCCGTCGCCGATTGCTCGGCACTTGCTGTCAGTTGCTGCGCCGAAGCGGCAACCTGTTCGGCCGATTCTGTCACCTGACGAAAGGCCTTTTGCAAATTGCTGCGGGCTGCATATAACGCTGTAGCCAATTGCCCGATCTCATCTTTTTGCAAAATCTGTCGCGGCTTATCTCTAAAGTCACCACTTGCAAGATCCTCACACGCTTTTACCATTGCCTGGAGCGGCGCGGTAATGCCCTTTACTACAGCCAAGCCAAGTACAGCCAATAGCGCCAATACCAAAACAGCTAATAGCGCCAGCACCAGCCCGGCATGCGCCTCCGCCGCCGACGACTCACGATTCATCTGCAGCGACAAGTCCTGATAATAATCCGCCAGTTCCTGCAGGGCAGCTGCATATTCTCGGTTCAGCGGCGCTACTGTCAGCAGATAATCACGATACGCTTCCTCATTTTGTTTTTTCGCCGCTAGCGCCAGCACATGGCTGCGAGCAGCCTCATACTTCGCGCGGATATTTTTAATTTTCCCCAGCATATCACTGCCCTTTTCATCCACGATCAGTGAGTCCGCCTTGGAAAAATCAGCGCTTACTGCCGCCTGCTCAGCTGCAATGCTTTTTTGCAGTTCCTTACTTCTATTTTCATCAACAACAAATACTGCTTCTGCGACAGCAGCATCCATTGCATTTTCATTTCCACGAATATTCATAATCAATTGCATCGGAACCATTTTCTTGGCATACATATCGTTCAAGCTTTCATTTGCGGCCTGCAGATAATAATATCCCAACCCGCTGATGACACTTACCGAAAAAACTGCTGTAAAAATCAAAATTGTCAGTTTCCGGCCCACCTTAATGTCCTGCAAAAAACCCATTAAATTCGACTCCTTTACCATCAATTGACCCTTTCGACAAAGACCATCGTTGTCAGCTGACTGTTTTCCCTGAATATTTCATTTTCCTGCCTGCATCCCTGCCTTTCAGCAATTCTCCGTCACCGCACAAAAACGCACTGTTCTGACAACAAATTACTTAAATTTTAAAATCTTACATACTCCCCCTGTATTATTCTAGGCGTCGGCAGCCTGGCCGTCAAACCGTCAAATTGCCGCTGCATCTCAAACCGCATACTGGAAGCCCCTTTATTCTCCTTTTTTCTTGTTTTATCTTCTTTTTGCTTATATTTACTTATATACAATTAATTATTCCTGCTTTTTGCTTAAAAACGCAAAAAGACCTACTTAAACATATTGTTCAAGTAGGTCTTTTGTATTAGATGCTCAATTCATCTGAATTCTTAAATTTTGAACCGGTTAACTGCTGTCTGCAGGGTCTCGGCCAACTTCGCCAGGCTGTGACTTGAAGAAGCAACTTCTTCCATTGCCGCCGACTGTTCTTCCGTGGCGGCCGATACCGTCTGGGCTTCATCCACGGCCAGCTTGTTTTGCCCGTCAATCGTCTGCACAGAAGCTACAATGCGCTGGCTACCACTTGCTAGCTGCTGCATCGTTGCCGAAATTCCCTTGACCTGATCGGATACCCGCGTTATCAAGCCGGCAATTTCCTCGAAGGCCGTCCCGGCGGCCGTCACAACGTCTGTGCCGACGCTGACCTCACGAGTTCCTTCATTCATCGCCACTACAGCCTGCTCGGTGTCCCCTTGGATTTCACCGATTAACCCGGCAATCTGCTTGGCAGCATCCTGCGACTGTTCAGCCAGCTTTCTAACTTCTTCCGCCACAACAGCAAAGCCACGTCCCTGTTCGCCCGCTCGCGCGGCTTCAATGGCCGCATTGAGGGCCAGCAGATTGGTCTGCCCGGCAATTCCGGCAATGACATCGACAATCTGCCCGACTTCTTTCGAGCGTTCGCCAAGTTTATCCACCACCAGAGCCGAATTATTTACCGTCTGCGCAATATGCGCCATCTGGTTTACGGCCTTAACAACTGCCGCATTTCCCTCTTGGGCCTTTACCGAAGCCTGCTCGGAGTCTGCGGCCACACGATTCGACCCACTGGCCGCTTCCTCAATCCCCTTTGACATCGTTTCAACGACCAGCGAAGTTTCATCCACCGCCTTGAGCTGTTTGGCAGCCCCCTGGGCTACATCATTGATCGATTCAGCGACCTGTGTGACAGCCAGCGATGACTGTTCGGCACTTGCCGTCAATTGCTCAGCCGCGGCTGCAACCTGCTCGGAGGATTCATTTACCTGTTTAAAAGCCGTTCGCAGGCTGCGGCGCATGTCTTCAAGCGCTTTGCCGAGCTGACCAATTTCATCTTCACCATGAGCGCGCCCGGATTTATCACGGAAATCGCCCGCCGCCATCTCCTTACAGCTTTCGACCATCTGCTGCAACGGCGTAGCAATTTTCCCAGCCGCAATTCCCGAAATGAAGACGACGAGGAGCATAATCACCAGCATCC
>Ga0183100_1001716_pt1 | contig 10365 bp, 9 predicted proteins | sample Biomet2_FD_127789 | JGI IMG/M metagenome (GOLD analysis project Ga0183100, IMG submission 127789) | Microbial communities from bioreactor (seeded with anoxic lake sediment) at LBNL, California, USA - Biofuel metagenome 2 | ecosystem: Engineered > Bioreactor > Anaerobic > Unclassified ...
GGGACAGTCGATCGCTTTGGGAACCTGTTCTGCATTCGGAACAATTATTCCGGCTATCATGAAAGGCAGCGATTTATTCAGTGGCGCCGGACTGGTACTGCTGATTGGTGTATGTGTGGCTATTGCTGGTATTGCCGTAATTGGGTATGCCGGAAGTTTGCGCGCAAAAAACATGACCGAAGAGCAGAAACGGGCTGCTGTAAAAGATTTTGCGTTGGGTAAGGGATTGCTTGTTGCTTTGCTGGCTGGTGTGATGAGCGCCTGTTTCAGTCTGGGACTCGAAGCTGCCGAACCAATTAAAGTTGCTGCCATTGGTATGGGAACAGAGGCTTTATTTGCTGGGTTACCCGCAATCCTGATGATTACCACCGGTGGTTTCATTACCAATGCAGTGTATTGCCTCTATCAAAATGCAAAAAACAAAACTGGAAAAGATTATTTCAGCGTTCCTAAAAACATCCTGATCAATAATCTCTTGTTTTGCGCTTTAGCCGGAATTCTTTGGTATTCACAATTCTTCGGATTGGCTATGGGCAAAAGCTTCCTCACTGACGGCAGTGTGATGATGGCCTTCTCGTGGAGTATCCTGATGTCGCTGAACGTCACTTTCAGCAATGTATGGGGAATTATTCTAAAAGAATGGAAGGGCGCCGGACAAAAAACCATTACTGTTTTGGTTATCGGAATGCTTATCCTGATTGCTTCGCTGATCATTCCTAACTTGATGTCATAATAATTTTAGTATCAAGGCAAAAGATAAAAACCTCTTTTCTCTTCTGCCTTCTGCCTTTTAACTTTTAACTTAAACTCATGCAACGATTAGCTTTTAAAATGTACCTAAACGAAGGTCAAAAAGAAGTTTACAGAAAACGCCACAACGAAATCTGGCCCGAACTTAAAAAACTATTAAAAGGTGCCGGGGTAAGCGAATACTCTATTTTCCTCGATGAAGAAACCAATATCCTCTTTGCGTTTCAGAAGGTCAGTGGTGAAGGTGGCTCTCAGGATCTGGGACAGACCGAGATTGTTCAGAAATGGTGGGCTTTCATGGCCGATGTAATGAAAACCAATCCCGATAACTCTCCAATTTCAATACCTCTCGAAGAAGTATTCTATATGGAATAATTATTTTAGGAAAAAGTCATTGGTCATTGGGAATCTTTTCCAATGACTAATGGCTCTTTTTTGTTTGTACATGACGAACCAATCAACTAACACAGAATGAAACAAATTTTTAGAATTGCCCAATTGATCTTGGTTTTGCTGGTGATCAGCAGTGTCGGGATATTTGCGGCAGAAAAAACTACAGTAAAAGAATTGATCTGTGAATATCATACCAACCCGCTTGGTATTGATGTACAGAAACCTCGTCTAAGCTGGCAAATTGAGTCTACGGCACAGAATGTACTTCAAACAGCTTACGAAGTCAAAGTAACCGATCAGTCCGGAAAGTTGCTCTGGAATTCAGGAAAAGTAAACTCGGCCCAATCGATTGATATTGTATACGATGGACCTGCATTGAAATCGACGCAGCGCGTATTGTGGCAAGTTCGGATTTGGGATAATAAAAGTAAAGCCACAGACTGGAGTGCACCTGCAAGCTGGGAAATGGGAATCCTGGAACCCGAATCGTGGAAGGCTTCCTGGATTACACTCGGCTCTGAGCCTGATGTTCAAGGTTCAAAACCCAGCCAATATTTCAGAAAAGAATTTGCTACTGCCAAAAAAGTAAAATCGGCTCGGGTGTATGTAACTTCTCATGGTCTCTACCAATTGTTCCTGAACGGCAAAAAAGTGAGCGCTGATTTGTTTACACCCGGATGGACAAGCTACAAAAACCGTATTCAATACCAGACTTACGATGTAACTTCGATGCTTCAGCCGAAAAACTCGATCGGCGCCATGGTTGGCGATGGTTGGTTTCGCGGAAACATCGGATGGTCGAGCAAGAATGGATATTACGGAAGTAAATTGGCTTTTCTGGCACAGCTTCAGATTAATTATACCGATGGCACAAGCGAATTAGTAAATACAGATCAGAGCTGGAAAGCTTCAACCGGGGCAATCCTCGAATCGGATATTTACAATGGCGAAACCTACGATGCCCGCAAAGAAATGCCGGGTTGGACAAGCGCTGGATTCAACGACAGTCAATGGGAAAAAGCGACCGTTGTTGATCAGTCGAAAAAGATACTGGTAGCTCCACAGGGTGTTGCTGTAAAGGCTGTTGAAGAAATTAGGCCAGTGAAGGCGATTACCACACCCAAAGGCGAAATGGTTTTTGATATGGGTCAAAACATGGTTGGATGGGTGCGCTTGAAAGTTCAGGGCAAAAAGGGCGATCAGGTAACAATCAAATTTGCTGAGGTACTCGACAAAGCTGGTAATTTTTATACCGACAACCTACGAAGAGCAAAAAGTACCGACAATTTCATCCTGAATGGTTCAGGAGAGGAAGTCTTCGAACCTCGTTTTACCTTCCACGGTTTCCGCTTTGTGAAAATAGAAGGACTTTCTGCACAACCATCGCTTGATCAGATTACCGGTGTCGTTATTCATTCAGATATGACTCCAACCGGCTCGTTTACTTGTTCCGATCCGCTGATTAATCAACTTCAGCACAACATACAGTGGGGCCAAAAAGGAAATTTTCTTGATGTGCCGACCGATTGCCCACAGCGCGACGAACGCCTGGGCTGGACCGGCGATGCCCAGGTTTTCAGCATGACTGCTGCATTTAACTTCAATGTGGCTCCATTCTATACCAAATGGTTGCGCGATGTTGCTATCGACCAACTTCCTTCCGGGAGAGTGCCTCATGTTATTCCTGATGTTTTGAACGGTGGTGGTGGCTCAACAGCATGGGCTGATGTTTCAATTATTGTTCCCTGGACGACCTATTTGGCCTATGGCGATAAACGGATTCTGGAAGTTCAGTACCCGAGCATGAAGGGCTGGGTTGAATATATGAAAAGCCGGGCAGGCGAGAGCAATTTGTGGCTTGGCGACACTCATTATGGCGACTGGTTGGCTTTTGCCAGTACCCGGTCGGACTACCCCGGAGCAACAACTGAAAAAGACCTGATCGCAACGGCTTATTATTCATATTCAAGCGGATTGCTTGCTAAAATTGCTGCTGTCATTGGAAATAATGATGATGCTAAAAAGTATGCCCAGCTATCCGGAGACATTAAAAAGGCATTTCAAAAGGAGTTTGTAACACCTGCCGGACGCCTGGTTTCACATACACAAACCGCCTATTCGCTGGCATTGGCTTTCGATCTTCTTCCTGAAGATTTGATTCCAAAAGCTGCAAAATACTTGGCCGATGACGTGAAAAAGATGGGGCACCTGACAACTGGTTTTGTTGGGACGCCACTGCTCTGTAAAACATTGTCGGCACACGGATACGATGATTTGGCCTTTATGCTTCTGAACCGGAAGGAATATCCTTCATGGCTTTATCCGGTTACTCAGGGTGCAACAACCATCTGGGAACGTTGGGATGGACAGAAACCCGACGGATCGTTCCAGGATGTGGGCATGAACAGCTTTAACCATTATGCCTATGGTGCCATTGGCGAATGGCTTTACCGCTATGTGGCCGGAATGGATATCGATCCTGAAAATCCAGGTTACAAACACATTTTGCTGGCTCCTCACCCTGGAGGCGGATTGACCAATGCTGGTGTTGAGTTCAACTCGATTTACGGGAAAGTAAAATCGGCCTGGAAACTGGATGGAAGCGACTTTGTTTATGACGTTACTGTTCCGGCAAACACAACGGCAACTGTTACATTGCCTGCAGCTAAAGCCGGTCAGGTAACTTTGAATGGACAGGTTGCTAAAGTCGACCTGAAACAAGCGGGAAATGCAGTTATATTGAATATTGGTTCAGGTAATTATCAATTCCGCTATTCGGCTGAAGGTTTGAAAAAATAGTGGATTTTGTTTGTGTAACGCGATAATTGTCAGGGTTTGACTTACAGTCAAGCCCTGACTTGTTTTTTGCAACACCAGAATAAGCCGTCAGGCCTCAAAAGAATGTGTGACAAAATTTTCGTCGGACTATTTAGCTGGTTGGTAGATTTTTTTTTCAGGAGAAATACAGATGGAGCAACTTTGAATCATGTTAAACTTTTAAATCAAATTTATCATGAAACAATCAGTTCAAATCTCAGTTCATGTAATCTTCTGGGTATTGTTTACCGCAGTTGCAATCATGTTGAGCAAGCTTTATCTTGAAGCCAAACCAGATGCCCTATTTGCTCCACACTTCACCTATGTAATTACTCTTGAAGTAATAATGGGTTTGATCTTTTTTTATTCTACATTTTTCGGTTTGCCTTGGGCACGAAAAAGTAGCGTCAATACCGCTATTTTGGTAGCAGTACTTTTGGCCTTGACTTTATTTTTTGCCTTCCCAGCCATGAAATTTGGCATGTTACAGGTGTTGAGTTCAGTTATTCCGCATGTTTTCCTCATTTTTCTGGCTATTGTTTTTCGCCGTTTTTCCGATTTATAGTGCGATAAACAAGCCTGATTTCCATCTGTTTCTTCGGGTTTAATCTTAAATTTGCTTAAGATGAAAAAGTCAATTGAAATTTCGGTCCATATTTTTTTCTGGATTGTATTTACTGCATTTGCTTTTATGCTGAGCAAAATTTACTTGCAGGCTAAACCCGATGCGCAATTTGGAAATCACCTGGTCTACGTCATATCGCTGGAAGTGGTGATGGGGTTGCTGTTTTTCTACACCACTTTCTTCGGTATTCCCTGGGCCCGAAAGAAGATTTCTCGCTATATGATTCTTTCGTCAGTTTTGGTATTTCTGTTGCTTTTCTTTGCTTTTCCGGCCATGAGTATTGGAATATGGGAAGTAATGAGTTCGATTATCCCGCACGTCATTGTCATCTTTCTGGCTATTGTTTTCCGCCGTTTTTCCGATTCCATTCGGCTGGAGCAGGAGAAACAGGCTTTGCTGCTCCAAAATACACAAAGTGAACTGGCTTTGCTGAAAATGCAGGTAAGTCCGCATTTTCTGTTCAACACGCTGAACAACATCGATTACCTGGTGACTTTCGATACCGAAAAAGCTTCGGGATCGATTGCCAAGCTGGGAGCCATTTTGAGGTACATGATTTACGATGCCGAGGTGGAGAAAATCGCACTGGAAAAGGAGATCAAGCACATTGAAGATTACATCGATTTGCTGCGGTTGCGCACAGCGGGCGAAAATTACCTGCAATATCGGCTGAATGGTCGCCCCGAACAATTGCGTATTGCCCCGATGTTGTTCCTGCCTTTGATTGAGAATGCTTACAAACATTCGGCGGTCAAGGAAGGGGAGAACATCATCAACATCGAAATCAATATTGAAAAGAGCAACCTTCAGTTTGTGATCAGCAACGAATACGATACTTACCAAAAGTCAACAACAAAGGTTGGCGGATTGGGATTGAATATCGTAAAACGCCGACTCGAACTGATTTACCCAGAAAGGCATTCGCTTACAATCACGAAAGACAATAAACGGTTTAAAGTTGAACTAACGCTGGAATTGGATGAGAATTAATTGTATAGCTGTTGACGATGAGCCGCTGGCCATTGAAAAGCTCAAGGCCTTTATCGGAAAGTTGCCCCAACTTCAACTGGTGGCAACTTTCAGCCGTGCATCGGCAGCCATCGAATATCTCCGGAATAACCCGGTGCAGCTACTGTTTCTTGATATTCAGATGGACGGCATAACGGGTATCGAAATGGTGGAGCAAATGATTGAAAAGCCGCAGGTGATTTTTACGACGGCCTACAACGAATATGCGTTAAAAGCCTTCGAACTTGCTGTTACCGATTACCTGCTAAAACCGTACACTTTCGAACGTTTTAAACTGGCTGCGAATAAAGCCATCGACTACATATCCTGGCAACAGGCGGCACAATCAACTTCTCTACCGGTTGACTATATCTTTGTGAAGTCGGGCTACAAGCTGGTTAAAGTTTTCCTGCACGACATTTTGTACATCGAAGGCATGCGCGATTACCAGTGCATTGTAACTCCGTCAGAAAAAATTCTGGCTAGCCATTCGTTTCAGGAATTGGAAAAAACCTTGCCCCGTGGCTTTGTGCGTTGTCAAAAGTCTTACATGGTTTCGCTATCGAAAATCGAATCGATCGAAAACGACCGCATCAAAATCGGGAACAAATACATTCCGATTGGCGATACCTACAAAGACGCGTTCTACAAGATGACTATAAGGTAATTGTTTTTTCGCACTTATTAACGAACCCAGATTGCATTGCTGGTGAACAACAATTTTCACTAATGCGAATGTCCTATCTGATGGTATTCAATCAAATGCTGGATAATTCCGGCGGTTTCGTTGATAAATGTTCCATCTTCGAGAACCAGAACAGGGCAGCTTTGGTTTCCCTCTCCGAGCAAATCAACCAGCACCTGACGCGGACGGGCAAAGTTGACGTATTTAACTTCCAATTCCTTTGCCAGACGAGGATAGTACGATAAAAGTCCCTCAATTAACACACAATCCGGACAAAAATACCGTTTGCCATCACCCCGGCTTTCATCCTTAAAATCAGCCTTTAATAAAAATAGTTTCTTCATTTTCCGTGTTTTAAAGATTTAAAGATTTTCCGTCGCGAAGGTATAATTCGAACGATTATTACAGTCTTCTGATCGAAAAAATCTTCACCGGATTAATCAAATATTGATCTTTATCTTTTTGAGCCTGAATTTTTCGAGCCACCTTCATTCCTTTGGTCACCCTTCCAAATGCAGCAAATCCTTGTCCGTCGGGATTTCGCTTCCCGGCAAAGTCCAGTTCCGGCTGGTCGTTGATGCAAATGGAGAAACTGCTGGTCGCCGAATTGGGTGTATCCCGGGCCATCGATAAAGTTCCGTTCAGGTGGTGTATTCCGGTCTGTTGGGTTGTCTCCATCGGAATCGGCGCAAGTTCTTTGCCTTCCGGAACATCGCCACCCTGTACCACCTGAATCTTTATCGTGCGTTTCTTCTCATTTTCAGGAGTGCAAACTCTAAAGAAACTGCTACCATCGTATAATTGATTATCAACGTATTTCAGAAAATTGGCTACAGTAACCGGCGCTTTTTCAGCATAGAGTTCTATTCGGATATTGCCCATGGAAGTTTTAATCAGGCACGGGATTGTTTTTTGTGCAAATGAAATCAGGAATACCAAATTTAGGCAAACAAAAAGGAAGATTGTTTTCATTCAGGTTGATTTTTAATATTTTATAAAAAGGGGCAAAACCAGTTCTTGATTTTGCCCCTTTGAAAAGAATTATGCAATTAATGGATTTCAATGTCGTAGGGTATTCGGGCCAAAATTCCCTTTTGAGAAACGAGTCCTCGCATCTGATCGTAATATTTGTAGCTTTCGCCCAGTTCATCTTTCATGAATTTAGCTTTGGCCGATCCGGTAAATTCTTTCATCAGTTCCTCCAACGGGTCTTTCAGTTTTGGCAGGTTAATGATCCGGAAGTTATCCAGCTTCGCCATTTTTTTAGCTAGTTCAACGGCATCAGTCAATCCGCCATAAACATCGACCAGCTTATTTTCTTTGGCGTTGGGTGCAGCCCAAACGCGTCCTTGTCCGATTTCATCAACCGCTGTTTTCTCCAGTTTACGGCCCTCGGCCACGCGCGAAATGAAGGTGTCATAACCTTCTTCAATGGTTTGCTGCATTAAATCGCGTTCAAAAGCAGTCATTGGTCGGGTTACCGAAATCATATCTGAATGCTCGTTGGTGGTAACCACATCCTGGGTAATTCCAAGTTTGTTGGAAAGCAAGTTTTGAAAATTCGGGATCATTCCGAAAATACCAATCGATCCGGTAATGGTTGTCCGGTCGGCCATAATCGTATTGGCAGCACAAGCAATGTAATAACCGCCCGACGCAGCCACGTCGCCCATCGACGCAATTACCGGTTTAGTTGCGGCAGCCAGCTTCACTTCGCGCCAGATTACCTCCGAGCCGTAAGCGCTTCCTCCTGGCGAATTGATGCGCAACACAATAGCTTTAATCGAAGAATCGCGGCGAGCTTCTCGAATGGTTAGTGAAAGGTCTTCCGATTTAATTCCGTCCTCCGAAGTTCCGGTATCAATATCTCCGGAAGCGTAAATAACCGCAATCTTTTTACGTGGCATTGTTTTTTGTTCGCGAACTTCCGGAACTTTAATGTATTTATAAATATCGATTTCCTTTACATCGTCCTTTGCATCTGTATTCGTCAACTTTTTCAGGTCATCGATCACCTGATCTTTGTATTTTAGGCGATCGACCAGATTTTTCTGTTTGGCAAAATCAGCTTTCCGGAAAGTGGCAACGGCATCGGCAATGTCGTTCAACTCGTCGAAGCCCATTTTGCGTGAAGCCGAAATATCGGTCAACATTTCGTTCCATAAACTTTTCAGGTAGGTTTCCGTCTGAAGGCGATTCTCGGGGCTCATTTTATCCAGGAGGAAAGGTTCTACCGCCGATTTAAATTTACCGTGACGAATAATCTGCATCTCAACGCCCAGCTTTTCCAGACCTTTTTTGAAGAAAGTTCGTTCGCCGCCTAAACCACGAAAATCGACCGCACCTTGAGGGTTCAGAATCAAGCTGTCGGCTACTGTAACCAGGTAATAGGCCTTTTGTGAAAACATATCGCCATAAGCATAAATAAATTTTCCTGACGTTTTAAAATCTTTCAGCGCCGAACGGATTTCTTCGACGGTAGCTATTCCTGCCTGAATCTCTGTCGGATTCAAATAAATTCCCAGAATATTGTGATCGGTCTTGGCTTTCCGTATGCAATCAAGAATATCGTTCAAACCTACAGTCTTCTCACTTTGAAGGATGCCAAAATCCAAGCCTTCCAACGGATTTTTCTTGGCTCGGTCAACAATCTGATGATCAAATTTCAAGAGCAATACACTATTGCTCTCTGACTGTACCGGTTCATCCGAACCCGAAACCATTGCGGTAATGATTCCGATGGTGATAAAAAGGAGTAAAAGTCCGGCAACCATCACGCCAACAATTGACGCCAGCGTAAATTTTAAAAATTGCTTCATGCTTATTTATTTGAATTAATTTGTTTCGATTAAAATGAACGATAGATTTGTACGAAAATAGTGTTTTTGTTACAATTTTTTAGTTCTTATGATCAAACTATATGTCCTGTTAGGCGGAAATTTAGGCAATAAACGGCAGGTTTTTTCTGAAGCCAGGACCCGGTTAAACAAACAGGTTGGACTAATTACGGCTCAATCAGGAATCTACGAAACCGAACCTTGGGGATTTCAATCAGACGATATTTTCTGGAACCAGGCACTGGAAATTGCAACCGCACTTTCTCCGGAAGAAGTTCTCCATCAAACGCAACAGATTGAAACTGAATTGGGACGAATCAGAAAGGCAAATCAATACGATTCACGGGTAATCGATATTGACATTTTGTTCTTCGGCGATCAGATCATTAAAACTGAAACCCTTATTATACCTCATTCCCGGATTCAGGAACGAAAATTTGCATTGGTTCCGCTTTGCGAAATTGCCGCAGAACTGGTTCATCCGGTTTTTCAGAAAAGCATCAGACAAATATTGAATGAGTGTACAGATCCTTTAAAGGTTGAAAAAGTGTCTGATTTTTTCTGAAACTCATAACTTATCACTCATAACTCAGATGAAGGCTTCTTCCCAGAAATATACACTCAATTTTAAACAGGCATCCGGCACTTCGCGTGGCGTTTACACTACCCGCGACTCGTGGTTCATTTTCCTCAACGATGGAACAAATACGGGCATTGGCGAATGCGCTCCCCTGCCAGATCTGAGCATCGAAAGTCCCAAAAAAATGGGGATAAAATTGTTGCAGGTTTGCGAACAAATTGGTTGTTTCAGCCAGTTTCCCGAAGAATTGAATACATGGCCTTCGATTAGGTTTGGTCTTGAAACTGCCTTGCTCGACCTTCGGAATGGTGGCCAGCAGGAACTTTTTACTTCGGCATTTACCCGCGGCGAGCAGGGAATCCCAATCAACGGATTGATCTGGATGGGAACTCCCGAATTTATGAAACAGCAAATCCGAACCAAACTCGATGCCGGTTTCCACTGCATCAAGATGAAAATTGGCGCGCTTGATTTCGAAACCGAATTCGGATTGTTGAAAGCCATTCGCAGCGAGTTTTCGCCGGAAGAAATTACACTCCGGGTCGATGCCAATTGCGCGTATTCGTACCAGACTGCACTCGAAAACCTGAAGCGCTTATCTGATTTACAGATTCACAGCATTGAACAGCCAATTGAAACTGGCCGCTGGGACGAAATGGCTGAGTTGTGC
>Ga0183100_1001717_pt1 | contig 10364 bp, 5 predicted proteins | sample Biomet2_FD_127789 | JGI IMG/M metagenome (GOLD analysis project Ga0183100, IMG submission 127789) | Microbial communities from bioreactor (seeded with anoxic lake sediment) at LBNL, California, USA - Biofuel metagenome 2 | ecosystem: Engineered > Bioreactor > Anaerobic > Unclassified ...
GGCGCCGGAGCGCCGCGGCGGGGGGGGGCGTGGCCGCGCGCCGGGGCGCGGACCCTGGCGGATCCGCGCTGCGGCCGGAGCAGGCCATGGGCGTGCTGGAGGCGGCGCTGGGCTGCGGGGCTGAATTGGCCGTGGTGGCCATGCCCGGCGAGGAGGAGGCCTGGCGCAGGCGTACCGCGCCGTCCCGGGCGCAAACGCCGGGCAACAAAGCCGGGGGCGGGCGCTCCCTTGAGGCGGAGCTGCTGGAGATTTTCCGAGACAGCCTGGGCTACGACACGGAGCTGAGCCCTGAGGACGATTTCTTCGAGCTGGGCGGCGACTCCATCGCCGCGACCCGCATCGTCGGCCGCATCGACAAGGACCTGGGCCTCAAGGCCAGCGTCATGGACCTGCTGGAGGCCGACACCCTGGGCGCGTTCATGGCCCGTGTGCTGGCCGGAAGCGCCAAAACCGCGCCAACCAAACAGGGCAACGAAGCCACGCCCGTGCGCGACAAGTACCCGGTGGGGCGCGAGCAGCTGTCCATCCTCTACGCGGACATGCTGGGCGGGCCGAGCCTTGGCTACAACCTCCCGGCCTTCCTCAAGCTCCCGCACGACCTGGACAAGGCGCGGCTTGAGCGGGCCGTGGCCGAGCTGATCCAGAGGCACGAGGCGCTGCGGACCACGTTCTGCGACTTCGAGGCCGAGCGCCCGAACATGATCATCCACCCCTTCGCGGGGTTCACGCTGGAGGAGGTGCGCCTTCCCGACCTTGCGCACAAGGACGCCCTCATCGTTCCCTTCGACATCAAGCGCGAGGCCGGGTTCCGGGCCAAGCTGCTGCTGACGGACGCCGGGGAGAAGGTGCTGTTCTACGACGTCCACCACGCCCTGGCGGACGGCAGGACCATCTCCCTGCTCAATTTCGAGCTGTACAGGCTTTACCACGGGCTGCCGCTGGAGCCCGTGAGCGCGCAGCAGAAGGATCTGGCCTGGCGACAGTTCACCCGCTCCGACGCGGAGGACCGGGAATACTGGCTGCCGCTTTTCCAGGGAGCGCTGCCAAGGCTCGACTTGCCCGCGGACTACGCGCGGCCCGCAGTCTTCACCAACAAGGGCGGCATGTACGAGTTCGAGCTGCCGGAGCGGCTTGTGGCGGGCGTGAAGAACCTGGCCCGGCGCGAGGGCGCGACCAACTACCACATCGTGCTCGCGGCGTGGAGCCTGCTGGCGCATGCCTACACCGGGGCGGAAGACCTCGTCCTCGCCATCACCGTGGACAGCCGCGGGGAGCACCTGAACACGGCGGGCATGCTGGCCTCGCTTTTGCCCCTGCGCCTGGCCGTGGACGGCCGCAAACCGTTGACCGCGCTGCTCAAGGAGGTCCAGAGGACCAGCAACGAGGCGCTGCGGCACAGCGGCTACATCCTGAACAACCTGCTGGCCGACCTGCGCCCCCCCGCGTGCCTGGACCGCTCTCCCCTGTCCGAGGTCATCCTTTCCTACATGAACTTCGAGTTCGCCTCGGATGAGACGAGGCCGCCGCAACTCTTTGAGCCGCTGCGCTTCGGCAAACAGGTCAGCAAGACAGACCTGTCCATCTTCGCCAGCGACACGGGCAGGGGCATCAGCTTCGCCCTGGAGTATTACGCGGATCTCTTCAGCCACGACAGCATCGTGCGCATGGCGGAAGACTTCACGCGCATCGTGGAGGCCATGGTCGAGGGGAGCCCGGCCGATCCGGCGCGGTTCACCCTCGCCCTCCCTGCGCGGCGCGAACGGGCCGCAGCCACGCGCGAACTGGGCGGCGGCCTGAGCGCGGATCTGCGCGAGCTGGCCAAGGCACGGGGCGTCGGCCTTGCCTCGGTGTTGCTGGCGACCTTCGCCATCCTCGTAAGCCGCGTCGCCTCACGGCGGGAATTGGTGGTCGATGTCGCGGGCCTCGGCCCGGTGTGTTTCGATATCGATGAAGAGGCGGAGTTCGACGAACTGTTGCGCCGAACGGACGCCTTCCTGGCCGGGAGCACCCCGGCAAACCCCGGCCAGACGCTGGCTGGGGTTGAAACAGACCTCCGCCTGGCCTTTGCCTGGGTTGCGCAGGGTGCGGAGACTGCGGAGGGTGCGGCTCCCGGGCCCGGCGGCCCCGGCCACGGCCTTGCCTGCGGCGTGCGGGAGCAGGCGGACGGCCTGAGCGTGCAGTTCGACTACGACACGCGGATCCTCGCCACCGAAACCGCCACGGCTTGGCTTGGCTATTATGTTCAATTTTTGAATGCGGCAGCCCAGGAACACGCAGAATGAAGATCTCCGATTTCTCCCTCGACGCTCCCGCCAAAGCGAAAGCCGCCCAGGGGCGGACCGTGGAGGAGATGTTCCGCGCGGCCGTCGATGCCGCACCGGACGCAGTGGCCCTGACCGACGACGCGGCGGAGCTGACCTTTGCCCAGTTGGATGAGCTCTCTTTGGCCGTCGCGGGCTTCATCCTGGGCCAGGACTACGGCGCCGAGGCGGCGGTGGGCGTGCTGTGCCGCAGAGGGGTGCACTTCGTTGCGGCGGCCTTGGGCGCGCTGCGCGCAGGGGCGGTGTACCTGCCGGTGGAGCGCGAGCTCTCACTGGCGCGGCAGGAGCACATGCTGCGGCCCGCCCGGCTCATCATAACCGACCGCCACGGCCTGCGCGACGCCGAATGCCTGCGCTACCGGAACCCGGGCATCCGGCACATTCTGTGCGTGGATGCGCAAGACATCGGCGAGGTGCTGGAAAAGGGCGGGGAGCTCGTCAGCACCACCTACTGGGAGGCCGTGGCGCAGGCCGGGGTGGACATGGGCTGGCGCAGCCGGTTCGACGCCGCGCCCCTTCCCGAGGCGGCGCTGGCGGGCATGGCGGAGGGCATTCTGGCCAAGACGGGCTTCCTGGCGGGGGGGCGCGTGCTGGACATCGGCAGCGGCTCCGGCGTGGTGGCCCGGACCCTGGTCGGCGCAGCCGGGTGCTACGCGGCGGTGGACCTCGCCCGCAACGAGCTGGACCGGGTGGAGCAGATGCCCGCCGCCGCCGAGGTGTGGACGCACCAGATGGAGGCCGTGGACATCGGCTTCCTGTCAGGCGAGCCGTTCGACCTCGTTTGCCTGAACGGCGTGGCCGAAAACTTCCCGGGCTACAACTATCTACGGCGGGTGCTGGACCATGCAGTGGCCCTGCTGGCCGAGAACGGGGCCTTGTTCGTGGGCGCTGTGCCGGACCTTGAGCGCAAGGACGAACTCCGCGCGGCCCTCTTGGAGCATGCGCGCGGCACCGGCGAGAGCGCGGGGCTGCTTCGCCTGGACGCGGAGGCGGAGCTTTTCGCGCCCGCGCGGTTCTTTACCGATTGGGCGGCGCAGAGCCGCATTCCGGTGGAGCTGTCTTTTTCGCGCCCGGCCGTGGAGCAGCGCGAGATTTGCGAATATTGCTACGACGTGGTGATCCGCAAGGCCCGGCAGGCGGCTGCCCGGCAGGCGGCTGCCCGGCAGGCGACTGTTCCGGCGGAGCGGTCCCGCTTCGGCATGGCCGACGCGAGGCCGCTGGACCGCAAGCGGCTGCCCGCGTGCGCGCCCAACCAGGCCGCGTACATCGTGTACACCAGCGGCTCCACCGGCAGGCCCAAGGGCGTCGTGGTGGAGCATCGCAACCTCGCGCACATCATCCGGGCGCTGCGGAAGTTCGCGGACGGCTGCCGCAGCGTGGGGCTCGTGGCTCCCCTGTCCTTCGACGCGTCCATCCAGCAATTCGCGGTGTCGCTGTTCTGCGGCAAGCCGCTGCACATTCTGTCCGACGCGGCACGCAAGAGTCCGGAGCAGTTTTGCGAGAGCGCGCGCAGGCGCCAAATAGATTTGTGCGACATGACCCCGGCCTTCTTCAACGTGCTGGTGGACCACCTGGCCGAACTGCGGCAGGCGCTGCCCGTGACCCGGCTGCTGCTGGCCGGCGAGGTGCTCCGGCCCGACACTATCCGCAAGCTTTACGCCATCCCCGGCAACGAGCGGGTGGTGCTTTTCAACATCTATGGCCCCACGGAGTGCACGGTGGACTCCACCGCCTTCCGCATCGACCACGCCAACCACGCGGCGTTCTCCGCCTATCCCATCGGCAAGCCCCTGGACGGAGTGGACGTCACCATCCGTGGGCGGAACGGAGCAGTGGTGCCGGAAGGCGAGCCGGGCGAGATCTGGATTTCCGGGGCGGGCGTCTCGCGCGGGTACCTGAACGGCGAGAGTCCGGGGGCCTTCGCCCCGGCGGAAGGCCACCCCTGCTACCGCACCGGCGATTACGGCTCCCTGCGCGCCGGGGTGCTGCACTATTCCGGGCGCGAGGACCAGCAGGTCAAAATTCGCGGCAACCGCGTGGAAATAGGCGAGGTGGAGAACGCCATTGCGGAATTCCCCGGCGTCCGGCAGGTGGTTGTGGTGGCCGACACCTACCGCGCGGAGGAAGGCAGGAGCCTGGCCGCGTATGTGGTCGGCGCGGTGGACCCCGCCGCGCTGCGCAGCTACCTGGAGCAACGGTTGCCCTCCTATTGCGTGCCCGCCTACTGCGTGCCCATGGTGGAGCTGCCCTTCTCCATCAACCGCAAGGTGGACAAGAAGGCGTTGCCCTCCCCCCTGGCCGGGAAACAAGCGGCCGGAGGGCGCGCGCCTGCGGGGGACGTGGAGGAGCGGCTGGCCGGAATGTGGCGGCGTCTGCTGGGCTTCGAGGTGCGGGACGCCGACGCCAGCTTCTTCAACCTGGGCGGCAACAGCATCATGGCCATCCGCCTCGCGGCCATGATTGAGAAGGAGCTGGGCACGCACGTGGCCGTGAGCGAGCTGTTCACCCACGCGAGCATCGCCGGGCTTGCCGCGTTGTGCGCGGGGAAAACAGCCGCGCAGCACGGCCCGGTGATTCCCCTTTGCCGCCGCGAGGGCGCGCCGAACTTCTTCTTGTTCCACCCCGTGGGCGGCAGCGTGTTCTGCTACAGTCAGCTGGCCCAGACGCTTTCGCACGCGTGCACCACGTATGCGGTGGAGGCGGCGGGCTTCAGGCCGGAGCGCGTGGCCCTGAACACCGAGCTGCACAGAGTGGAGGACCTGGCCGAATACTACCTGGGGGAAATCCTCAAGGTCGAGACGCGGAACATCGTCTTCGGCGGGTGGAGCTTCGGCGGGCTGCTCGCCTACGAGGCCGCCTGCCTATACGCGGCCATGGGCCGCCAGCCGCGAGGCGTGGTGATTCTGGACACCGTTGCCGACAACAGCAAGGCCAGGCAGATGGCGGGCCAGGACGACATCGGCCTGCTCAAAACCATCCTGGGCAACACCTTCGACGAGGAGGTGCTGCGCTCGCTGCCGCGCGCGGAGAAGTTGACGTATCTTGTTGAGTGTGGCGAACGCGCCGAGATGCTGCCTTCCGGTTTTACGCCCGCGCAAATGGACAGTCTGCTTCGCACCTACCGCAGCAACGCCCTCGCCGCCGCGCGCTACGACACCCCCACGCCCTCCGATCTGAAGATTTTGTTTGTGCGGGCTCTTGATTTCACCAGCAATCCGCAAATCATTCCCGACGACGACTACCAAGGGTGGAGCCGTTTTCTTAAGAAAGAAAACATCACCCTCAAATGGACGGAAGGTTCACATCAAAGTATGCTCTCGCCTGGCCTTGCGGACAGCGTGGCCCGAATAATTTTGGAGGGGCTCAACAATGTGTAATTGCCACCGTCCCATTGGGTGGACCCTGCTCTTCGTCCTGGCGTTGTGCGTTGCGCCAAGGAGCGCCCACGCCCGCTTCGATGCCGCCAAGGTGCACGCCGTCATTACCGAAATGGGCGGCAAAGCCGCGGCCGATCCCGAAATTCCCGGCTTGTCCATCGCCGTTTTGCAAAAAGGCGGCGCAGAACCCGTGACAGCGGCCTTCGGCACGGCGTGCATAGAAAACGCCACGCCCCTGACCCCAGAATCGCGGTTCAAGATCGGGTCGGTGACCAAGGTGTTCACCGCCGCGCTTATCCACAGCTACATCGAGGAGGGCAAGCTCGCATACGACACGCCCATCTCGCGGTTCTTTCCCGGCTTCCCCAATGGCGGCGCCATCACCGTGCGCAACCTGCTGGAGCACAGCTCTGGCATAGTGGATATGCTGCGCCTGGCCCCCGTGTACAACAACATGGCCAAGAACTGGACTCCCGAGGAACTCATCGCCATGGCGGGGGAGCAGCCCCTGCGGTTTCAACCCGGAACGCAGCAAGAATACAGCAACACCGGCTTCCTTATGCTGGCCTGCATATGCGAGCAGATTACGGGCAAGCGGTACGATGAATTGGTGCGCGGCATGTTTGTCGACAAACTGGGCATGAAGTCCCTGGTAGTGGGCGATGACCAAACCATCGTGCCCCATCTTTCCTGCGGGTACACCAACGGGGCGGAAGGCGGCCAGAGCCTGCCCATCATGGCCAGCCTCGCCGTCGCCAAGGGCACGGGAAACATCGAGGCTTCCCCAAGCGATGTGGTGCGGCTGGTCAATCTGGACCGCGTGCTGAAGAACACCGTTCTTGACACGGTGGCGCTCACGCCGCTTGCCATGCCGGGCGGGTGGAAGGCCGCGCCGCGCAAAATGAGCAGCGGCGGCACCGTCAACCAGCTTGACGGCTGCGAGCTTTTTCTGTTCGACGCCCCAAAGCTGGCCCTTGTGGGCAAGCTGGGATCGTTTCCCGGCTTCGGGACAGCGTATTTGTACGACCGCCAAACGAAAATCGCGGTGGCCATCAGCGTCAACAACGAGCGGGCCATCCAGCGGGCCGTCTCCCTTGGGGTCGGCATACTGAACGCATTGCGCAACGGAGATGCCGCGCGCAAGTGACATGCGCCGTTGACCCCAAGTGGCGATTCGCTTAACTTGAAGAAATTCTGCGCGTTGCAGGCTCCTTTCGTCGAGCGGCCTTTCGGCTGCCGGTGGCCGGGAGTTGGGCAAACGCGCTGAAACCATTGTAGGACAAAGCATGAATCTGCAGAACTCCCGCTTCATCGCACTGCTGCGCCAACAGGCCGGGCCAGAAGGCAGAAAGCTCATGCTTGCCTGCCTGGGGGCCGGCATCACCCAGGGACTGACCGTGTTCAGCGTGCTTTCCGGCATTGAGGAACTCTCTGGCGATGACGGCATACAATTCAGGACGCTCCTGCTCTTCGTGCTGGGCATTTACGCCTTCTACCGCCTGTTCCACTACATAACGGGCAAGGCGGCCCAGCTGGCCCTGCGCGGGGTCATGGACAAGCGCATCCGCCTGGCCGCCAAGCTGCGCGGCATTCCCCTGGAGCGCTTTGGCCGGATGCGCGCGGAGCGCACCCAGGTGCTGCTGCTGAATGGGCAGGAGATGGTTGTGGAGGCCGCGCGCATGCTCATGGCCGCAGCGGCCAATTCGGTCATGATGGTCGTGGCCGTGGGCCGCATGTTCACCACAACCTTCGCCGGAGCCTGCGGCGTCCTGCTCGTCATGGCCGGCGGGCTCGGCACTTTCCTTTGGATCATTCGCAGCGTCAACAGCCTCATGCTTCCGGCCCGGCAGGCGGAGAATGAATTCGCCTCGGACCTGCGCGACCTGCAGGAGGGCTTCCAGCACCTCAAGCTGCACCTGGGCAAAACAGTGGATCTGTTTCAGCGCTGGCTGCTGCCCGGCCTGGAAAAGGCCGCCGCCGCGCGCGACGCCACGGAGCAGCGGCACGCCCTGGGCATATCCTTCTTCGCCGTCTTCGACCTCCTCGTGCTCGGCCTCATCCTTTTCGTCATGCCCAAGATCCTGTCGGTGGATTCCAAGTCCGTCACCACCCTGCTGGTGCTGGTCATGTTTTGCGTAACCCCCCTCATGAGTCTGGTGGGCTTTGTGCCCATGCTGGGCAAGGTGGAGATGAGCCTGACGGAGCTTGACGAACTGGAGCAGCAACTGGATGAGGTGATTGAGGACTGCGAACGCCAGCGGGTGGAGACGCTGTGGGCGGGCCCTGTTCCCGCGCCGACGCCCTTTGAGAGCCTGAGCCTGCGCGACGTGCTCTTTGAGCACCGGGACGACTCCGGCGCAACGGTCTTTTCCATCGCCGTGCCGGAATTCGAACTCACGCGCGGCGAAATAGTCTTCCTGTGCGGCGGCAACGGCGCGGGCAAAACCACCTTCATGCGCGTGCTCAGCGGCTTGTACACGCCACAGGCCGGCGTCACGCGGGTCAACGGCCAACCGCTGGAGGCGATAGGCCTGGAGGCCTACCGCAACCTGTTCTCCGTGGTCCCCGCGGACTTCCATCTTTTCCGGCATACTCTCGACCTGCGTTGCGGGCCGGAGCGCGTCCGCGAATTGCTGGCCCTCATGCGCCTTCAGACCAAGGTGCAGGTGCAGGAGGACGGCTCATTCTCGACAGGCAACCTGAGCGCCGGCCAGCGCAAGCGCCTGGCCCTGGTGTGCGCCCTGCTGGAAGAACGCGAAGTGTGCCTCTTCGACGAGGTGGCCGCGGACTTCGACCCGGAATTCCGCCGGTTCTTCTACGAGGAGATATTGCCGATGCTGCGCAGCCAGGGCAAAACCATCCTCGCCGTCTCGCACGATGACCGCTACTTCCCCTGCGCGGACAGAGTGATCCACATGGCGGACGGCGCATTCGTCTCCACCTCGAAGGGCGGGCCAGGCAATTGATGCGCCTTCGGCCGGCGCGCCTTCGGCTGGCGCGCAGCCAGTCGCCGCACTGCCGTTCGCTGGGGGCATACTTCTTGACGCATTGTGCAGAAAAACGTACGTATCACATTAATTCGCTTATCAAAGGCCATTGCACATTCCGGCCCTGTCGCCACATTTTTTGAGGAGGCACCGTGAACGCCACAGAAAAAGCTCCAGAAGCCGCACAGACCATTCCCCCTGAAACGACGGAACAGGAAACCTTGCCCGTTTCCCAAGACGAGATTGACGCTCTCATCCGCAAACGCGTTTACGGCGCAATGGCCTTGGGGCTGGCTCCCGTGGCGGTGCTTGATCTGGTCGGACTGTTCGCCATCCAGATCGAACTGGTGAGCGCGCTGGCCCAAAAGTATGACGTTCCCTTCAGCAAGGAACGGGCGAAAAGCCTCATCGGCTCGCTGCTTGGCAGCGCGCTGCCCGTGGCCCTTGGCCCGGCCGCCTTCAGTCTGCTCAAGGCCATACCGCTCATCGGCATGACCGCCGGGGCAGCCACCATGACCATCATGGGCGGCTCGGCCACCTATGCCGTGGGCCGCGTGTTCAACCGCCACTTCGCCACCGGCGGCAACCTGATCGACATGGACGCCGCAAAGGTCAAGGAGAGCTTCCGCTCGTACTACAACGACGGAAAGCAGTACGTGAAGAACCTGCGGAAGAAGCCCGCCGAGGCTGAAGAGGCTCCCCAGGCCGAAGCTTCCGCGCAGAGCGCGAACTAGTCGGGCGATCAGCCCGCTCAAGGAACATTGCTTGGCAAGCGGCTTTTTTTGCTGGAGGCTACCGGCGCGGCGCGGCGCGGCGGCGGTTTTGGGCACCACGTTGTTGTTGCTCTGCCTAAGCGCCGGGGCGTTTGCGGCAACCGCGCATGCGTGGCCGCTGTCGCAAAAGGCATCGCTCACGCCGCACATTGATGCGGCGCTGCAAAGCTACGCCATGGTCGAGAAGGTCAAGCCCTCGCGCATCGGCGCCGATGATTTCCGGGCGGTCATCCGCACCCGGGTGCAATGCTACGAGCAGGTGACCACGCCGCTGGAGCGAAAAAAGCCTTGCAACATCACCTATGTGGAATCGATCATCCACGCCGCGCGCAAAAACATCAAATCCGTACCCGAGATCGGGCTGTTCGTCCGTGATGTCCAGTACTGCCCCATCATGTACAACATGTGCATCGGGGACATGAACTCGCCGGACTACTGCGTCGACTACGAACGCCGCTGCATCGACAGAGCCTTGGACAAATTTTGGAGAGGAGCGTCTGAAAATGTCTCCCACGACTGAGCCGCAACCAACTGCCGGGTCTCGACGCGATCGCGTCAAACTATGGTTCACCGGCAGGCGCGGCGGCCTGCTCGCCTACACGCTGGGCATGGCGCTTCTGATCGTGCTGCTCTGGCCGTATGTGGTCGTCACTATCCAATCCGGCGCCATCGGCGTGAAATATTCTCCGCTTTTCGGCGGAACGGTGATGGAGAGGACCTATTCCGAAGGCTTGCACCTGATGTTCCCGTGGGACACCATGTTCAGCTACGATACGCGCCTGCAGCATGAAGACATCGATATTCCCGTGCTCAGCCGCGGCGGCCTCTCCGTCGACATGAAGGTTTCCGTCTACTTTACTCCCATCGCGGAACGCGTGGCCGAACTGCACAGGGACATCGGCCCCG
>Ga0183100_1001718_pt1 | contig 10364 bp, 6 predicted proteins | sample Biomet2_FD_127789 | JGI IMG/M metagenome (GOLD analysis project Ga0183100, IMG submission 127789) | Microbial communities from bioreactor (seeded with anoxic lake sediment) at LBNL, California, USA - Biofuel metagenome 2 | ecosystem: Engineered > Bioreactor > Anaerobic > Unclassified ...
CGCGGCAGTTGCCGCGGCGCTTTGCTTTCTTTATGATTTTTTGCCATACATGTATTGATCATAGATGATTTTCATCTCATCGCGGCTTTTTGTCCCGGGCCAAAGATCCCCCAGGGCACTTTGGCGCATGCCGGCTGCCAGATGCTCGTAGAGCATCGGATTGTCCTCACCGAGCCGGGCGATCATTTCCTTGACATCCTGGCGTTTGGTTTTGCCGTCCAGAGGGCAAGGCGAGGGCACCGGTTCAAAGCCGTGGATGGAAATCGTATCCCGGACTTCGCTTTCGCGAAAATAGATGAGCGGACGGATCACAGTCAGGTCGATGTGATCGAGGTAGGTGCTGGGGAGAAAGGTCTTGAGCTGGCCGGAATAAAGCAGGCTCAGCAAAAAGGTCTCGACGGCATCGTCGTGATGGTGGGCGTAGGCGACCTTGTTACAGCCGTTCTCTTTGGCAATGCGGTTTATGGCGCCGCGGCGAAAATAGGCGCAGGTAAAGCAGGGGTTCTTGCCGTCTTGTTTTTCAATGGCCCCGGCAATGTCGACATCATGCGTGATATAGGGGATGTCAAGACTGCGGCAGAAGGCCTCCACCCGGCTCGTGTCAAAATCCTTTGTGAACATCGGGTTGATGGTTACGGCCATCAGGGAAAAATTTTTCTTCAGGCGTTCGCGCATTACCGCGAGGGCATAGGTAAGAAAAATGCTGTCCTTGCCGCCGGAAACACCGACCAGTATTTTATCGTTTTCCTCGATCAGGTTGAATTCGACAATTGCCCGCATAAGCCGGCTGAAATGGGTTTGGGGTAAATGGATTTTCATTTTGCACCTCAATATGATAAGATTATAATGCCTATTATACTGCATTTCGTAAAAAATATATACGCAGCCCTTTTCTAAGCAGGGGGATTTGTCGTATAATAGAAGTTACGAAATCATATGTTCAGGTGATGATTAACTTATATATTGGAGGTATTTGTATTTCATGAAAGAAGCAAAGCCTATTTACACAATTGGGCACCGCAATCCGGACACGGATTCCATTTGTTCGGCGATTGGGTATGCCCATTTAAAGCAGATGCTGGGCGAAAATGTCGTTCCGGCCAGAGCGGGAAAAGTAAATGCTGAGACAAAATATGTACTGGATTATTTTAAGGTGCCGCAGCCGCTGCTGATCACGGATCTTTATCCGCGCGTAAAAGATATAGCGCTCGATTGCAAGACGGTTGTCAAAACGACTGACAGTCTGCGTCGTCTGGGTGAGGTCATGCGCAACCAGTCGCTGAAATCCGTGCCGGTTGTTGATGAGGACCAAAAACTTGTCGGGATTGTCACCGTGAGTGATCTGGCACAGCGTTATTTCAAGGAACTGAGCATGCAGAACCTTTCTGAGGCTGGGATCGCCCTGCGCGATATCATTGCTGTGATTGACGGTGAGACGGTAGTCAGCGGCGATGAAAGCAGAGCAATTGAAGGCAATGTCCGGATTGCTGCCGGCAGCAGCAAAATGATTCACAAAGTTATTCAACGCCACGATGTTGTTTTGGTCGGCGATCGCAGCGATGAAACAATTCTTGAGTGCGTGAAACAAGGTATTGTTTGTCTGATCATCACCGGCAATGGCCGTGTATCGGCTGATGTCATCGAAGAAGCACAGGCACAGCATATTGCCGTGATTAGCACGCCGCATGATACATATACCTGTGCCCGCCTGATCAATCAATGTGTTCCGGTAAGCCGTATTATGCAGACGGACATCACGACCTTTAAGCCGCTGGATATGCTCAGCGACATCAAGGGCGCGATGGAGTCGACAAATTACCGTAATTATCCGGTGGTAGAAAATGACCGACTTGTCGGTATTGTAAGCCGTGACCAGCTGATGGTGCCGGAAAGGGATGCAGTGATTCTTGTCGATCACAACGAACGCAGCCAGGCGGTAGAAGGTATCGAAGAAGTGAAAGTGCTGGAAATTGTCGATCATCACCGTTTGGGTGGCCTGCAGACAAGCGAACCAATTTTTGCTCGGCAGGAGCCGGTGGGCAGTACCGCGACGATTGTTGCCAATATGTACAAGCACCGCGGTCTTGAAATACCGAAGGAAATCGCAGGATTGCTGCTTTCGGCTGTTTTGTCCGATACCGTGCTCTTCAAATCGCCTACCTGCACCCCATACGACAAGGAAACAGCCGAGCGTCTGGCTGCAATTGCCGGGGTGAATATCCATGACTATGGCATTTCCATGCTCAAAGCGGGATCGAATATCGGGGATATGACGCCGGCAGAAATCGCCAAATACGATTTGAAAGAATTCCAGATCGGTGATTACCGCGTTGTCGTCAGTCAGATTTCTGTTATGGATACGGCCGATGTGTTGGCTATGAAAACGAAGCTGGTTCAAAGCATGCAGGCAATTTGCGAAAAAGAGGGCTATGACATGAGCCTCGTCATGGTCACCGACATCATCAACGAAGGCACCTGGCTGCTTTATACCGGCAATCCCAAGACTCTAATTGGTGAAGCCTTTAAGCAGGACGCCAGTGGAGATTCTATTTATCTGCCGGGTGTGATGTCGCGCAAAAAGCAAATTATACCGCCACTTTCAGAAGCGGCTAAAAAATATAAGGTCTAGTTCATAAGAACATATAGCAGGTTTATTGTGGAGGCTGTTGCAGATTGTAGTAGAGCAACAGCCTCTTCTTGCGGAGAAAATATTAAATACGTTTTGGTTTTTGGAGGAAGAAATTGGATATTTTTACAGGATTAAATCCGGCGCAGCAGGCGGCGGTTAAGCATACAGATGGGCCGCTCTTGATTATGGCTGGGGCCGGATCGGGCAAGACGAAGGTCTTGACCTGTAAGGTGGCCAACTTACTGGCAAATGGCGTGGCTCCCTATAATATTTTGGCAATCACGTTCACCAACAAGGCAGCAGCCGAGATGCGGGAACGCGTTGATCGCATGATTGGTGAGCAGGCAAAAAACATCTGGCTGAGCACCTTTCATTCCTTCTGTGCGCGCTTTTTGCGTTGGGAAATTGAATCTACCGGCAAATACAAGAAGAATTTTGTCATCTATGATTCCGGCGATTCTCAGGTTGTGATCAAGTCCTGTCTGAAAGAGCTCAATCTCGATGAGAAACAGTATACGCCGGGCAGTGTGCAGGCGGTGATTTCCAATGCGAAAAATATGCTGCAGGGACCGGCGATGTTTGCCAGAGATGCCGACACCTTTTTTAAGCAGAAGCTGGCGGAAGTCTATAAAATGTATCAGCAGAAGCTGGTATTAAACAATGCCCTCGATTTCGACGATTTGCTGATGCTTTCGGTTGTAGTGCTTGAAGAACATGAAGATATCCGGCAGAAATATCAGGCCCGGTTCAAATACATTCTCGTGGATGAGTATCAGGATACGAACGGGGCGCAGTACCAGCTGACAAAAATTCTGGCCGCTCGTCATCATAACCTTTGCGTTGTCGGGGATGCCGATCAGTCGATTTACGGCTGGCGCGGCGCGGACATTCGCAATATCATGGATTTTGAAAGCGACTATCCGGAGGCGAAAACGGTAAAGCTTGAACAGAATTATCGTTCGACCCAGAATATCCTGGCAGCAGCTAATGCGGTAATTGAAAACAACCGCAATCGCAAGGCCAAGGAATTGTGGACGGAAAATGTGGTCGGAGAAAAAATAACCTCCTATCAGGCCAGCGATGAACGGGATGAAGCCCAGTTTGTCGCAACAACGGTGATGAAACAAAAGACGATCTTTAATGCTTCTTACGGTGATGTGGCTATACTTTACCGGACCAATGCCCAGTCACGCGCGCTCGAGGAAGGGTTTATGCGGGCGGGAATTCCCTATACGATGGTCGGCGGGCTCAAATTCTATGATCGCAAGGAAATAAAAGATATTCTCGCTTATCTGCGGGTTATCTTTAATCCGGCCGATACCGTCAGCCTGATGCGGATCATCAATGTGCCTAAGCGTGGACTCGGTGACACGACAATCGGCAAGCTCAATGAGTTTGCTATGGAAAATAATATGACGCTGTTTGATGTTGTCTCCAATCCGTCGCAGGTTCCGGGACTGACAGCGCGGGTGCGGCGTCCGCTGGAGCTGTTTGCGGAGCTGATCTTTAAGCTCATGGCCTATCAGGATAATTTGTCCGTGCGCGATATTGCCGATCATGTGATGAATGAATCCGGCTACGTAGCCGAGCTTGAGTCGAGCAAAAAACCGGAAGACGAAGCCCGGCTCGAAAACCTGCGTGAGTTTTTGAGTGTGGCCAAGGACTTTGAAAAAGGCGACGAGGTACCGAACCTGGAAAATTTCCTCAGCCATCTGGCTCTCGTTTCTGATATTGACAATGCTGAGCTCGAGGATGAGAAAGTGACCTTTATGACGCTTCACTCGGCCAAGGGGCTGGAGTTTCCGATTGTGTTCATGACCGGAATGGAAGAGGGACTCTTTCCTCATTCGCGAACCCTGATGAACGAAGATGAACTGGAAGAAGAACGCCGGACCTGCTATGTTGGCATTACCCGGGCAGAACGCAAGCTCTATATGACATATGCCCGCAACCGCATGATCTTCGGCCGGACCGTATCGTATCCGCAGTCGAGATTTTTGCTGGAAATTCCGGATGAATACATGGAGCGTCTGATCGTGCGCCAGAATGCCTATGGTTTTGCCAACTCAAGTGTGGTCCAGCAGCGTGGCTACGGCAGTGCCTTCCGTCCTTCGATTCAGCAAAATGCCGGCACGAATAATTTCAAACCGGCAGCTGTCGGGGCTACGGGGACGGCTATTCAGCCGGACCTGAATGTCAAGTGGCAGGTGGGGGACAAGGCCCAGCATGGCAAATGGGGAATTGGCACGGTCGTATCTGTCCGTGGCCAGGGCGAGGAAATTGAACTTAAAATCGCCTTCCCAGGGCAGGGGATTAAGGGCCTGATGCAAAAGTATGCACCGATTGCCAAAGCTTAAAGCCGTTTAAATTTTCCGGGGAGGAATAGAAAGTGGATGTTGAACAGGAAATAAAAGCACTGCGGGAAAAAATCCGCTATCATAATGACCGTTATTATAACCTCGATAGTCCGGAGATTACGGATTTTGAATACGATCAGCTGATGAGCCGGCTCAAAGACCTTGAGGCGCTGCATCCGGAATTTATTGCGGCAGATTCACCGACACAGACCGTTGGTGGCGCAGCGCGCCGCGAAGCCGGCGTACTGGTCCGTCATAATGTACCGATGCTCAGCCTGCAGGATGTGTTCAGCCGCGAAGCTGTTGAGGAGTTTGTCACATCGATGCAGGCGGAGCTTGAAAACCCCGAATTTGTCGTCGAGGAAAAAATCGATGGGCTGTCACTGGCCCTGCGCTACGAGGACGGAGTGTTGACGACAGCCCTGACCCGCGGTGATGGTGTTGTGCAGGGGGAGGATGTAACAGAAAATGCCCGGATGATCAAGGATGTCAAAAAAAAGCTCAAGGAACCTTTGCCGTACTTTGAAATCCGCGGGGAAGTCTATATGAGCCGGGAAGCGTTTGCTGCAGTTAATGCGCAGCAGGAGCTGCTGGGTAAAAAATGCTTTGCCAATCCGCGCAACTGCGCAGCGGGTACACTGCGCCAGCTTGACAGCCGGGTTACAAAAGACCGAAATCTGTCGCTGTTTATTTTTAATCTGCAGGCAGTCCGTGGCCGTGAGTTTTTAACGCATACCGAAGCGTATGAATTTATGAAAAAGCAGGGGATCAAGGTCATTGCCAACTACCGGGTTTGCAAAAATGCAGCCGAAGTCTGGGCGGCAATTGAACAGATTGGCGATAAGCGCGGGGACTTGCCATACGATATCGACGGTGCGGTCGTAAAGATCAATTCTTTTGCGGATCGGGAAATGCTCGGCGCTACCGCCAAGGTTCCGCGCTGGGCGGTGGCCTATAAGTATCCGCCGGAAGAAAAAGAGACTGTTTTGCGGGCGATTGAACTTTCTGTGGGTAGGACCGGCAGGATTACCCCGACCGCGGTCTTTGATCCCATTCGTCTCTGCGGAACCAGTGTGGAACGGGCGACGCTGCACAACCAGGATTTTATTGACCAGCTCGATGCCCGGATTGGTGATACGATTTTGGTCTATAAATCAGGGGAAATCATCCCTAAGGTGCGTGCGGTTGTTCTCGCCAAGCGTCCGGCACAGGCAGAGCCCTTTAAGATTGGCACGATCTGCCCGGCCTGCGGAGCACAGGCGCATCGTGAAGAAAATACAGCTGATATAAAGTGCACGAACCCGAGCTGCCCGGCGCAGCTTGAACAGCATATCATCAATTTTGTCAGCCGCAGCGCGATGGATATCAAGGGGTTTGGCGCAGCCTATGTGGCCGAGCTGATCCAGAGGGGCTACGTTAAAAATATAGCTGATATTTATAAGCTGGGCGAGTTCCGGGAGGAATTGATTGCCGAGGGCGTTATCGGCAAGGAGAAAAATACCGACAAGCTGCTGTTGGCAATAGAAAAATCTAAGGAAAATGAGCCGCAGATGCTGCTGACCGGGTTGGGGATTGCCAATATTGGCAAAGCCGGCGCCCGCGAGCTGATGCTGCATTTCAAAAGCCTTGACCGTCTGGCTGGCGCCTCACTGGAAGAAATTCAGGAGGTCAGGGATATCGGACGAATCAGTGCGGAGGCTCTTGCCGCGTATTTTGCGGCGCCGGAAAATCAAGAGATGATGGAGGAGCTGCGCCGGGCCGGAGTCAGAATGGAAATCGGAGAGACACCGGTGGTTGACGAGACGCTGGCCGGAAAAACCTTCGTCATTACGGGCACGCTGCCGACACTCGGACGCACGGAAGCGGCAGCGCTGATCACTGCCCACGGCGGCAGGGTATCCGGCAGTGTATCAAAGAGAACCGATTATCTGCTGGCTGGTGAAGCGGCTGGCAGCAAACTGACCAAGGCCGGCGAACTTGGTGTGGCAGTGCTCGATGAGGCATCCCTGTTGCAGCTGCTTGCTGACGGGAAAGCCGAATAATTTCTTGTATAACAGTGGAAGCGATTCAAAAATATTCTAACTGTGGTATAATAGATTCTGTATTGTTTTTATTGAGAATTAAAAATGCCGCCTGACGGGGCGGCGGCTCGCTGAATAAAATTGTGATGGATGGTGAAAGCATGAAGGTTACCAGTAAAGATGTTGAAAATGTAGCGGTATTGTCGCGTCTGGCGATTCCAGAAAGTGAAGTACAAACGTACACCGGTCATTTAAATGCCCTGCTTGAATATATGGATGTGCTCGGTGAACTCGATACCGAAAACGTCAAACCGACGGCACATGTATTGCCGCTGAAAAATGTCTTTCGGGAGGATGTTGTGAAGCCTTCTCTCGACCGGGAGCTTGCATTATCGAATGCTCCGGAGCGTGAAGACGGTTATTTCAAAGTGCCTAAAATTCTGGAAGGCTAAGATTAGGAGGATCAATCGTGAGATTATTTGATAAACCCGCACATGTCCTGCACGACATGCTTGTGAAAAAAGAAATTACCGCTGTGGCCCTCACGCAGGATGTTTTGGATCGCATCGATGAAGTTGACGGGGAGGTAAAGGCCTATCTGACGGTTACCCGCGAAGACGCACTGGCCCAGGCCGCTGCTGTCGATGCCAAGCTTGCCCGCGGGGAAAGCATTTCCTTTTGGGAAGGCATTCCGGGCGCGATCAAGGATAATATTTGCACCAAGGGAATTAGAACGACCTGCGCCTCCAAAATGCTGGAAAACTTTGTTCCGCCATATAATGCTACCGTTATGGAAAAAATAGCCGAAGTAAATCCCGTCATTCTGGGCAAGGCAAATATGGATGAATTTGCGATGGGGGGATCTACCGAAAACTCGGCGTATTTCCCGACGGCGAATCCCTGGCAGCATGACTGTGTCCCTGGTGGCAGCAGCGGCGGCTCGGCAGCAGCCGTTGCTGCCGGAACGGCAGTATGGGCACTTGGCTCTGATACCGGCGGTTCGATCCGTCAGCCGGCTTCTTTTTGCGGCGTTGTCGGCATGAAACCTACATATGGACGTGTTTCCCGTTATGGGCTGGTGGCATTTGCCTCTTCTCTGGACCAGATCGGTCCGATTACTCGTGATGTCACGGACTGCGCACATCTGCTCAATGTGATTGCTGGCTATGATGAAAAGGATTCCACTTCGACGAAAGCGGAAGTTCCTGATTTTACGAAATCGCTTGTGCAGGATGTAAAAGGACTCAAAATCGGTATGCCGAAGGAATATTTTGCCAAAGGTCTCGATCCGGAGGTTGAAAAGTCGGTTCGGGCCGCGATTGCCCAGCTTGAAAGCCTGGGGGCTGAAATTGTCGAAATTTCCCTGCCGCATACGGCCTATGCGATTTCGGCTTATTACCTAATCGCTCCGGCGGAGGCCAGCTCGAATTTGGCCCGTTACGACGGCGTAAGTTATGGGGAACGTGTTGATGGCATTGATATCGTTGACATGATGACCAAAACCCGCAGCGAGAAGTTTGGCGAGGAAGTAAAACGCCGCATCATGATCGGCAGTTATGCTCTGAGTGCCGGTTACTATGATGCTTATTATTTAAAAGCCCTGAAGGTGCGCACTCTGGTTAAGCAGGACTTTGACCAGGCCTTTGAAAAGGTTGACGTGATCATGTCGCCGGCAGCACCAACGCCGGCTTATAAAATTGGCGAAATGGCCAGTGATCCATTGAAAATGTACATGCAGGATGTCTATACGGTGCCATTGAATCTTGCCGGTTTGCCGGGGATTTCTGTTCCGTGCGGTTTCAGCAGTGCCGGACTGCCGATCGGATTGCAGATCATCGGCAAGGCCTTGGCGGAGGATACCTTGATCCGCGCGGCCTATACGTATGAACAAAGCCAGCAGTTTCACAATAAAATTGCCGGTCTTGGAGGGGAAAACGCATGAGTTATGAAGCAGTCATCGGACTTGAAATTCACAGTGAATTAAAGACGAATACAAAGATTTTTTGCGGCTGTGCGACGACATTTGGTGCGGAGCAAAACACCAACGTCTGCCCAGTCTGCCTCGGCCTGCCGGGTGTATTGCCGGTAATCAATAAACGAGTGGTGGAATTTGCGATCAAGGCTGGTCTGGCCCTTAACTGCACGATCAACAAGTTCAGCAAATTTGACCGCAAAAATTATTATTATCCTGATCTGCCGAAGAATTTTCAAACCTCACAGTACGATTTGCCGATTGCCGAACACGGCTATGTCGATATTGAGGTTGAAGGGCAGACAAAGCGCATACGCATTACGCGCATTCATATGGAAGAGGATGCCGGTAAGCTCGTGCATTCCGGCAATACGATTAAGGACTCATCCACATCCAATGTTGATTACAATCGGACTGGCGTGCCGTTGATTGAAATCGTATCGGAACCGGATATTTCCTCGGCAGCGGAAGCCCGGGCCTATATGGAAAAAGTCAAATCGATTCTTGAATACATTGATGTCTCTAACTGCAAGATGGAAGAGGGGAATCTGCGGGCGGATGTCAACGTTTCCCTGCGTCCCCTCGGAACAACTGCACTTGGCACCAAAGCCGAGATGAAAAACATCAATTCCTTTAAGGCGATTGAAGGAGCGCTTGAATACGAAATCGAGCGTCAGCAGGAAATACTGGACGACGGCGGGCACATCGTGCAGGAAACCCGTACCTGGGATGATGCCAAGGGCATTACTCTGTCGATGCGGACAAAGGAAGCGGCGCATGACTATCGTTATCTGCCGGAACCGGATCTCGTGCCGATCATTACGACCGAAGAAGAAATTGAGGCTTATCGCCAGGGCCTGCCGGAATTGCCAGCTGCCCGCAAGGAGCGCCTGACAACACAGTGCGGGTTGTCGTCTTATGATGCCGATGTCATTACAGCTTCGCGTCAGACCGCGGAATATTTTGATGCGGTGATTGGTGCCGGGGCGGATGCCAAGTTGGCGGCCAACTGGATCATGGGTGATCTGTCAAAAAATCTCAATGCAGAAGGACTTTTGATTACAGACAGTCCGGTGCAGGCGAAAGCTTTGGCGGCCTTGATCGATCTGATCAGCAAAGGCACGATCTCCTCCAAAATTGCCAAGACGGTATTTGAGGAGATGTGGGCTAGCGGGGATGAGCCGGAAAAAATCGTCAAGGAAAAAGGTTTGGTGCAGATTACCGATACCAAGGCAATTGAAGCGATTGTCGATGCAGTGATCGCAGCGAACCCTAAACCGGTTGAGGATTATAAAGGCGGCAACGAAAAATCGATCGGTTTCTTGGTCGGACAAGTCATGAAGCAGAGCAAGGGGAAAGGCAAGCCGGGCGGGGTGACTGCACTG
>Ga0183100_1001719_pt1 | contig 10347 bp, 9 predicted proteins | sample Biomet2_FD_127789 | JGI IMG/M metagenome (GOLD analysis project Ga0183100, IMG submission 127789) | Microbial communities from bioreactor (seeded with anoxic lake sediment) at LBNL, California, USA - Biofuel metagenome 2 | ecosystem: Engineered > Bioreactor > Anaerobic > Unclassified ...
GCCCCCCCGCCGCGCTCGCCCGGGTCTGGAGGCGGTTGGGGGAGCTTGGCTATCGGGCGGAGCGCGCCGCCTCCGCCGATCTGTTCCCGGGCACTTGCCATGTTGAGACGGTAGTATTGATGACGTATTGTGGTGATAAGTGAAAATCGAGGAGTTTGACCACAGGATATTGTGTTTTGAAGCGGAAAATGAGTAAAATCGAAAAAACAAGCATTTTTGGCCTCGACTTTTTGCCCCTTCTACAGATGACATCTCGTAATGGACAGATCAAACAAAAGTAAATCAAACAAATTAGGAGCGGTTACGTTCTTCGTTTTTATACGAGAACATAACCGCTCTTTTTTACTTCTGGATATAGGAAGATTGACTGAATGAAAACACAATGAGAGGATTGAGAATTATGACTGCACAATTCAGCGTATCACCAAATACGCAAACAGTGAATTTGAAATGCAACTGATCCCCGGCTTTACACCTCGTCGCAGCGGTATAAGCGAGAGCTGGTTTGCGTACAACGCCCACGACTGCGATTACAGTGTCTGTGCCAATATAATCAGAAAAAAATGCATCAGCCCTGACCGTTGCGTTTGCCTGCGCGAGGGGCTTGTGGGGAGTTGTGTCTCCTCCCACATTCACGGCGTTGATTTTGACGGCTACATGCTGATTCATACGGCAAAAGGCCTGTATGCCGGAACCAAGCACAACAGCCTGCCAGAATTAACTGACCCGGAACCGTAGAGGACCGTCGTAATAGACGGTCCTCTGCGGTATGTTTAACTTAAAAATCCCGGCCGGTAAAATGGTCAATTCGATAGGACATAGCCAGAAGAAACCGCAGGTTGCTGTTGCCGAGGTCGATTTGAGTCAGAGCTTGAATGCGCTCTAGGCGGTAATTGAGAGTATTGCGGTGAATAAACAGCTTCTGCGCAGTGTCTTTCACACTGCAATCACATTGCAGATAGGCTTCCAACGTGTGATAAAGGTTCATGCCGTTGTCATGGTCATAACGGCTTAAAACCGACAGCGCAGGATGGCAAAAAAGCCCCAGAGTTTCAGGGCTTCCATAGCTGTCCAACAGGTCGTAAAAGGAGTAGTCTGCATAATAGCAAACCGTATCGGGACGCTGCAGCTGCCCGGATAAATCCAGTGCGCGCCTGGCCTGAACATAGCGCTTTGCGAAATTTTCCGGTGAAAAAAATGTATTGGAAACGCCAATGCGCAGGTATTCCCCGCTGGCCAGGTCCTCTAAAATCTGTCGCTGTTCCACCGGCAGTTCCAGCGCGTCGCCCAGCGGAACCAGCGCGGCAATACCGTTTTCGTGGAAGGTAAACCGGGTCTGGGGCAGGCGGTACACCAGCTTCGCCGCCACGTCTTCCTTTAAATGCCTTTGCCCCAGGTAACGGGCCTGACGAATGCAGAGGGCGCAAAGATGGGGTGAGAATTGCAGCCCCACGCACTGGGGGGCAATCTGCGAGGGAGGCGCCCCAATCAGTAAATCATAGAGCAGTTTTTGATAGGCGGTGTTGCCGGGAATCATATACGGCGCATAGCGGGCAATGACATCCCCCACCGCAGCGCTGATGACGGGCAGCAGAAGCATATGCGCCGTGGAGATAGGTGTCTCTTTTTCCAGCATCAGCACAATTCCAACCAGTTTTTCATGGATGAAAATTTTACTGGACAACTTGCGCAGCGGCGAGGCGTAGCAGGTGACCACCACAGGGTCGGAAGTGGGCTGCGCGTTCTTCACGGAGTCCAGTTTTTGAACCGCGTTAACAAATTCATAGCTGCAATAGCCCTGCGCGATATTTTGCGCCCAGAGTGGGTCGTCGATGGTGTAAATGGTGGAGTGGACCAGCACCTTGTAATCCGTATCCAGCAGTACCACGGAGTTCCCCAGCTTGGATGCCGCCAGATTGACCACCGGTTCCAGATTGCCGGAGCGGGCGGCGCAGTCCATCAGTTCCCCGTAAAAACCCGATTCACGGGATTCATCCACAGCAGTCTTAGCGGCATTGACTGCCAAAAACAGCTCTCCGCAATCCACCAGAGCCAGACTGGAGGAACTGTTTTTCAGTGCCTCGCTGGCGGGAGTCCGCGCCAGAACGCACTGAGGCGGTAATTTACCGTCTGGAAGTTGTTCAAAGTATCCAAAATAAAGCGTAGAATTACGATATTCCGCACAACTTCCGTCGATCAGGGCAGTGTCTTTAATATCGAATAAATCTGTGGAGTGGATAATCTTGACCGAATTTCCTGCGGATATTTGATTGATCAGCGTTGTGAACAACATTTTCAACACCTCACCACCAGTATAGTGCATGATGCACAAAACGTCAACTTCTTTTCGTTTGGTACAACCGTTCATTTTGTCCGGACTGCTGATTATAATGTGGGAAAGCAAACCAAAAAAATTGAGAAGGAGACCGTTTTATGAGATTTCAGGATAAAGTCGCAATTGTCACTGGTTCTACCAAGGGGATTGGCTGTGCCACAGCCAAGCTGCTGGCAGCCGAGGGCGCAAAAGTGGTCATCGTGGGTACCACCGAGGAGGCAGGCAATGCTGTGGTGGCTGAAATTCTGGCAGCGGGCGGTGAGGCATTCTTCCAAAAGACCAACGTTACCTCCGGCGCCGAATTGGACGCACTGGTGCAGGCTGCGTTGGACAAATACGGCAGGATTGACATCCTGGTGAATAATGCGGGCGTGGGCGGCAGCCTTGCCAACATGGATCAGATCACCGACGAAGAGTGGGACATGGTGCTGGCCACGAACCTGACCGCCCCGTTCCAAATCATGAAGCGCGTCATCCCCGTGATGGAAAAGGCGGGGGGCGGTTCCATCGTGAACGTAGCCTCCATGGCCTCCACCGGCGCAGGCCGGGGCGGCATCGCCTACACCACCGCCAAGCACGGCCTGCTGGGCCTGACCCGTCAGGTTTCCTTGGATCACGGTCACGGAGGCATCCACATCAATGCCGTGCTGCCCGGCCCCATCGATACCCAAATGATTGCTCGGGTGCTGGCAATGCCGCAGCATCCCCTGAACATGAAGATCAAGATGAGTCCCGCAGGCCGTCCCGGTCAGCCGGAGGAGGTGGCAAAGGCCATTTTGTTCCTGGCTTCCGACGATTCCTCCTATATACAGGGTGCGGCGCTGGCGGTTGACGGCGGCTATACCATTTTTTAACTGAAATGTAAAGGAACGATGATGATGTACGAAAAACTGTTTTCTCCAGGGCAAATAGGCAAGGTCACCCTGAAAAATCGGCTGGTTATGTCTCCCATGGGCATTGGCCTTGCCAATCTGGACGGTACGCCAAGCGATGAAATGATCGCCTATTATGAGGCACGGGCGATCGGCGGCGCGGGTCTGATCATCCCTGAGATTACCCGGGTGAATGATGTCCACGGCCCCGGATTGATGCGCCAGCTGTCCGTGACCAGCGACCGTCACATTGCGCCGCTGAGCCGTTTGGCCACCGCCGTCCACAAGCACGGCAGCAAGTTGTTCATTCAGCTGCACCACCCCGGTCGTGAAACGGTGTCCGCTCTGCTGGGTGGAGCGCCGGTGGTCTCCGCCTCCGACATTCCCTGCAAGCTGCTCAATCAGCCCACCCGCGCATTGACGACGCAGGAGGTCAGGGAACTGGTCGGCCAGTTCATCGACGGTGCTGTCCGCGTGCAAAAGGCGGGCTGCGACGGCGTGGAGCTCCACGCCGCCCACGGGTATCTGCTCCAGCAGTTTCTGTCTCCCTATACCAACAAGCGCACCGACGAATACGGGGGCAGCTTTGAAAACCGCCTGCGCATCGTTACCGAGATCATTTCCGGCATCCGGAAAAAATGCGGAGCCGATTTTCCCATCGGTGTGCGGCTGACTGTAGAGGAATTTCTGGATAAAACCGGCGTCACCGAGGATTACATTCACATTTCCGACGGCGTGAAGATCGCCATGACGCTGGAGCAGATCGGCATCGATTTCCTGGATGTATCCGTGGGTCTGTATGAAACCGGCATGACCTGCATCGAGCCGATTTCGTTCCAGCAGGGCTGGCGGCGCGACCTGATCAAGGCTGTGAAGGATCATGTCAAAATCCCCGTCATTGGCGTGTCCGTTATTCGTGAGCCTGCCGTTGCGGAACAGTTTCTCTCCGACGGCGTGGAGGACTTCATCTCCATGGGCCGCAGCTGGCTGGCAGATGAACAGTGGGGCAAGAAGGTTCAGGAGGGCCGCGAGGACGAGCTTTGCAAGTGCATCAGCTGTCTGCGCTGCTTTGAGAGCCTGAACGAGTGGAACGCCGCTGGGCTTCCACCCGAGTGCGCGTTGAATCCCCGGATGGCCCGGGAGAAGAAATATGGGGATCTGCCTTATGACTCCGCCCGACACAGCGTGGTGGTGGTCGGTGGCGGCCCCAGCGGTATGATGGCAGCCAAGACGCTGGCCGAGCGCGGCTGTAAAGTGACACTGATGGACAGAGGTTCCACACTGGGTGGCACCGTCAATCAGGCAAAGGCACCCCCGCTGAAAGAGCGTATGGAGTGGGTTATGGACTACTACCGCGCCGCCTTTGAGAAGCTGGGCGTGGAGGTACGGCTGAACACCGAGGCTACCGCCGATCTGGTGGCGGAGATGCAGCCCGATGCCGTCATCGTCGGCACCGGCTCCAAGTCGGTCGTCCCTGCAAAAATCCCCGGCATCACGGGCTCCAACGTCTACACCGTGGAGCAGGTGCTCTCCGGCAAAGCCGACCTCTCCGGCAAGAAGGTAACCATGGTCGGCGCGGGCATCACCGGCATTGAAACCGCCGAATATCTGGCTGCCCGCAAAGCAGAGGTCACCATCGTCGATCTGCTGGAGCAGGTGGCGCCCCTGGCCAACCACACCAATGTGGCCGATGTATGCGGACGGCTGAGCAAGTACGGAACAAAGTTCCTGCTCGGTCACGCGCTGCAGGAAATCAAGCCGGACGGCGTGGTACTGGAAAAGCAGGCCGACAAATCCGTTGTTACCATTCCCTCCGACGCGGTGGTCGTGTCTCTGGGATACAGACCCGACACCGCGCTGGCGGAGGCATTAAAGGAAAAAGGCTTGCAGGTTATTGCCGTGGGCAGCGCCGTGAAAGACGGCACCATTGCTCCCGCTACCCGCACCGGCTACGAGGCTGGCCGCTCATTGTTTGTGAAGCAGCCCAAGGTCACTACATTTTATACCCCCGCCGATGAGCTGCCCAATTTTGGCAAGGTGTCTCTGATGGATGAGCAGGAGGGCCTGTACATGGCCTATCTGACCGACCCGGCGGCAATTGCCCGAATTTTGCCACCGCCGCTGAAGCCCTTTTCCATGCCGGTGGTGACGCTGTCGGTCTGCCACATCCGCAAACCCACCTTTGCCGACGACTACTACGAGGCAATCCTAGGCGTGTACTGCACCTACGGCAAGTCCTTGGGCCTGTATCCCATCTCTCTGGTCCTGGGCGGACCGGGCGCGGAAATGGCCGTTCAATGCGGCCGGGACAACGGCTCCATTCCCAAGAAGCTGGGGGCGGAGTTCGTCATCCGCCGCAACGGAACTACCGTCACCGCAGGCGTCGCTCGCAGGGGAACGCAGCTGGTGGATTTGAAGCTGGAGCTAGGCCATTATAATAGTCCCTTGACTCACGCGCTCTATCAGGCCCCCGCAGCAGGTAAGCAGGTTTTCGGCGGCGGTTTCTACTTTCATTTCGACCGTGAACCGGATGAAAACGGCGTCAGCCGTTTCATGAACGGCGCGCTGCTGCAAAACCTGTGCGAGTACAACTACAAGTCCTGGGAACCGGGCTTCGCCGATCTCAAGCTGCAATCCTCCCCGGATGACCCGTGGGCTGAGCTGCCCATCAATACCATCGTCGGCGGCGCTTATTCCAACAATAGTCTGCTGGTGCACAAGCTGAATCTGGTGGAGCATTTGGACGCGGAGGCCATCGTTCCCTATCTGTTGACCGGGCGTTATGACCGCACGGCGTTTATGGAGACCGGAAGAATTTAATTCACGGTACACTGTTTGCGCCTGCCACATTGACGTACTCATTCCATCCAATTCCGCTTTAGTTAATTAAACTGTGCCCCGCTTGTTATACAGTATGATATACTGTATAACAAGCGGGGCGTTTTATTATAGGAAGAGGAATGCCGACAGACAGCAGAATTTAAACGGCCTGAAACGGCCGCATCCGGTGAGACTCTGGCGTTGGATACACTTGGAATAAAAAATGGTCATCTGGGAAAATTTATCTGAAACAGTCAAACTTGTTATAAGGAAAGAAGTGACAATTATCAGCAGTGAAAATCCCAATCGACTGGTCAATGAGAAATCACCCTACCTTCTCCAGCATGCATATAATCCTGTCGAATGGTACCCGTGGGGCGAAGAAGCTTTTGAAAAAGCAGAGCGCGAAAACAAGCCGGTCTTTCTGTCCATAGGCTATTCAACCTGTCATTGGTGCCATGTGATGGCCAAGGAAAGTTTTGAGGATCCGTCCGTTGCCGAAGCGCTCAATCAATCCTTTGTTTCCATCAAGGTGGACCGGGAAGAACGGCCGGATATCGACAATATTTATATGCGTGTTTGTCAGACATTTACCGGTGGAGGCGGGTGGCCTACAAGCATTTTCATGACTGCAGATCAAAAGCCGTTTTTTGCCGGAACCTATTTTCCAAAAGCTTATTTTCTTGATTTACTGAAGGCAATCAGCGAAAAATGGGCGGAGGATCAATCCGCCTTGCTGAACCAGGGAAAAAGAATATCGGAAGCGCTTAGTCAACCAACAAACTTTTCGCAAACGCTCCAAACCGCGCCGATTCATGCGGCAGTATCTGCATTGAAGCAAACCTTTGATGAAGAATTCGGCGGGTTTGGACAGGCTCCGAAATTTCCAACGCCGCATATCCTATATCTGCTGCTGAAAACCGAGCCGGATATGGCTGAAAAAACGCTGATTCAGATGTATAGGGGCGGCATCTTCGATCACATTGGCTTTGGCTTTTCCAGATACTCCACCGATCGGTTCTGGCTTGTCCCGCACTTTGAAAAAATGCTGTATGATAACGCGCTGCTTGCCACGGCCTACCTGATGGCGTTTGAGCTGACCGGCAAAGAAATCTATCGGTCTGTGGCAGAGAAAACCCTCCTATATATGAAACGCGATCTGGAAAGTCCCGACGGAGGCTTCTTCTCCGCACAGGATGCCGACAGCGACGGCGAGGAGGGGAAATATTATGGATTGAAACCGGAAGAATTGACTGCGCTTCTGGGCGAAACGGATGGCCGTCGTTTCAACGCGTATTTCGGCATCACGCAAAACGGAAACTTTGAAGGGCGGAATATCCCCAATCTGATCAATAACGGCAAAATTGATTCTTCGATGGATGAGTTCCTGCCAAAGGTATACGAATACCGCAAATCTAGAACTTCCCTTCGGACGGACCACAAAATACTGACCTCTTGGAACGCACTGGCACTTGCAGCTTATGCCAACGCCTACAGGATACTCGGGACGCAGGCGTACCTTGACATCGCTTTGAAGACCGTGGGTTTTATGGAGCGGGAGCTGACGGACGGCGACACCGTGTTCTCCGGCGTTACAAGCGGAGTGCGCGGAAGCGTCGGCCTTTTGGATGACTATGCCTTTTATATTTACGCGCTGATCTGTCTGCACCAGGCCACACAGGACCCTGTATTTCTAGCAAGGGCGCAAAGTTTGCAAAGCAAAGCGATTTCAGAATATTTTGATCAGGAAGACGGCGGATTTTTCTTCTCCGGGAAGAGTAATGAAAAACTTATTTTCAATCCAAAAGAAACCTATGATGGCGCAATGCCATCCGGCAATTCCGTGATGGTATATAATCTGACGAGGCTATATGCTCTAACAAACGCAGACGCATTTTATACTGTTTTAAAAAAGCAGGAGGCGTTTATGGATGCTTCCTCGGCCGGGTACCCTCCCGGAAATAGCTTTTACCTCTACTCCATGCTCCCGACTACCGAGATCGTCTGCGTCTTGAAAGAACGCTCTGATCTGAACAAAATCAAAATTAAATCTGACTGGATCTTCAAAGTGACGAAGGATTCCGCTCATCCGCTGCTTAACGGAGCAACTACCTATTATGTGTGCGGAGACGGCGTCTGTCTGCCGCCTTCCAACAAAATCCCGGAGCATTAAAAAATGAAAACTTTTATAATTCCAAACAAACGGAAGTGAACGTAAAACTCTCAGTTCGGACATCCACCGATGTGGATTTCTTTTCCTCTATAAAAGCCCGGAATTCTGGATAAACTAGTCCGGAGTCAGAGACTCAGAAAGGGGTATTTTTATGGATAAGAGTTTGGAAGAAGCAAAGAAAATAACTGCAAAATCTCGGCCGTCAAAAAGCGCGCAGCCCGGAAGCTCCTATAACGATATGAATGAATCTGCCCTTCAGCAGGCCCGTCAGGAAAATAAGAAGTCAACCAACTCCGCGACCAATTCCGCAATGAATTTTGCGACTAATTCCGCGATGAATTCCGCAACTAGCTTTGCAAGCGACTCGGTCATTCCTTCCTCCGGTTCCGGTATGCCCGGCGATCCCGCAGTGGAAGAAGCGAGGAAAGCAAACGAAAAGTCCAGACAAAACAAGGGGAAGTAAAACCACTTACTCCAAATAACTGCTGAAAACGGCAGCTGCACACAAGCCGGAGCACCAACAGGACGCTCCGGCTTGCTTTGCGCTTTCAAAAGATTACATCCCGGGTGCATAAAGCCGGAATTTGGATGAATGACCTTGCCAGCAAATTCGATTTTTGTTATACTGTCCTTAAAAACAGAGGGAAAGGGATGCTCCTGAATGAGAAAAAACACAACAAGGTCCGCGCTGCTGGTCATTGACATGGAAAATGCTTTTATTAACAATGAAAGCCCCCTGTGCAATCCGATGGCCGAAGCAACGATTCCTGCCTGCACCCGCGCTGTAAACGGTGCAAGGGGGAAGAACGTCCCCGTCTTTTTTGTAAAGCGGATTTACCGGAGCGACGGTTCCGATGTGGAGTATACCCGTTACAAGCGCTGGGAAGAAGGCGGGCGGCCGCTTGGCCCTTCCAGCACCGGCAAATGTTCCGCCCAGGCCCCGGAGGGCCTTCGGCCCATGCGGGGCGACTACACAATTATCAAGCCGCGCTTCAGCGCGTTTTTTCATACGGAGCTGGATCTGATTCTTCGCAGGCTGCAGGTAAAAACAGTGATTCTCTGCGGAACCGCAACGCCGAATTGTATCAGAACAACCGCCTATGACGCGATTTCGCTGGATTATGAGGTGATGATTCTAAGGGATTGCTGCTCCTCAATTACTCAGGAAATACAAGACGCCAACCTTGCGGACATGGAGAGAATTGGAGTTCAGCTTATGGCGAGTACGCAATTTGAAGACTATCGGAAAGCCTCGGACGAAAATGCCGCGCAGACCATACTGGAGAAAATGGAGGCGTCTGATATTGCCCCAGAGCCGTTCTCGGATTCACAGTTGGATGTTCGCTCTGTTGACCACTGGTGATTTTTCATTTTTGTTGCTATGCGGCGGATCTGTGATAGAATTTCCTTGAGAACGCAAAATAGAACTATTTGGAGGTTGCTTTATGGAACTACAGGAGATCATGAAGAAGCGTGTTTTTGCTGTTGTGGGAGATACTCTGAATTCGGAGAAATATGCCTATAAAATCAAGCAGGGCCTCACGGAAAAGGGGTACAAGGTCTTTGCCGTCGGCAAGGAGCTTTCCTCGATCAATGACGTTCCGGAGGAAATTGACGTCATTGACCTGTGCATTCACCCGGCCAAAGGGCTTGCATTGATGCAGGAGTGTAAAAAGAAGTTTCAATGCGTGGTCATTCAGCCCGGCGCCGAAAGTGAGGAGCTGATTGCCTATCTGAAGGAAAATCAGCTGCCGTATATGAACGGATGTCTGCTTGTCGGACTCAGCTTATACGCCTGATTCGTTTTAGCATGAATTCGGCCCCTTTGGCATTTTGAATTTTCGGAACGGGCAATTCATGGGCGCATCCGCCGGGGGCAACTTCCAGATACTGATACTGATCGGATGGGTTATAGATTGCTTTTTGGGAAACCATATGCAAGGGTGATGAAATGGGATTAACCTATACCGACATGTACGCAAATATCGGCCCAGATCCGAGTGCGGCAGCATATTTCAATGACCTCCCTGAAGTAATTCAGGCGCAGATCCTGGCAAAAGATCCTCCTCCAAGCTCTCTCGACGCGCTGAAAAAGCTGGCCAAGGAGGCCGATTATATTTTCTGATTCCCGGGGCTACCCGTGCAGA
>Ga0183100_1001720_pt1 | contig 10346 bp, 10 predicted proteins | sample Biomet2_FD_127789 | JGI IMG/M metagenome (GOLD analysis project Ga0183100, IMG submission 127789) | Microbial communities from bioreactor (seeded with anoxic lake sediment) at LBNL, California, USA - Biofuel metagenome 2 | ecosystem: Engineered > Bioreactor > Anaerobic > Unclassified ...
AATGGTATAATCTATATGTTAAAAAACAAAAGGAGACGAAGAAATGCAACATAATGGATTGAAAAAATTAGCACTACTTACTGTGATTCTATGTATTAATAGTATTCCAATAGTAACTTATGCAAAGGATACTAGAATAAGTGGAGAAATCACTGAACAAAGTAAGATTAAAATTGATGACAACTGGCTAACTAGAGAAGTTGCTAGTCAATTAAATAAGAAAGTTAGAAATCTTACAGAAGAAGATTTCTTAAATATTAAAAAGATTGAATTAAGACATCAAAGTATAAGGGATGAGATTCCGCAAGAAATAAGATTACTAAAAAATTTAGAATATTTAAATTTAAATTATTCCCAAATATATGGACAAGTTCCTGAATATTTAGGAGATTTACCTAAGCTAAATTATTTGGATTTAGGAGATAATAATTTTGAAAAATTACCTGATAATATTAAACAAAAAATTATTAATGGAAACTATAGTTATTGTGATGTAGAAGGAAATAAATTTAGACTTGATGAAGGTTGGTATTTTCTAAAAGGTAAATGGTGTTATTTAGATAGAAACGGAAACAGAATTAAAGGAAATAAAACCATAAATCATAAAGAATACGAATTTAATGAGGATGGTAATGTAAGAGAAGGCTGGGAAAGTGATAAAGGTAATAATTATTATTATGACAGGTTAAATGGAGTTGTAAAAAATCAATTAAAACAAATTTCTGGAAAATGGTATTATTTTAATAAAGACGGAATAATGCAAAAAGGAATGCAAAATATTGAAGGTGCTAAATTTTATTTAAATGACAGTGGAATAATGGTTACTGGATGGCAAAAAATAGATAACAATTATTATTATTTTTCAAGCGCTGGTGCAATGCAATATGGTTGGTTAACTTTAGATGATAAGACATATTATCTTGATAAAGGTACAGGTGTAATGGCATCAGGAGAAAAGACTATAAACGGTGAAAAATATAGATTTTCTAGTGATGGTTCATTAATTAAAAATTTATGGGTTGATAACTATACATATGTACAACCTAATGGTAAGAGTGTAAACACGTATTCTAATTATTCACATTCAAATACTAATTATCAATTATTTAAATATATGACTGATACAAATAATCAAATGAGTGTTGATAATGCTGCCTTATTGTTACATAATGGAAATCCTAGTAACAACTGCGTATATTTTTCATCTGAAGCTTTAAGAAGAGTTGGAGTTAATATTCCAAGTTCAACAGCTAATACGTATCAATTAGAAGATCAATTAAAGAGTTGGGGATTTACTTATAGTTATGATTTTTCACAATTAAAGCCAGGAGATATTGTATTTACAAATAATTATTCACATGTATATATTTTCATGTGCTGGGATACAGATGGATATGCATATATTGTGGACAATCAAAGGACAAGCTTTGAGAATTTAGTGCTTCATAGAAGAAACGTACTTGGGGATACGGATACTACAGATAGAGCAACTCATTTCTTCTATTATCCATATTAGGAACATTCAAAAATCTAATATAAAAAATAAAAAGCATTTATGATTAATAAAAAAATGATTAATTATAAATGCTTTTTTTGTACGTAAAATTTATTCATATATATGGAAGAAATGTAGTATAAATAAAATATGGGTATGAATTTATATAAGAAAGGAAGAACTTAAATGAGAGCTCAGATTGATATATTCTCAGGCTTTTTAGGAGCAGGCAAAACAATGCTTATTAAAAAGTTATTAAATGAAAAATCTTATGGAAAAAATACAGTTATTATAGAAAATGAATTTGGAGAAATAGGAATAGATGCAGATATATTAAAGGAAAGTAATATTGAAGTTAAGGAAATTAATTCAGGATGTATATGTTGTCAAGTATCAGGAGATTTTGGAGAAGCAGTATTTGAAGTTTTAAATAAGTATAAACCTGACAATATAATAATTGAACCTTCAGGAGTAGCGAAATTAAGTGAAATATTAAATATATTGGAAGGAATAAAGTTTCAGCATAAAATTGAAATTAGAAATATTTTTACGTTGATTGATATTAGAAATTATGATATGTACTTAAAGAATTTTAAAGAATTTTATGAAAATCAAATAAGAAAAGCAAATAAAATTGTTCTAAGCAGAAGCCAATTAGTAGATGATAAAAAGATTAAAAATACCATAGAATCTCTTAAAAAGTTTAATTCTAAAGCTGAAATAATATATAAACCTTGGGAAAGCATTAATGGACGTGATTTTTTAAAAGTAAATAATATAGAAGAAAAAAAAGAAATATTTATGGTAAAGGCTAACAGGAGTAAAATCTTTAGAAAAGAAGTAAATCATAGTGCTAAAGAGGTTTTTGAAACCTATCCAATAGATCTTATTGAAAATATAAGTACACAAGAAATTCAAAGAAAGTTTGAGTTTATAGAACGTAGTGAGAAGTTTGGCCAAATAATAAGAGCAAAAGGATTTATAAAAGAAAATGATGGAGTCTATTATCAATTTGATTATGTCCCAAATGAATTTAAGAGTAGAAAGATTAAATGGTCTAATAAAAAGGTTGTTTCAATAATTGGAAGTAAATTAAATAAAAAGGAATTAAAACAATTATTTAGTTAACAATATGTAGCCACTTGTTTTAGTTGGTATATTTAAATTAAATGTTTATCTTATTTAAGTGAAAATGCTTTGAAAAATTAATATAGCAGATCTGTTTAATTGATAATTGGAGTTTATAGGAAGGTGGTGAGAGGATGAAAATACATATTGAGATTGTAACAGGTTTTTTAGGGGCTGGAAAAACTTCTTTTATAAACTCATTATTAAGTGAAACCCAAGTTGAAGGGGAAAAAGTTCTAATTTTTCAATTGGAACATGGAGAAAAGAAAGTGTTACAATCAACTAATATAAATTATTTTATTAAAGTTAAAGAATTAAATGAAGTTAAAAACCTTAAAGAAGAAATGATTTATTCAATAAAGAAATATAGTCCCAATAGGATAATTATTGAATATAATGGAACTTCTAATTTAAATGAATTAATTGATATATTAAATGAAAAAATTTATAGGGAATATAGCAAAGTTACTACAATATTTTTCGTGGCAGATGGGAAAAACTTAAAAAAATACATTGATAATGTAGGAGGTTTCATAATTCCATTTATACAATATTCTAATATGATAGTTGTGAATAATATGGATTATTGTAACAAAGAAATTTTAGATGAAGGTTTTAAGAAAGTAATGGATATTAATCCTAAAGCCTATATTTTAAAAGTTAATAATAAGTATATTTTAAAGTCAGCTCTTAGAGAATCTAAGGTGCTAGATAATGGATACTTTAAGAAATTAAAAATCAAATTTACAAATAGAATACAGAATATACGAGGGAAATGAGGAATGTCTATGAACCATTGTAATAGTAGGATTATAACTTTTATTACGCTGAGTGTAATAATATTACTACTGTATATGTATAAAAAATCTACAATAAATTTAAATATAGAAGAAATAGGGGATTTCGCAAGTATATTTACAAGTATAGTTCTTGAGGCAATTCCCTTTATTATTTTAGGTTCTTTTATATCTGCAATAATTCAAACTTGCATATCAGAAGAAATTATAACTAAGTTAATACCTAATGTAACTATTTTAGGGTACATTGGAGCAGCTTTAATAGGACTTATTTTTCCGGTTTGTGAATGTGCCATTATTCCTATAACAAGAAGACTTATGAAGAAAGGGTTGCCAGCTGGAGTTGGGGTAACATTTATGCTTGCAGTACCAATAATTAATCCAGTGGTAATAATGTCTACTTATTATGCATTTTATGATAAGCAAGTTATGGTGATTCTTAGGATAGTTGGTGGATTTGTAGCAGCAATTTTAATTGGAATGATAGTAAATGCTCTAGAAGAAAACAAACATTGTATAATTTTAGATTCTACAGAAAGTGATAATTATTGTAATTGTGGTTGTAATGTTCCTTTTAAAAATCAAAGCAAATTTAAAGCAATATTTGAGCATACTAATAGAGAATTTTTAGATATTATGGGTTATTTAATATTTGGAGCTTTTATCTCTAGTGGATTCCAAGTTGTAGCATCACATGGAGGGATTAACTTTATTTCTGATAATAAAATATTAGTTATAATTTTCATGATGATTCTTGGATTTGCTTTATCTCTTTGCTCAGAGGCAGATGCTTTTGTTGGTAGAAGTTTCTTAGATAATTATTCATTTAGTGGAGTAGTAGCCTTTTTGATTTTAGGTCCTATGCTTGACTTAAAGAACTTAATGATGTTATCTGGAACCTTCAAAAAAAGTTTTGTATTTAAATTAGTTATAACTACAATAATTGTTGTATTTGTAATTTCTTTTTTATTTATGATATGTGGAGTATAAGGCATATTTGATTTAAAATAAGAATATTGCTTTAATACAATAAGGGGGAAAAGGATACGTGAAAAGATTTAATTTTGATGAACTTTTATGGTTTATAGTTCTTATTTTATTGGATTTATTGATAATCTATTTAGTCTTTACAGGTAAAATGGATTTCTATATAGGTAAGAAAATGATTAAATATAGTTACATTACTATAGTAATGATAAGTATAATTGCAATTTTTCAATTTAAAAATATATTTACATCAAAAGGAAATAGCAATATTAAAGTAAAATTATTACCAATTATACTAACTTTAATATTAGGAGTAATTTCAATTGATAAACAAGAAACATTTAAACATACTGAATTAAATAAAGAACTTAAAGAAAGTAATACCAGCAGTATAGATATAAAATCCTTATATGAACATGAATCTGATTATAAATCAACTCAAAATAAAAATAACATAAATGAAAATAATAAAAAGAATATTTTGATAATCAACGAAGATAATTCTATGGTACTTGAAGATATAAGAGCAAATCCTATAAAATATATAGGAAGAAAGTTAGAGGTTCATGGTTTTGTATGTAAAGAAAGCTATTTAAATAAAGAGCAATTTATTATAGGAAGAATTGTAGTGAATTGTTGTGCAGCTGATTCAAAAGTTGTTGGAATAATAGGAAAGTATGATAAAGCTTATGACTTAACTGAAAATGATAAGATTAATGCGAGTGGAACAATTGAAAGTTCAATTATAAAGGATGATAATAATGTAAGTCACAGAGTACCAATAATAATAATAGAAAAATTAGAAATTGAAAATAATAGTTAGACAATTACCTTTATTTTGGTTTCATTTATGAAACGTATAGGAAACTTAATTATAAAAGTCGTTTTATTATTTAAGAATATTAGACACGAGAAATCTTGTTTACTACTCATCATTTATTTTTGCATTTTTTAGCACCCAAATTATAAACTTTAATTGTATTATAAGTATAAAAGGATGTGAAAGAAATGGGAAATATAATTAAAATTAATATGTACTCAGAAATGAAAAGAGAAAAAAACAATGAATTAAAATTAGAGGTTTTAGAAAGAAATATTTTGAAATACAACAGTTGGTTAAAAAAGAACAACAGAGAGGATAAAATAGAGAACTATGAGGAATTTTTGCAAGTTAAATAATTATTTTTAGAGGTAGGTTAGACTTTGAAGTTTAATCTACCTCATTGTTTTTTTGAAAAGATGACAGTAAAAATAAAAGCTAAAACATTTATATACCTAGTCCAACTATAAAATCTCTTCTTGATTAGAATTTCTATTGTCTAATAAAATATTGAACTTAAGTCCATTTTCTGAAACATAAACTCCAATAAATATTAAGAGTGCCCCTAGGCCTGAATATAATGTGATTTTCTCATGAAGTATTATGACAGAGAGTATTAGAGTAATTGCTGGAATAAGATATATATAGTTATTAGTTTTTACTACTCCTAATTTATCTACTGTAAAATTCCAAATAACATAACAAAGGCTAGAAGCCACAACTCCTAAAAATAAAATATTAGATATTACTTTAAAGTTTAATAATTTAGAAATGTTAAAATTAAATTCTGATGTAAATAAAAATGGAATAATAGTAAGTAAAGCATAGAAAAATATTTTTCTTGTTAAATATAGAGAGTTATATTTGCTAGCAAATTTCTTTGTTGTTATAGAATAAACAGACCAAGACAAAGCTGCAAACAAAGCAAGAATATCACCAGCTGGATTTAACTTTAACATAAAGTTACCATTAAACATAACTAAAAAAACTCCTGAAATTGCAATTAAAAATCCAATAAATAGATTCTTATTAAGCTTCTCGCCTTTAGTAAAAAAGTGGGCAAGAAGTGCAGTGATAATAGGTGCTGTTGCAACTATTAATCCTACATTTGAAACTTGTGAGATTTTTACTGCAGAATTTTCAGTTAAAAAGTAAAGTGATCCACCGGTTATCCCTGACAACAAGAACATAGCTTCTTCTTTTAATGAATCTATCTTATAAAATTTTGGATGTATTATAAGCAATAAGAAATAGGCTATTACAAACCTATAAAACATAACTTCAAGGGGAGTAAAGATATTTAATAGTATTTTGCTGGAAATAAAAGTAGTTGCCCAAATAATTACAGTTATTAAAGCTAAGAAATTTAATAAAATTTTTTTGTCATGCATTAATTCAGTCTCCTTTTGCGATTTAATTGCGTTAATATAATATACAATAACTTATGCTTTTAATTATAGCTAATTTAAAGCATAAAAAAATCAACGTAATATTTATTCTATTATTTTAGAACAAACATTACGTTCATTAATAATATTTTCTATAGTTGTGTTATTATAGGTGGAAAAATAACTCCATCTATAATTTTTTGTAATATATAAACATTAAAAAAACAACTTTTTTATTAAACTTACTTATGAAATCTTGATGCACTCGTTTTGTTATTAAATTTATCTTGTTTTGATTCAGAAACATAATGAGTATCTTCTAAAACTCCACCAAATACTTTCTTTTCTTGGAATTTTATTTTAAATTCTTTTTCATATTTCTTTATTATATTAAGTTGCTTAACAGTTGCTAAACATATAGAAGTACCATGTGCATCCCCTCTAGCGGTTCTACCAGATCTATGTAAATATTCATTTAATTTTAATGGTAAATCTAAGTGAATTACATGAGTTATACCTTCAACATCAAGTCCTCTAGCTGTAACATCTGATGAAACTAATATTTTTATTTTCCCACTTCTAAAGCTTTCAATTGCAAGTTTTCTATCTTCCTTAGAAATTTTTCCATTCATTGCAAAACAGTCTTTGCTATGATAATTAAGCTTTACTGTAGTTAACTCAATATCTTCATTATCATTAACAAAAATGATTGCTTTTTCAGGATTAACAGCTACAAGAACTTTTCTTAGTGTTTCAAACTTATCACGTCTATCACATACAACAAACATATGCTCAATGTTTGGATTCATAAGTGGTTTATCTTCAGATTTTATAATTACAGGATCTTTCATTAAACTTTTAGCTGTTTCAAGTGTTTCAGGCTTTATAGAAGCTGAAAATACCATAAGCTGTCTATCTTTCATAGTTGTTTTGATTATTTCTTTGGCTATATCTGATCTCTTAGGATCTAATAAGTTATCACCTTCATCTATAACAATTGTCTTTATAGTATGAGCAGTTATCTTTTTCTTTCTAATAAGATCAAGAATTCTACCTGTTGATCCAACAATTATATGTGGCTTATTATCCTTAAGCCTTTTAATTTGATTATTTATATTTACTTCTCCAATAATTGACATAGATGTTACAGGAACTTTAGAATTTTCAGCAAGAAGCTTAATTTGTTCTTCTATTTGTATAGCAAGCTCATGAGTTGGTGCTAAAATTATTCCTTGCATTTCTCTTTTTGAAGTATCTATTTTATGAAATAAAGGTATAAGATAAGCTAAAGTTTTACCACTTCCGGTAAAGGCTTCTCCAATTACATCTTTGTTTTCAAGAGCTGGTAAAATAGATGAAGCTTGGATTGGAGTTGGAACTGTAATACCTTGCTTTTTTAGCCCCTCTATTATATTTGGATTTATGTTTAAATTAGTAAATGAATTTTCCATTAATTTCTCCTTCATAGTTTAATTTTTTCGCTACAATATGATAGTTACAATAATTATAAGCTTATATCATATAATAAAATTTAAGCATCAAAAAATGTTTAAAAGTTTCATACCTATACATTAACAATTAATTATATCCTTATTATGTTCATATTTCTAGTTAAAGTTACATGTTTTATATATTTGTAAGCATAGTTTGAATTGCGAATATGAAAAGTACATATTTTATATGAGCTTTACCTACATTGCCAATATTTATTTCTATATTCAGAAGGTGAACAATTCATATATTTTTTAAACACTTTTCCAAAGTAACTTATACCATTAAAACCTACATCAAGGGCAATGTTAGAAATAGATTCTTTACTTTTCAAAAGTAGTTCCGCTGCTTTTGAAACTCTATATTCCATTAAATATTCAAAAGGGGTCACTTTCAAAATCCTTTTAAAACTTCGGCAGCATTCGCTTTTGCTGACATTTGCTGCCATTGCAATAGTATCTAGATGAATATTATCTGTATAATGTTTTTGTATATAGTTCATTGCTAGTTTTACACGTTCATCATCATTTGATACTGTAGGTACAGAGTTTTTAATTTCTTCCTTCATTTCTTTAATTAAGTTTAGCCAAACAATGCTTAAGTAATTTCTCATTTCTAATTCATATCCATACGATTTTTCATGTGATAAGGTAAAAATTTCTTTCAGATGAGCTAATATGCTTTTTTGCCACGGAACATTGGGTTTTAAAGAGATAAATTTTAAATTACTATTTTCAATAATTGGAGTTAAGTATTTCTTTTCAATAAGTGACTGTTCAGTACCTCCGATTAAAGTTAAATCGAAATCAATAGAAAACATCATACAATTACTATTGTTATATGGCTTAATTTGATGAAGTACGTTTGAATTTACCATAATTCCTTCACCTGGGGATAGAATTATTTTTTCATCTTCGATAAAAAAAACTACTTTGTCATAAAGTGAATACGAAAATTGCAATTCTTTATGCCAATGCCATCTTATATACCCATCTTCAAACAGATTAAATTTGTCAGTATAAATTGCCAGTGGGAAATCATAGGAACCATGTTTTACTGTCTCCTGTAAATTATTATTTACTTCTATTCTTGTTGCCTGCATTCTTATCCTCTCGCTAATATAGTTTTAATTTTTGACAATATATTAATTGTTTAATATCTAAAATAATAATAAAATTATTACATATTTATTTGAATAAATCAATATAGTTGCAATATGATACTAGTAAATTATTATACAAATATTTATTCAGAATAATTACAAAAAGGAGTGAAAATATAGTGAACTTTCAGCCACGGATAAAAGGAATAATACTTGTAATCATAGGGTCCATGTTATGGGGAATATCAGGTACTGTTGCTCAATACTTATTTCAGCAAAAAGGATTTAGTCCAGAGTGGCTTGTTGTAATCCGTCTATTAGTATCAGGAATAATCTTATTATTATATGTTTTTATTAAAGGTGAACAAAATATATGGAAAATATGGAGAACTAAACATGATGTCTTGAGTCTTATATTTTTTAGTGTTTTAGGTATGTTAGGTGTACAGTATACATATTTTGCTGCTATTAAATATGGAAATGCAGCAACAGCAACAATACTTCAATATTCATCACCAATAATAATTACTTGTTATTTAGCCATTCGTACTAAAAAAATTCCCGATTTTCAAGAAATTATTGCTATTGGGTTGGCGATGTTAGGTACATTTTTTATCATTACAAAAGGTAATATTCATAGTATATCTATTTCTAAGTTAGCATTATTTTGGGGAATTACTTCAGCATTTGCAGCAGCTTTTTATACTGTACAACCTCGTTCACTTCTTACCAAATGGGGTTCTATACTAGTAGTAGGATGGGGCATGTTAATAGGTGGTATAGCATTCAGCTTTGTCCAGCAGCCATGGAATTGTACTGGTAAATGGTCTATTACTTCAACATTGGCTATTACATTTGTAGTATTATTTGGAACTCTAGTTGCTTTTACTTGTTTCCTAGAAAGTTTAAAATATATAAAACCAACAGAGTCAAGTGTATTATCAGCAGCTGAACCTTTATCAGCAGCTTTATTATCGGTATTATGGTTACATGAGCAGCTTAGAATAGCACAATGGCTAGGAACAGCGTGCATTATAATTACAATTATAATTTTGTCTCGTGTAAAAAACAAAAAAGTATAAAATTATAAAAGTAGCCTGAGAATATTGTTATATTAATATTATAATAGGAATTTCTT
>Ga0183100_1001721_pt1 | contig 10341 bp, 4 predicted proteins | sample Biomet2_FD_127789 | JGI IMG/M metagenome (GOLD analysis project Ga0183100, IMG submission 127789) | Microbial communities from bioreactor (seeded with anoxic lake sediment) at LBNL, California, USA - Biofuel metagenome 2 | ecosystem: Engineered > Bioreactor > Anaerobic > Unclassified ...
TTCCTGAAATCTTTGCCGGAAGTAGTATTCCTAAAGATAAAGATAATGGAGGCTATTCAGATGCTACTGCAAGAAGAAATGTATTTGGACGTGTTAACTATAGCTATAACAACAAGTATCTGGCTGAATTTACAATGCGTTTAGACGGCTCTCAGAATTTTGCCAAAGGACATCGTTGGGGTACTTTCCCCGGAGTATCTGCTGGTTGGGTTATTTCCGAAGAAAACTTCTTTGAAGGCATCAAGCCTGTAGTAAGTTTCTTAAAATTAAAAGGATCATGGGGATTGATGGGTAATGATAATGTAGCGGCATATCAATACCTTACAGAATACGCATATGGTTCGGGCACTACTTTCGGAACAGAAAATTCTGTTAATAAGAGCATGTATCTTGTAAGAACAGCTAACCCTCTAATTACATGGGAAAGAGCTCAAACCTACAATGTTGGTGTTTCGTCTCAATATCTTGATGGAAAATTCGGTTTAGATATTGATTATTTCAAATCAATGAGACGCGATATTCTAATTACCAGAAGTGCTTCTGTTCCTTCTTACACAGGATTATCTCTCCCTTCTGAAAACTTAGGTAAAGTAAATAACCAAGGTATTGAAGTCGTCGCTAACTATCAAGACAAAGCTGGTGACTTTAAATGGAACATCAGCGGTAACTTCACCTTTGCTAAGAATAGAGTTGTTTACATGGATGAAGCAAAAACAACTCCAGCATGGCAAAAGACAGAAGGACATCCTATTGATGGATTTACTTTATACGAAGCAACAGGAATTTATCAGACACAAGAGCAAGTGAACAGTACTCCGCATATTGATGGTGCAAAACCTGGTGATCTTATTTACAAAGACAGAAACGGTGATGGCAAAATAACATGGGACGATGCTTATCGTGTAAATGAAAGTAGTACTCCACAAATTATGTACGGATTTACATTAAATGGCTCATGGAAAGGATTCGATTTGAATGTTTTCTTCCAGGGACAAGCAATGGCTAAACAAATTATCATGCCTAGTATGAATATGGTTACTGATTTTTATAATGGTAGATGGATAGACACAAATACAGCCGATCAAAATGCTAATGCAAGATGGCCTAGAGCTTTTATTAAACAAACTTACGGTGATGCCTTCAATGGAGTTACCTCAACATGGTGGATGAGAGATGCAAGCTTCCTGAGACTTAAGTCTGTTGAACTAGGCTATACTCTACCTAAAAGTGCCGCAAAATTGCTAGGTATAGAAAATCTTAGAGTTTATGCAAATGGTAATAATCTCTTCTCTATTGATAAGATCAAGATTTGTGATCCTGAAGTGCCCGATGGTGTAGCTGGTACCAATTTCTACCCTCAACAGAGAATTGTCACTTTCGGTTTAAATGTCACTTTCTAACTTAACCTGTAACTCTAAACTTAATAAAAATGAAAAAGAAATATATATGCGCAGCTATCATTTTAGCTGGACTCTTTAATTCATGCACAGATATATTAGATCAAAAACCGCTCAATTCTTTTACAGACAGTGCTGTATGGGGCGATCTGGCATTATCAGAAACATTCTTGAATGATCAGTATAATAATGTTGAAGCCGAGACTCAAAAGGGATCACGTTTTGCAAGCTATACAGACGAAGTATATCAAATGTGGAAATATGGTACAGAATCTATCCAACAAGGATTATTATCTCCGGATCAGTATAACATCGGTTGGGATGGTTCTACATGGAATCCATGGAGCTTCTATTACAAAGCTATAAGGAATGTGAATATATTCATGGAAAATATTGACAGAGTACCTGCTTCAGGTGAAGCTAATGTAAAATGGAAAAATGAGCAAGTTGGTCAGGCATTCTTTTTAAGAGGATTCTTTTATTGTCAACTCTACAGTTTATTCGGCGATGTGCCTCTCATTACAAAATCATACGGACTGAATGATGATTTTACAGATCAGAAAAGAGTTGCAAAAGACCAGATTGCAGAGTATATTGTTTCACAATGCGATAGTGCAGCAAAATACTTACCAGTAAAATACAGTGATGACAGTGACTTGGGTAGAGCAACTAAAGGTGCAGCACTTGCATTAAAAGCAAGAACACTTCTATACGCAGCAAGCCCACTGTTCGGAACTCCTTCACAAACAAAATGGAAAAGAGCTTCTGATGCAAACAAAGCGGTTATTGATCTAAAAGATGAAAGTGGAGCTCTGGCATATTATTTGCAAAATGTTTCAACAAGTGAAGAATATGCCAATTTATTTATTAACAGCCAAAATCCAGAAGTAATATTCGAAAAGCTATATAATATTCAGAATGAAGGAACAACAAACAATTCTTATTTGTTTCAGGCTCCTTGCGGAACCGGTAGCGGCTTCAATGGATGGGGAAATTTCCAGGCCACTCAAGAGATTGTTGATAAGTTTGAAATGGCTGACGGAACTGCATATAAAAGAGGCAGTGAAAAAGATAATCCTTATGTGAACAGAGATCTTCGATTTAATGCTACAATATTTACAGACGGGTCTACATGGGGATATGGTGCTGACGAAAGAGAAGTAGAATGTTTCTTTGGAGCAGAAGATGGAGTTCCTAATGGAAAAGATAGTCGTCGTGGAGATACATGGTGGAATGGTACTCAAACTGGTTATTATATTAAAAAATTCCTTGACCGAAATTATAATACTAGTGGAACTGAGTCAGCAAAAACACCTTTCTTTATGTTCCGTTTAGCTGAGTTCTATTTGAACTATGCAGAATGTCAGATTGAATTAGGTAATACAACTGAAGCTCTTGAATATATTAACAAGATAAGAAGACGTGTTCAAATGCCAGATATCACAGCTGATAATATTGTAGAGAAATACAGACACGAAAGACAAATTGAGCTAGTATTTGAAGGTCAGCGCTGGTTTGATATAAGGCGGTGGATGATTATTGAGGATGTATATAGCAAACCTGTTACTGGTATGATTATCTGGAAACATAGTGACGGAACTAAAACTTATCAACTAAATTCGGAACCTATTGAATATAGAACATTCCATGCTCCTAAAAACTATTGGTTGCCAATTCCTAGATATGAGTTAAGAAGAGCTCCACAGTTGGATCCTTCTCCTTACGAATAGAATTGATATTTATCAGAATGCCTTGATAAGGCATTCTGATAAATTCTGAAAACGGTTTTCTGAACATCAACTTTTAGAATCTAAACATGAAGAAGCTTCTGATAATAATATATCTATGTTTGCTGACAATAGCAGCAAAAGCACAAATGTTCTTCGGAGAGAATCAGGAAAAACAAGATTCTATCTTTGAAAAACTTGCTGCCACTCCACCGATGGGTTGGAACAGCTGGAACAAATTCGGCTGCAGTGTTAATGAAAACTTATTGAAAGAAATGGCCAATGCCATGGTTGATTCTGGTATGAAAGATGCGGGATATGAATATATAGTAATTGACGATTGCTGGCAGGTTGGCCGTGATAAAGATGGAAATATTGTTGCAGATCCTAAAAGCTTTCCAAATGGCATAAAAGCACTAGCTGATTATATTCACAGTAAAGGGTTAAAACTTGGTATATATTCATGCGCAGGTTCTCTGACATGTCAGGGAAGACCTGGAAGCCGGGGATATCAGTTCCAGGATGCACGCCAATATGCCAAATGGGGAGTTGACTATCTGAAATATGATTGGTGTTCAAATGAAGGACAAAATGCAGAAGCTGCATACAGAACAATGAGTGATGCGTTAAAAACTTGTGGACGGCCAATTGTTTTCAGTATTTGTGAATGGGGAGAAAGTCAGCCATGGAAGTGGGCAAAAGGTATAGGACATTTGTGGCGCACTACTGCCGACATACGTGATTGCTATCAATGTAAGTTCGATTGGGGAGGTGTTGGTGTTCTTGACATCATTGATGCAGTAGCCGACTTATATCCTTATGCAGGGCCTGGCCATTGGAATGATGCAGAAATGCTGGAAGTAGGAAATGGTGGAATGACTAAAGATGAATACATCACTCATTTCTCAATGTGGGCTATGCTTGCAGCACCATTAATGGCCGGTAATGATCTTCGTTCCATGAATAAAGAGACCAAAGAAATTTTAACAAATAAAGAAGTTGTCGCAGTTGATCAGGATAGTCTAGGACAACAAGCCAGACGCTTTATGGATATGGGCGATCATGAAATATGGGCAAAACCTTTGTCTAAGGGTGAAGTTGCCGTTTGTTTTCTTAATCGCACTGATCATGAATGGAAACTTGATTATAACTGGAAAAAAGATGTAATGTACTTCGTCTCTGATGTTAATATTTATAAGAACGAATATACAGTCAGAGATTTATGGAAACATAAAGATATAGGAACCACTGCCTCAAATACAAAATATAATATTCCGGCACACGGAGTACTTATGGTGCGATTAAACCTTAAAAAACAAAAGTAATCTTAAAGTAATGAAGTTATTAGAAAATATAAGATTGGCAGCAACTGCTATAATGATTACTTTGGTTAGTTGTGCATCAAGTTCTGGTAATGGTTCTGATATAACTGAACCTGATAAACCTCAATACACTGCTGATTATGATGATGGGACAACAATCTACATAAATGTAAAGATTGCTATCGATAAAAAAGGATGGGAAAGTCAGACTCCCGCTTTTTTCAAACAAAAATTAGCAGAGCAATGGGATAAAATCAACCAGAGATTTAATAATTGTGATAAGAAACATTTATTTAAAAGAAAATATATTTTCAAACCAGACCTAGATGACATTATCGTTTATGATGGTTGTTCATATTGGGGTGAAAACGGAGCTGATACCAAAGCTATTCAGCAAATGGATAAAAATATATTCAAACTAGTGGTAATCTATGACTTTTTCTATGAAGGAGCTGAAAAAGGTGAATATGGTGGAGGATGCGGAAATAACAACGGTATTGGCACAATATTAGTGATCAACGCATCGGATGATATGAAGAATAAATATAATGATCATTTTAATCAGTATACTTACAGGGCTATCACTCATGAATTGGGGCATTTCCGTGGTGTTATCGATCTTTACGCTGATGTTGTAGAAGGAAAGAACAATCCTGTGAATGGAGAAGGGTTCATGCCTCCTCACTGTCTTATGAATGATTATTGTTATGCACCTGATGAGGAAAGCTGCTGGAGTGATTACGCAATTAAGATCATTAATAAGGTTGGTAATACAAAACAAAGTGGTCTTATAGACGAATCAATGTACCGGGATTTTGCCGATAATATGATTATAAAAATGACCATCAACGGAGTTCCAATCGATGGAAAGGTTTCTTTGTACCAGGCAACATATTCTTATACAACCTGGTGCAACACTGTAAGTACAACTCCATATAGTACTTTTACTATAAAAAATGGGAGCTATAGTATTAGTGATCTAAGATCACTGTTCTTTAAAAGTTCTGAAAATAAATGGGACAGAAGACAAGTTTTTCTGGTTGAAGCAATAACGACCGACGGACAGAAGAAATATGCATGGATATCAGATTTCATGATGCATGATAGTGGAATGGATGGAAATAAAACATACGAGGTAAAATTTGATTTTTAAAAAGAAATACATGTTTCTTTTAATATGAATGATAAAGTAAAGCCATGAATAAAAAGAATTTTTTATTATTATTTATTTGTTTATCTATGCTTTCCGTAAAGAATATTTCGGCAGCAAACGAAACAATAAAAATAAAATCACCAGACAATCGTACTGAAGTTACGGTCCTGTTAGGTGATACATTAAAGTACTCTGTTAAACATGATAATAAGATTGTTCTGACAGATTCTAAAATAGGTATTATATTAGATAACAACAAAAATCTTGGGTTAAAAACAAGACTTTCACAGAAAGACTTCAAAGATTATAATCAAAAAATCACTTCTCCTTTTTATCGGTTTAGTTCTTTTTCAGCGAACTATAACGAGCTGAATCTAAAAATGAAAGGTGATTATGGAATTATTTTCCGCGCTTACAATAGTGGCGTTGCTTATCGGTTCTATACAAATATGAAAGGACTAATCGGAATTAAAAATGAGCTGGCAGAATTTAACTTTGACAAAGATTATGTAAGTTATCTGCCTCATTCTACAAATCCTAAAGATCCTTATGCAATGGCTTTTCAGAATATCTATGATGTTAAGCCACTCACTAAAGCTAATCAAGAGGTTCCTTCTTTCTTACCCGTTACTGTAGATCTTAAAAATAACACAAAACTTACAATTACAGAATCTGATCTGGAAGCCTACCCTGGCATGTTTATCAGAAATGAAGGGAAATGTGGATTTAAAGGCGAATTTGCAGCATTGCCATCAACAGTAGCTCATAATTCATGGAGACAACAAGAATATGTAACTGGTCGTCAGAATATTATTGCAAAAGTAAATGGGAACCGCAAGTTTCCATGGAGAGTGCTTGTTATTACAGACAAAGATACTGATATGCCCGTTAATAACCTTGTTTATGCATTGGCATCTCCCAACCGCATAGGTGATTACTCATGGATAAAAGGTGGCAAGGTTGCATGGGACTGGTGGAATGACTGGGGCATTTATAACGTTAAATTCAAGGCAGGAATAAATACAGAAACTTATAAACATTATATTGATTTTGCTTCTGAAAACGGAATCAGATATATAGTAATGGATGAAGGTTGGTATAATCCAAGCAAAGGAGACATGATGACCGTTATTCCAGATATTGATTTACCTAAACTTGTTAAATACGCTCAAGAAAAGAATGTTGGAATTATATTATGGACTGTCTTTAATGTTCTTGATTCACAATTGGAAGAAGCATGCAAGTACTATTCTAAGTTGGGAATTAAAGGATTCAAAGTAGACTTTTTGGATCGTGACGACCAAAAAGCCGTAGAAATGGTTTATCGAATAGCAGATATGACTGCAAAATATAAACTTACTCTTGATCTTCACGGAATATATAAACCAACAGGATTGAACAGAACATATCCAAACATCATAAACTTCGAGAGTGTATTCGGAATGGAAGAAATGAAATGGAGCACTACTGAAAAAGATATGCCTTTGTATGACGTTACTTTTCCATACATCCGTTTAATGGCCGGACCGGTTGACTACACACCGGGAGCAATGAGGAATGCGACTAAAAAAGACTTTAAAGATATATACTATAATCCAATGAGCCAAGGCACTCGCTGTCATCAGCTTGCTACATATATTGTCTATGATTCTCCTTTAACAATGCTATGCGATAATCCTACTATTTATAGAAAAGAACAGGAGTGTACCAGCTTTATAACTTCTCTACCTGATGAAACTGATGAGACCCAAATACTTCAGGGAGAAATGGGGAAATATATAGTTTCTGCAAAAAAGAAAGGAAACAACTGGTATATAGGAGCATTAACAAACTGGAACGAACGCGATATAGAAGTTCCACTCAGCTTCCTTTCTGAAAATGCAACCTATAAGGCCGAAATATTCAGCGATGGTAAAAATGCCAATAAACAAGCACAGGATTATAAACATGAAACACAATATCTGACTAAAGATTCTGTACTTAAAATCCATTTAGCAGAAGGTGGAGGATTCGCCATAAGTCTTGAAAAAGAAAATAATATAAAAGTTACATCAGTACCAGCATCTTTACACATAAATTCATTCTACAAGAAATATGTAGATGCAAACGGAATTCCCGTCGTCAGTTCCGAAAAAGTACACGATGAAGCTCTTCTCAAGGCCAGAGAAATTATTATTTGCATGCTTTCAAAACGCAAAGATATTGCCCGTAAGATGGTGGAGGAAGGATGTAAAGTAATGATTCTCGGCCAGAGAGAAGAGGTATGCGACTTGCCTGAATATGCACATATATGCAATAGCAAAGACAGTATCGCTTATTGGAACAAACGTGCCCGCGGGTTTGGAGGTGCACCGGAAGATGCTTTAAGTTCAAGTTGTGGTGAAGAAAACCTGATTTGCCTTCCGGGAGACAGATATGAAGGCGAGAATATTCTGATACACGAGTTTGCACATCTGATACATACTATTGGAATTGTGGGGATAAATCCTGATTTCAATAAGGAACTGGATGCAGTTATGAACCATGCAATACAGAAAGGATTATGGAAGAATACATATGCTATTTCAAACAGAGAGGAATATTTTGCAGAAACAGTTCAATCTTTCTTCAATTGTAATCGCTATTCAAAGACTCCTAATGGAGTACACAACGAGAACAATCGTAGAGAAAAACTTAGAAAGTATGATCCTGAGATGTACAAACTGTTACTAAAATATTTTCCAGAGATAGAAATTCCTATCTGCAATGTGATTCATGAATAAAGTTTAAGAAGAATAAAAGTTCTATACCAAAATTTTGAGATAAAGAATAACTAGTTATATTACTAACAAAAGAATTCAGATTATGAACATCAGACTACGTAACTTGTTTTTCCTGACAGCAATAGGAGTTACAACCTTAGCTTCAGCAAAAGGCAAAACCACAGAGCCAATAATTCAGGTACCTTTTACTCAGGTACACTTTAATGATAATTTCTGGACACCAAAGATTGAAATCAATCGTACAGTATCTATACCTTCAGCATTTAAAGAGTGTGAGAAGAATGGCCGGTTTGATAATTTTGCTCTTGCCGGAAAATTGATTAAAGGTGAGCATAAAGGTGACTTTTCCTTTGACGATACAGATCCTTATAAGATTATAGAGGGAGCATCTTACTCTCTTGCTGTTAAGTATGATAAAAAGCTGGATGCTTATCTGGATAGTGTCATCAATCTTATTCGTGCAGCACAAGAGCCTGATGGCTACCTTTGTACCTGCGTTACCAACAACTGTACCCGTCTTTCCGGTTGGTGGGGAACTCATCGCTGGGAGAGAATAAACAGTCACGAGTTATATAACTGCGGTCACTTGTATGAGGCTGCTGTAGCTCACTATCAGGCAACAGGAAAGAAAACATTATTGAATGTTGCAATCAAGAATGCTGATCTGGTATGCCAGACATTTGGCCCAAACCAAGGACAGATTCATCGTCCTTCCGGCCACCCAATTGTAGAAATGGCTCTTTGTAAGCTCTACAAAATTACAGGAAACAAAAAATATCTTGATATGGCTAAGTATTTTGTGGAAGAGACTGGCAGAGGTACCGACGGTCATAGGTTAAGTGAATACAGTCAGGACCACATGCCAATATTGAAGCAGGATGAAATAAAAGGTCATGCCGTAAGAGCCGGATATTTATATTCAGGTGTTGCTGATGTTGCTTCTCTAACTAAAGATACTGCTTATTTCAATGCGCTTACCCGCATCTGGGATAATATGGCTGGTAAGAAACTATACATTACCGGTGGCATCGGATCAAGAGCGCAAGGTGAAGGATTTGGTCCTAATTATGAGTTAAACAATCATACTGCATATTGCGAAACATGTGCTGCAATTGCCAATGTATACTGGAACCAACGAATGTTTCTGGCCACTGGTGATGCAAAATACATTGATGTTCTTGAACGTGCACTTTATAATGGAGTTATTTCGGGGGTATCATTAAGCGGAAACAAGTTTTTCTATGATAATCCTCTTGAATCAATGGGACAGCATGAACGTCAGGCATGGTTTGGTTGTGCATGTTGCCCTGGAAATATTACTCGCTTTATGGCATCTGTGCCGACTTATATGTATGCTACACAAGGAAATGATATTTTCGTTAACCTATATGTGCAAAGCAATGGTAAAGTCAAATTCGGAAAAAATGAAGTATCGCTGAAACAAACAACCCAATATCCATGGGATGGCAAGATTACAATTTCTGTCAATCCTTTGAATAGTGGAAAGTTTACGGTCAGTCTTCGTATACCGGGATGGGCTGGCAACGAACCAGTTCCTACTGACCTTTACAAATTTACAGAAAAAGCATTAGCTGATTACAATATTCGTGTAAATGGAAAGAGTATGAAAGCTGTTCTTAAGAATGGATATGCATCCATTGATCGTCAATGGAAAAAAGGAGATGTAATCGAACTTAATCTGCCAATGCCAGTTCGCCGTATTGAAGCTCATGAAAATGTAGCTGAAGACAAAGGAAAGCTTGCAATAGAAAGAGGCCCTATTGTATATTGTTTGGAAGGTAAAGATCAAATCGACAAGCATGTATTCGATAAATATATCCCTGAAAACGCTAAGATGGATTATACTTATGAAAAAGATCTTCTTAATGGAGTTATGGTACTAAAAGGCAACGCAAAAGAAGTGTCTTTAAATGGCGAAGAAAAAGATGTTCCGTTTCCAGCTATTCCATATTCCACATG
>Ga0183100_1001722_pt1 | contig 10337 bp, 9 predicted proteins | sample Biomet2_FD_127789 | JGI IMG/M metagenome (GOLD analysis project Ga0183100, IMG submission 127789) | Microbial communities from bioreactor (seeded with anoxic lake sediment) at LBNL, California, USA - Biofuel metagenome 2 | ecosystem: Engineered > Bioreactor > Anaerobic > Unclassified ...
GCGACTTCATGAAATTCTGCAGCATCGTGGCCACGGCCATCGGCATGGAGGCCAGCTTCGGCGCCACCGTGGCCGAGGCGCTGGAAAGCAAGAAGCGCCCCAGCGTCATCTACATGCACGGGGCCGAGTGCACCGGCTGCACCGAGGGCATTTTGCGCGCGGTGGACCCGTACGTGGATGTGCTCATCATGGAGGTCATCTCCATGGACTACTGCGAGACCATCATGGCCGCCGCCGGGCACAAGGCCAGCGAGGCGCTGGAAAAGGCCATGATGAACCCCGCCGGGTACTACTGCACCATCGAGGGCGCCATTCCCATGCGCGATGGCGGCGTGTGGGGGCAGGTCGGCGGCGAAACCATGCTCTCGCTCTTTTCCCGCGTGGCGGGAAAGGCCAAGGGCGTCATCGCCATCGGCTCCTGCGCCAGCTACGGCGGCATCCAGGCCGCAGAGCCCAATCCCTCCCATGCCGTGGGCGTGGGCGAGGCGCTGGCCGCCCAGGGCATAAAGCCCATCAACATTCCCGGCTGCCCGCCCAATCCCATCAACTACATCGGCACCGTGGTGCATTTGCTCACCAAGGGCATGCCCGAACTGGACAACGTGGGCCGCCCCAAGCTCTTCTTCGGCTCCACGGTTCACGACAAGTGCCAGCGCCGCAAGCACTTCGACGCCGGGGAGTTCGCCCCCAGCTTCGAGTCCAAGGAGGCGCGCGAGGGCTGGTGCCTGCACCTGCTGGGCTGCCGCGGACCATACACCTACAACAACTGCCCCACAGCGCAGTTCAACCAGACCAACTGGCCCGTGCGCGCCGGCGCGCCCTGCATCGGCTGCAGCGAGCCGGGATTCTGGGATCTTCTGGCCCCGTTCAACCGCGACGTCCGCATGAAGGGCGAGAAGGCGTAAGGAGGCGACGCAATGGCTGAGAAAGCATATACGGGACGCATCACCGTCGATCCCATCACCCGCATCGAAGGGCATCTCAAGATCGATGTGGAAGTGAAGGACGGAGTCATCGCCAACGCCTGGTCGAGCACGCAGCTCTTCCGGGGCCTTGAGCTCATCGTGCTGGGCCGACCGCCCGAGGACGTGCACAACTACGTGCAGCGCGCCTGCGGCGTATGCACCACTAGCCACGCGCTGGTCAGCATCCGCGCGGTGGAGAACGCCATGAACTTCAAGGCGCCGCCCGCCGCGGAGCTGGTGCGCATGCTCATTCTGGGCGCTCTCGACGTGCACGACCACCTGGTGCACTTCTACCACCTGCACGCGCTGGACTTCTTCGACATGGCCAGCGCCCTCAAGGCCGATCCCGTGGCAGCGGCCAAGGAGGCCACGCAGGTTTCCGGGCGCGAGGCGCAGCCCGGCGACTACTTCATGGTTCAGGCCCGGCTCAAAAAGTTCGTGGAAAGCGGCCAGCTCGGCTGGCTCACCAACGCCTACTTTCTGGGCGGGCACCCCTCCTACCGCCTCACCCCGGAGGAGAACCTCATTCTTGCCGCCAACTACCTGGAGGGCCTGCGCATCCAGCTCAAGCTGGCGCGCGCCATGGCCATATTCAGCGGCAAGAACCCCCACGCCCAAACCATGCGCGTGGGCGGCGTGACCTGCTACGAAAGCCTGCGGCCCGAGCGGCTGGCCGAATTCCGCGCCCTGTACGAGGAATGCCGCACCTTCATCAACCACAACTACGTGGGCGACCTGACCATTCTTGGCCGCCGCTACCCCGAGGCCGCAGCCTACGGCCGCACCACGAACTTCTTCGACTTCTCGGACTTCTACGACCCTGAGACGGGGAAAAATCCGTTCATCCGCGGCGGCGTGATGTGGAAGCGCGACCTGAAGCATGTGGAGGAGTTCGACCCCAACCAGCTACAAGAACACGTGACCCACGGCTGGTACAAGGACAGCCCGCCCAAGCACCCGTATGAGGGCGTCACCGATCCCGCGTACACGGGGTACGACCCGAACGGAAAATACTCCTGGGCCAAGGCCCCGCGCTACAAGGGCGAACCCATGGAGACCGGCCCCCTGGCCCGGCGCGCCATGGCCTACGCTCGCGGCGAAAAGGAGACCGTGACCAGGCTGAACGCCTGGCTTGCGGCCTGCAGCCTGAAACCGGAGAATATCTTCTCCACCATGGGCCGCACGGCCTCGCGCATGGTGGAGGCGGTGATTCTGATGAACCGCATGGAAGGCTGGCTGAACGACCTGGCCGAGCGCGCCAAGCACCCGGACGTGGAGATCTACAAGGCCTGGAAGATGCCGGACAAGGCCAAGGGCGTGGGCTACTGCGCGGTGACGCGCGGCGGGCTCTCGCACTGGATACGCATTGAGGGCGGCAAGACGGCCAATTACCAGATGGTGGTGCCCAGCACCTGGAACCTGGGGCCGCGTTGCGCGGCGGGCAAGCTCTCGCCGGTGGAGGAGTCGCTGGTGGGCGTGCCCGTGGCCGATCCCGACCGGCCGGTGGAGATTCTGCGCACGGTGCATTCCTTCGACCCCTGCATCGCCTGCGCCGTGCATGTCATCCACGCGGGCAAAACCAAGAGCTTCAAGGTGTTGTAGCCCGCCCGGACAACCGGAAAAAAACTGGGAGCCCGCGGCAATTGTCGCGGGCTCCCTTTGTTTGCGCGCCCATTCGGCCGGGCAACAATCATCCGGCGAGCGGAGACCTTACAAAAAACGCCGGAACACGCCCGCCAGGGCCTGCCCGTCGGCCTGGGCGGGCTGTGGCGGCACGGCGGACAGAATGCCCAGCCCCTCCGCCGCCTCGTGGAACGTCTCCTCGTCAAGGGCGCTCACCACGGCGAGGTTGATCATGGCGTTGACGCGCATGAGCCGCCGCGCCAGCTCCAGCGGGCCGCCGCCCTCCAGTCCCTCGTCCAGCACGGCGAAGGTGGGGGGCAAATCCCGCGCCACGGCCAGAGCATTGGTCCAACTGTCGGTGAAGCGCAGCTCCGCGCCCACGCCCTTGGCCAAGGCGTCGGCGAAGGCGGAGAGCGCCTCCGCGCGGCGGGTGACGATAAGGATCTGCATCCGCCCCCCTAGTGCCCGCCGCCGCAGGTGAACTCGGTGCTGAAGGTCGGCAGCGAGCCCATGAGCAGCGCGTGCACGGCCTGGCCCACCGTGGGCGCGCCCGAGCCGTGGAACACCTGGATGCCCACCTGCTGGAAACCCATGAGCGGGCGCATGCCCATGCCCCCGGCGATGAGCACGTTGACGCCGTTCTGCGCCAGGTGGTTCACCGGGGCCATGCAGCCGCCCTGCTGGTGCGGCACGTTGGGCAGGGTGCGCACGGAAAGGATCTCTTCCCCGCGCGCCTCCACGATGGTGTAAATGTCGCAATGGCCGAAGTGCTGGCCCACGGCGGCGTCGAGCCCGCCGGGCAGCTCCGAGGGAATGGCGATGGTGATGCTCTCCATTGACGTGTCTCCTAGCTTGGTTTGGTGTGGAAGGGATCGGGGCGCGCGGCGGGCTTGTCCGGGAGGGCGCAAAGCCGCTCCCACGCGTCGCGCAGGGCCCGTGAAATGGACGCCTCCGGCAATTCGGCCACGCACAAGCCGCGCGCCATGGCCCGGGCCACGGCCTCGTCGTGCGGCAGCCGCCCCAGCGGGTCGAGCCCGCGCTCGCGGCACAGGGACTCGATTTCCTCGCCGCCCGCCGGGTTCAAATCGAACTTGTTCACCAGCACGGCGGCGGGAATGCCGAAATGCCTGCACAGCTCGGCCACGCGCAAAAGGTCGTGCCGGCCAGAGGGCGTGGGCTCCGTGACGATGACCGCCCGGCTTGCCCCTGAAAGGGAGCTGATGACCGGGCAGCCGATGCCCGGCGCGCCGTCGCACAACATGAGCTGGAGGCCCAACGCCTTGGCCCGCGTCCGCGCCTCCTTCTTGAGCAGCGCCACCAGCCGGCCGGAGTTCTCCTCGCCGGGGAAAAGCTGCGCGTGGACCATGGGCCCCATGCGCGTGGCCGAAACGTGCCAGCGGCCGCAGAGCTTCTCGCGCAGGGTCGCCGCCCCGGCGGGGCAAAACCGCTCGCACACGCCGCAGCCCTCGCAGCGCAAGGCGTCCACGCTGTGGGCGCGCGGCCCGCCGCGCACCGCCCCAAAGCGGCACAAGCCCGCGCACAGTCCGCAGTTGGTGCAGGCGGCCGCGTCGATGACGGCCTCGAACCCGGAACGAAAGTCATGGGTCTGCGCGCGGTCCGGGGCGAGAAGCAAGTGCAGGTCCGGCGCGTCCACGTCCAGGTCGCACAGCATGGCGCTGCCCGCGGCAAAATGGGCAAAACTGGCGGTGACGCTGGTTTTTCCCGTGCCGCCCTTGCCGCTGATGACGACGATCTCACGCATGGCGGGCCTCCCGGTATGCTTCGGCGGCGGCGCGCATGGCGGCCATGAGCGAAAGCACGGTTTCGCGCACCCGGGGCAACGCCCGGGCGACAATCTCCCCGCGCGCATAGGCCCCTGCGGCCTCGCGTGAAAAGGGAATCTCCGCCCAAATGGGCACGCCCGCCTCACGGCAGTAATCGCGCACGCCGTCGCCCCCAATGCCCGCGCGGTTGATGACCACGCCCAGCGGCATGCCGAGCGGGCCGAAGGCCTCCACCGCAAGCTTCAAATCATGCAGGCCAAAGGGCGTGGGCTCCGTCACCAGCACCACGCAGTCCGCGTCCATGACGGCGTTCACCGCCGGGCAGCTCACGCCGGGGGGCGAGTCGATGAGGATGTCCGGGCCGGAGGCCATGGGCTGTTTGGGCAAACGCGCCTTCACCTGCCGCATCAGCGGCGGGCTCATGGCCTCGCCCACGCGCAGCCGGCCCATGAGAAACCCCTGCCTGCCGCAGTCCGCGTCAAAATAGCCGGAAAGCACATGCCCAAGCTCCCGCCCGCCGGGGGAAAGCGCCCCCTCCGGGCAAAGCTCCAGGCAGCCGCCGCAGCCGTGGCACATTTCTGGAAACACAAGCAGCTTCTTGCCCATGACCGAAAGCGCCTTGTAGCGGCAAAAGTCCGCGCACTGCCCGCACAGCACGCAGCGCTCCGGGTCGAGGACGGGCACCTCCAACATGGCCGGTGTTTCGCTTTCAATTTGCGGCCGCAAAAACAGGTGCAGGTTCGGCTCCTCAACATCCAGATCAACGGCGATGAAGGGACGGTCCCACACGGCGGCCAGGCTGGCCGTCACCGTGGTTTTTCCCGTGCCGCCCTTGCCGCTGGCGATGGCGTAGATCACTCGGCCTCCTCAGCCCTTGTTTCCGCCCGCCTGGGCGTTGGGCGCGTCGGCCTCCGCAAACTCGCCCTTGCGGTATTTCTCCACAGCGGCGGCCACGGTCATGTTCTCCACATTCTGCACCACGGCTATTCCCGCGGCGGCCAACGCGGTGAAGGCCTTGGGACCCACAAAGCCGCTGAGCACGGCTCCGGCTCCGGCGCGGGCCACGTTCTCCGCGGCCTGTATGCCCGCACCCTGGGCCATGGTCTGTGAGCCGCCGTTATCCACGTAGCTGGTTTTGCCGCTGGTCAGGTCCACAATGACGAATCCGGCCGCCCGGCCAAAGCGCGGGTCAACCATGTCGGTCAGTTCCGGTCCCTCGCTCGTTATGGCGATGATGTTCGCGGGCATGGCGCCTGTCTCCTTTTGTTTGCTTGCGCGGCAACAGCGCCGCATCTTTCTGCCGCAGCCCGGCAGCCGGTAGCGTTGCAGACCGCCGGTCCACCATGCGGCGGCCACCTCATCCGCAGCGCCGCCCATCCAGGCGGCAACGCGCACTCCCGCCCCGTCCAACGCCTCGCGCGAGCAGCAGGCCAACCCGCCGCAAACGAGCACGCACCCGGATTCCGCCCGCAGCGCCTCCAAAAGAGGGGCGAGCCCCACGCGCTGCGCCGGCCCCGGCAGGTCCACCTGTCGCCAGGGCGCACCCTCTCCCGAGCGGTAGAAACACAGCCGCGTCGCGGTCTCCAGCAGCACCGCCACGCGGTCGCCGTAACAGGCCAGACACAGGGGCATGGTTCTCCTCGGTAACGGAATTGGCCGGACTTGACGGAGAGCCAGCGAAATCGCTGCCCCGCGCCGATGCGGTCGGCTGCATTCTGGCATTATCCGTGCCGTTCTAAAAAGTTGTGCATATTAAGATAGTTGAGCAATCACATGATGCTGAGGCTGAAGGGCTGGGCGCGTTTTGCGCCCAGCGTATTCGCAAGAGCTCAAACCATTCGGAAACGGCCTGTCAGTCACCGGCCGTGTTCTTGCCGAGGATGCGCCGCAAAGTGTCCTTGGCCACGCCGAGCTCCCGGCAGGCGGCCATGACCCGTCCATCGTTGCGGGAAAGCGCCTCGGCCACGGCGCGGCGTTTGATCTCGGCCAGAGTCCCAGCCAGGGGCGCGGGCGGCGAAGCGGCCAGGGCGGCGTCGGCGGCCAGCCCAGCCGCCAGGCTCTCGGGCAAATGCTCCGGCAAAACAAGGCCGCCCGGGCACAGGATGAAGGCGTACTCGATGATGTTCTCCAGTTCGCGCACGTTGCCGGGAAACCCATGGCGCATGAGCCGTTGCAAAACCTCCGGCGAAAGGTCCTGAATGTCCTTGCCTGTAAGGGCGTTCTGCCGGTTGATGAAGTGCCGGGCGAGGAGCGGGATGTCCTCCGGCCGGTCGCGCAGAGGCGGCAGGGCCAGGCGCACCACATTGAGCCGGTAGTAGAGATCACTGCGGAAGCTTTTGTCCGCCACCATGTCCTCCAGGTCGCGATTGGTGGCGGCGATGACCCGCACATTGACCGCCTGGCCCTCCACCGCGCCCAGCGGCTCCACCACGCGCTCCTGCAGGGCGCGCAGTATTTTCACCTGCAACGCCAGGGGCATGTCGCCTATCTCGTCGAGGAAAAGCGTGCCGCCGTCGGCTATCTGGAAGCGGCCGGGCTTGTCGCGCCGGGCGTCGGTGAAGGCCCCGGCCTTGTGGCCAAACAGCTCGCTCTCCAGCAGATGTTCCGGCAGGGCTCCGCAATTCACCGCCACAAATGGTTTGCCCGCGCGCGGGCTCATGTTGTGGATGGCCCGGGCCACCAGCTCCTTGCCGGTGCCGCTCTCGCCGGTGACGAGCACTGTGGACCCGCTGGCCGCCACCTGGGGCAGAATGGCCAGCGCGCGGCGGAAGGCCGCGCTGCGGCTCACGATGTCCTCCACGCCGTAGCTGGCGTCGAGCTTCTTCTGCATCAGCCGCAGGGCCGAGAGGTCGCGGAAGGTCTCCACCCCGCCCACCACGCGGCCGCGCCGGTCGCGCAGGGGCGCGGCGCTGATGCTGATCGGCACCTTGACGCCATCGGGCCGGACGAAGAAAAGCGAACGGTTGCCTCTGCTTTCCCCGGCGGCCAGCGCGGCCTTGAGCGCGCACGAGCCGTCGCAGATGCTGGAGCGGAAGACTTCCCAGCATTTGCGGCCCAGGGCCTCGGCCCGGGGAACCATGGTGATGGCGCTGGCCGCGCGGTTGAAAAATGTGATATTCCAATCCGGGTCCACGGTGAAAACCCCGTCGGCCAAGCTGTCCATGATGTGCTCGCAGGAGATGTCGCGCAGAACGTTCAAAGGCCGCTCCAATTTGGACGAAAAACACGCCCGTTAATGCATTCCGGGCGTTTTTTACGCCCAATGTTCTTTCTACACTTTCCGGGGCGTGTGTCAACGATACTGAGAACATTAACGATTTCCTCCCGGCATGGCGCATGCTACCAGTGTGGCAAAACCGCTTATGCGGCAGAGGAGGCAATATGCCGAACCAGGATGGAACAGGACCCGACGGCACTGGGCCACGGGGCGGAGCAGCCAATAACCAGGGTAAGGGAAAGACAGGACAGGGCCAGAGGCGCGGCCCCTGCGGCCAGAATGGCCAAACCGGACAGACCGATCCGGGCAACGGCCAGCCCGGGCAGGGTCCCGGCCGGGGCAAGGGCCAGGGTGGCGGCTGCCGCGGCAAGGGCAATCGCCAGGCCGCGCGCCAGGGGCAAAGGACCCGGCGGGGCGCACGGCCCTGATCAATAGCTATGGAGGATCCATGTTCAAGCTTGTGCTTCTGGCCCTGACAGGACGCGAGTGCCACGACGAAAACCAGCCGGGAGGCCAAACGCAGGGCGGCCCGGCTGGCATGGCCGACAGGCCCGCCGCACGGCTGGCGGCCGCGCTGGCGGCGCGGCACGGGTCAGCCTTCGCCGCGCTGGCCGTGTGCCCGCCCCTTCCCCATGAATCCGGCCTGGACGCGGGCGGGCTGCCCGGCGAACAAGCTCAGACGCGCCGCCGCATCGATGTCGAAGTGCTGCTGCGGGAGCTTATGCCCCGCGGACTCACGGCCGACGTGATGGTGGGTGCTGGCCTTGCGCACACGGAAATTTTGCAGGCGCTGCATCTGCTTGAACCGGACATGCTCGTGCTCGGGCAGGCGGCGCTTCAAGGGGCGGAGGTTCCCGGCGACGCGGCGTCCGCCGCCGCCCAGGGCGAGGTTCTGGCCTGCACCATGCGTCTTGCCGCCGTTGAGGCGCCCTGCCCGGTGCTGGTCGCTCCCGCTCCCGGTGTGGACGACAGGCCAGCCGGACCTTTCGAGCGCATACTTGTCGGGGTGGATGCCGATGTCGGCGAGGCTGCGGAAACACGCCCCCTGCTCGACTTCGCGGCGCGCCTGGCCGCGCGCGAAGGCGCGGAGCTGACCGTTCTGCATGTGCTGCCCCCGTCGATGGAAACCCCTCCCCTGGAGCCGCACGAGCAGGCCCGCCGCGCCGAAGCGGCGGCCAACCGCCTGGCCTACCTGTGCCAAGGTTTGCCCGGCGCGGGCCGCTTCGCCTTTGTCGCCTGCGAGGGCGCGCCCGATGCGGAGATTCTGAAAAATGTGCGCGAACGCAAGGCGGATCTCGTGGTGCTGGCGCCCGGCGCCAAGGCCGGAACGGCCGGCGTGTGCGGCCGTGTGCTGCGCGGCGCGCGCCTTCCCGTTCTGCTGGCCGGACCCGCGGCCCTTGCGGCCCACTGCGCCCAAGCCGCCCTCTACTGCACCCCCCCGAACAAAGGATGACCCCCCATGCCCCAACGCGTCGTCATCATCGGAGCCGTGGCCCTTGGGCCGAAAGCCGCCGCACGCTATAAACGCCTGGACCCGGACGCGGAGGTCACCCTCATAGACCGGGGGCGCGACATCTCCTACGGCGGTTGCGGCATTCCCTATTATGTCTCCGGCGACGTGAGCGACGCCTCGGAGCTGCAAACAACCGCCTTCCACATGCTGCGCGACGCGGAATTCTTCCGCAAGACCAAGGGCGTGAGCGTGCGCACGCAAACCGAGGCGCTATCCATCGACCGCACCGGGAAGACCGTGCTGGTGCGCCACCTGCCCACCGGCCGCGAGGAAACCCTGCCCTACGACAAGCTGGTGCTGGCCACCGGCAGCCGGGCCAGCAAACTCGCCGCGCCCGGCGCGGACTTGCCCGGGGTGTTCGCCGTGGACGGCATGGAGGCCGCGCGGGAAATTCGCGCGCTGGTTTCCGGCGGCGGCGTGGCAAAGGCGGTGGTGGTGGGCGCGGGCTTCATCGGCCTGGAAATGGCCGTGGCCCTCACCGACCTGTGGGGAGTGGAGACCACCGTGGTGGAGTTCCGCGAGCAGATCCTGCCCGGCGTGGTGGGCCCCAACCTTGCGCGCATGGCCCAGCGCGACATGGAGTCGCACGGCGTGCGCTTTCTGCTGGGCCAGTCCGTGCAGGCCTTCGAGCCTGGAGAAGACGGACGGGTGGCGCGCGTGCGCGCCGGCGCGGAAACCCTGGAGGCCGATCTCGCCATCGTGTCCATAGGCGTGCGCCCCAACGACGAGCTGGCCCGCGCCGCCGGGCTGAACGTTTCCGAACGCGGCGGCGTGATTGTGGACACAACCCTGCGCACCAGCGACCCGGACATTTACGCCGGGGGCGACTGCGTGGTGCTGCCCCACGCCCTTACCGGCGCGCCCGCATACCTGCCGCTGGGCTCCCTGGCCAACCGCCAGGGCCGCATCATCGGCGACAATTTGGCTGGCGCGGGGCGCGGCGGCCCGGCCACCCTTCCGCCCGTGGTGGGGGCATGGTGCGTCAAGCTTTTCGACCGCTCTGCGGCGGGCGCGGGCCTTACGCTGGCTGCCGCGCGGACGGCCGGGTTCGACGCCGTGTGCGTGCACATGGGGCAGGTGGACCGCGCGCATTTTCACCCGGACAAGGCCCTGATGAGCCTTGAGCTGGTGGCCGAGCGCGGCACGGGCCGGGTGCTCGGCGCGCAGGGCGTGGCCGCCAACGGCGACACGCTGGTGGGCAAGATCGACGTGGTGGCCGCGCTGCTGCCCCACGC
>Ga0183100_1001725_pt1 | contig 10329 bp, 7 predicted proteins | sample Biomet2_FD_127789 | JGI IMG/M metagenome (GOLD analysis project Ga0183100, IMG submission 127789) | Microbial communities from bioreactor (seeded with anoxic lake sediment) at LBNL, California, USA - Biofuel metagenome 2 | ecosystem: Engineered > Bioreactor > Anaerobic > Unclassified ...
CTTTATCATTTAAATATTATATACCGTCTTCTGTTTCTGCATTTATAATTTTTTTACCTGGATCAATTTTCTGAAATTTAGAAACTCCTTGTTTTGTCGTATCTACTATAAAATCAGCCAGTTCAGAAAGCGTCATATTATCTTTTTGGAATACCGCTTCTAAAATAGCCATTACGTTACAGCCGCCTACAGCTTCCATATTATCAAAATTATTAGCAATGACGGAGCATACATTAAACGGAGTGCCTCCTACGATATCACATACAAGCAGAAACTCTGAATCCTGATTTAATAATTTCATTATCTTTTCTTTTAAGGAAGTATCACTATCCTCTTCAAGAAAGTCAACAAAATTCACATCTTCATTGGTACCTGCCAGCATGTTCAGGGAAGTTTCTATCCCTGAAGCATAATGGCCGTGTCCTGTTATTATTATTTTGGTTTTCATTTTACAGAATTCCTAAGAATGATAACACTATAGCACCAACAAAAGTTACTAATATTAATGTAGTCGGACTGATGCTCTTCTTTTTAAGCAGGCCAAACATTCCCAGTGTGTAACCCAAAGGCAGAATATTTGGAAGTATTTTATCTACAAAATCTTTTTGCAGGGAAATTGTATGTCCTGCAGCTACTGGTATTTCAACAGCAAGATTTACGTGAACATAAGATGCTATTAATCCGCCTATAACAGTTATTCCTAAAACTGTAGCTGCTTTTGCGATAACCTTTGAGTTTTCTCTCAGTGTAGTAATTGCTTTTGTACCAAGATTATATCCTGCTGTTGTCCATATGATACGTGATAAGAATATGCATACATAAACTGCAAAGAATAATATTGGTCCCAGTACATTTCCTTCCAGTGCAAAGGATGAGCAGATACCTGCAACTATAGGAAGTACTGTAAACCAGAATATTGCATCACCAATTCCGGCTAGTGGTCCGAAAAGTGCTACTCTTAATCCTTTTATAACACTTCTGTCTTCATTGTTCTCTTCTAATGATATTACAAGTCCCATTAGGAATCCTACCATTGTAGGGTTTGTATTAATGAATCCCAGATTATCCTTCATTGATTCAGATAATGCTTTTTTATCATCTTTATGAATTCTCTTTAAAAATGGAAGCATAGAATAAGTCCAGCCGCCGGCCTGCATTCTTTCATAGTTGAAGCTTGCCTGCAGGAAAACTGATCTAAAGGCTAAAGTTCTTAAATCTTTTTTTGTCATTTTTGTATTAGATTCCTTCGTCATAATCATTGCCTCCCTGATTGTTATTTGCTGCCTGAGTAAGTTCAGCCTTGTTTTTATCATTAAAGTATCCGTATAGTGCAAATGCTGTACCAATTAAAGCTACTGGCAGCAAGTTTGAGAAATTTAAGAATGAGGCTGCTAAGAATCCTATTATAAGGAATGGTATATATTCTACCTTCAGCATAACCCTTAGTAATAATCCAAATCCAACTGCCGGCAGAATTCCTCCAGCTATTTCAAAGCCATGCTTTAACCATACCGGCATACTTTCAACCAGTACCTTCATTGGAGCCTGTGCTACATATGTACATAAGAAAACAATAACTCCATATGTTAATCCAATAATTAAAATAGTAATCCAGTTTAATTTTGCAAAAGACTTAGTGTCAGCGTTATCAGCATATTCTTCTGCCTTCTTCATAGTTACAGAGAATGTTGAATAGTAGAATAATATAACGTACTGCATTAAGAAGCTGAATGGAAGTGCAAGACCTATTGTTGCCTTAGGGTCAGCTCCTGTGGTGTAAGCAATAACAGTTGTCATAATACCAGCTAAAATTGGGTTTGGCGGCTGTGTTCCTCCTACTGGTGTTAATCCTGTAAATGCAAGTTCTGTAAGTCCTCCGGCAATTAAGCCTGTTTTAAGATCTCCTAAAATAAGTCCTGTCAGTGTGCAGACTATTATTGGCCTGAAAAGATAAAGACCTTCCAGCCAAAAGTCAAAGCCCACTATGATTGCCATTACAGCAAGTAAAATACCTTGAACTAATGTAATACTGTGCATAGTAAATCCTCCCTTTTGTTATTCAATTTTTGTTTTAATATTTCCAGGGGTATCTTGTGCATAGACTTTGATTCCCTTAGATGCGATAAATTTTAGATCTTCCATATCCTGGTCGTTTACATAAACCTTTTTAGTTAAAGGCCTTTTTCCTTCAGAAAAATGCATATTCCCAACATTTACTTCTTTTAAAGGAACGCTGCCTTCTACCAATCTTCTAACTTCCTTTGGTGTCTTGCAGACAATAAAAATCTTTTGTCTTGGAGATGCCTTCCTGATTATTTCTATGGTGTGATCAATTGTAAAAAATCTTATACCCACGCCTGATGATTCCGCAGTCATTGACATTAACTGCTGCTGGATAGGATCTTTTGCAGCTTCATCATCTGCCACTATAAGAAGATTGGCGCCTAATGAGGTAGTCCATGTAACTCCAACCTGTCCATGAACAAGTCTGTTATCAATTCTGGTAAGTAATATATTTGGTTCCATTACAGGTCCTCCTTTCACATTTTACTTTTATATAAAGCAAAAGCTGTGCCAGACAGTGTACATCTACACTGCCCGGCACAGCTTACAGCTGAAATTCCGGCTTTTTCACTTTTATGCTGTCAAAAATAAACCCAATTTCAGATATTGGTATATCCACTTTATAAAATTTTTCAATGACACTGAATGCTTTTTTTGCTAAATTTATAAAGTGTACATGATTTTGTTCAAACTCTGCTGTATCTTTATAAGATAATATAGGATCCTTTACAACTAATCTTTCAATCATACAGCTTATGTGTATATAAAGACTGATTTTAAAATTATTTTCAAACCTGAAGCCTACTTCTCTTTCCAGAATAATAAGTGCCTGCTCTACCTGAGCTACAATTTTATCCGGATTTAATATGGTTAAGGAATCCAGCACATTTTCCAAAGTAAATAATTTAACAGTTTCCCTGTTAATCTTATCAATTATTTTTTGATCCACTATGCCTCTTAATGAACGTATCAGTATTTCATTTCCATTTCTCATAATTAAGTTTTCCAGGGAAATATATGGGACTGAAGCAATCTTAGGATCATTTGTTCCAATAATAAGTTTTACATTGTACTGCTTAAATATAAGATCTTCGCTTCCATTATTTTTAAGTCTTTCAAAATCATAAGCCAAAACTTTTACTTTTTCATTTCTGAAGCATTTATTTAGAAGATCCTTTAATTTCATGGCTGTTCCAATACCTGTTATACATGTGGTTATAATCACATCTTCTCTTATTTTTGCTGAAGCAATTAAATTATATTTACTTACACTATTTTTTACAATTTCCTTTGCAATCTGCTCCAGTGGTTCAGAGTTTTCAATTCTGCTGCCAGCGTCCAGTGCCAAACCTGTAGAAACATTATCTACTATTACAATATCACCGTAAAATTCATTTTTAAGCCCTGCATATATATTTTGAAGCGAACCCATATCTACTAATATGAGTAATCCCTTTGATGTATCAATTGTTTTTATATAATCTTTAAGTTTACTGGATATCTCTAATGCAGAGCTTTCCAGAGGCATATCAATAGATTCAAAAATATATTTTCCCAGGAGTCTGTTTACTACTCCGGCAATGCTGCTGGCAGTTGAATATCCATGGGTAATTATTACACCATTTATCCGATTCGGGTCCGGTTCATTTTCAATAGACTGTATATAAATCAGTATATATATAACTGCAATTTTACTTACTTCTAAATCTAAGTTACTTTCTATGTTTTCAATTATCCGAAGAGCTATCTTAAACTTTCTTGGAAATAACTTACTTAAACACTCTTTCGCTTCATTAAAATCCTTTATGTGAATTTCATCATAATTTTCTATAAAATGTGTAAGGATATGTGCCAGAATTTCTGTACTGCTGCCAAAATAATTTATTCCAAAGTTTGAGTACATGAAATTTAAAGTATTTTCAGTGATTTTCTCTACGGAATTAAAAATTATAGATCTGGAATCCCTGTATTTCTTGTTAAACATAACTTCATCAATTAAATCATTTAATATAAAAGTGCCCTCTGTCATGAAATTTTCAACGGATACTTCTTTGCCTTTTAAATTCATGATAAGACTTACAAACTTATTCGTAAGATCCAGTGTTTTGCTTGAATTAATGCTTTTATCAAAGAAGTCATCTTTATCCGTACAGCTTATAAATATATCTTTTACGTTTATTTTATTAAGTATTACAGCATTATCCTGATAAATGAATTCCTTAGGCAGATTGCTTATTTTTATCTTAACTGGCTTTGAAGCTTTATTAATACCAGTTAAAGCATTGGCACAGCTGAGCTTGACAGTATTAATCAGTTCGCCTACATTTCCATAACCGGCATTGTTAATCAGTAAATTTATTACCTGACTGCTGACTAATATATCTTTATTAATATTAACTGCTTCTTTTTTATAAAAGTTCTTAATAAGCTCCAGCTTTTCTTTTAATGGCCTGTCCTGCAAGGCAGGTATTTTAACTGTTAATGGAATTCTTCTTAAAAAAGTCTGAAGAAATTGGTTTTCAGGATTTTCCGTGGTTGCAAAAATCAGTCTTACATTTGCCTTCCTTTTATTTTCTGTCTCACCTATTCTTTTAAATATACCTTTATCTAAAAACAGAAAAAGCTTTTCCTGGCCTTCAGGAGGCAGCCTGTGTATTTCATCCAGAAACAGATATCCTCCGTCAGCTTTCTCAATAAGGCCCTTTTTATCATTATCTGCTCCCGTATAAGCTCCCTTGCTGGAGCCAAATAATATAGCAGAAAACAGCTCCGGATTATTTGCATATTCAGCACAGTTAAATATTACAAAAGGAGCATTTTCATCTATAAAACCGGAGAACCTGGCATAATCAAAAACTAACTGGGCTAAAAAACTTTTTCCCACTCCTGATTCGCCTATAAGAAGAAATGGCAGTCCATTAGGAGGATATGCTACTGCTGACTTACATTGCTGCACCACATATTTTAAGCTGCCATTAGATCCTATTAATCCTTTGAAGGGATCCTCGTCAGAGTCACTATCCGGAGCATTGCTGCTGTTTAAATATGAATTCAGCAAAGTTAATTCATTTTTTCTGCCCTCATATACCTCAGAATCCATAAAATATACCGGCCTTGTATTTACCTTAACAGCTTTGCCGTCCTTGCTCATCTCATTTAATAAATGGCTGGCTAAATTTCTTTGAATTCCTAGGCTATTGGCGATATCCGTTGAAGTTATACCATATTCCTTTGTACCATCAATTTTATTACAAAGTTCTTTTAATTTTAAACTAACTTTTATTTTATTTGTCATTAGTACCTCTCAGGGAAGATTCTGAATTATTCTGCATTATAGAATATTATCATATCAATGTTATATCATAATTTAAATATGATAAACAAGCACTTTTAATTTATAGACTCTGCCATTGTCTAAGCATCTGCTGTCCACATATTGGATCTTCAGCATGAAACTGCTATTTTCCTAAATATAACATGTTACATAAAAATTTGTTTAAACATTTTTTTGCTATAAACCTGAATATCAGATGGGTTCAGCATATTATACTTTTCTTTAACTGCTGTAAAATAATCTCCAATCAATTTCTTTTCTATTTTTTTCTCAAAAGATTTTGATAGGGGTAAGTCTCCTCCGGCAGCTAACCATGGTGTTTCCACATGAGTAAAACCTTCCAGAATCTTCCCGCTGTAGCAGCTCAGGTTTTTTATCACGCTGTCTGTTATAATTTTCTCTGAAACAGATAATTTTAAATCTTCTGCATCATCAGAGATATTTATTGGATCAAATCTATATTCTCTGTACTTAAAGTAAACATTTTTATATACAGGTCCATGAATCCATGCCTCACAGTCCTCTTCAAAAACATATTGATTCATAAAAGCATAGTAAAATCCCTGAACATAGTATAAAAGCTTTTGCAAAGCAAGTGGTGTAATATCTTCACATTTACATAATAAATAGAGAGCGATAACATTAATTTTAGAAGCATCAGATAACTGATTCCCCCCTAAAAGTGTAAGTGCCGCCTGTTTACTTTTTTCATAAGTTGATTTGGATTTCAGTTTATCTTTATTACTTTCTAAAATTGAAAGATAAAATTTAGGATCATCGTAAATTTTTTGTAAAACCATTGAATATTGCTTCGTCGGCAAATCTCCTTCATAATACCTGCTGAATGTTTGCTCACCCCAGCCTAAGAGCAGTGACAGAGGTCTTTTTCCAATGCTATATTTTTCTGGTATTTCTAATATATTTTCTAAAGAAATAATATTATGCTTTTTCCTGGTCTCATTATAAAATTTCTCCAGATTATAATTACTAATCTCACTAACAAAAACCTCATTATTACATTCATCACAAATTGCTTTTTTCCCAAGACAATTATAGGTTTCACCTTTTGACTCTACACTCATATATTCTTCTTTTACAGTAAATGATGTATCTTTTCTGCAATTCTCACAAAATGCTTTATTTTTATTCATCCTGCAGCCTCCTCTGATTCAAATCTAATGCCTGTATCAATTTCTATGTTTTGTATCAATTATATAATGCTGTATGTATTTTGTCAAAATTCATGCATTTATTGATACATTTATTCTCAAAGGCTAATCTATATTACTTTATGTGAAATTTCTATTTTTCCTGCCGCTTTTACATAAAAAAGCTTCAGATTTCTATTTTTAAATAATCTGAAGCTTGATTTACTAATTTATTTCTTTGTCATACTATGAAAAACAATACATAAAAATACTTAATTCTGTTCCTGCTTAACTCAGATCCCTGCATTTACAAGTATTGCTAAAGTGCCTTGAAGCATGAGGATTACATTGCAAACTGGCTGTTATAAAGGTTAGCATAGAAGCCGTTTTGTGCAAGCAGTTCATTGTGTTTGCCCTGCTCAATGATATTGCCGTCTTTCATCACAAGGATAATATCAGCTTCCCTGATTGTTGATAAACGGTGAGCTACAATAAAACTTGTTCTTCCCTGCATCAATCGGGCAAATGCCTCCTGAATCTTTATTTCGGTACGGGTATCTATAGAGGAGGTAGCTTCGTCAAGTATAAGCATAGAAGGATTTCGCAGCATAACACGGGTAATGCACAAAAGCTGTTTCTGACCCTGGGACAGGCTTCCTCCATCCTCACTTATAAAAGTATCATAGCCCTTTGGCAGCCTTTTAATAAAGCTGTGGGAATGAACTGCTTTGGCAGCTAATATCATTTCTTCTTCAGTGGCTTCCGGTTTTCCCATCATAATGTTTTCACGGATCGTACCAGCTTTAAGCCATGTATCCTGAAGCACCATGCCGAAACTACCGCGAAGGCTTTTTCGTGTAACACCCCGGATATCATTTCCTTCTACCTTGATACTGCCGCTGTTCACATCGTAGAAACGCATTAAAAGGTTTATCAGTGTTGTTTTGCCGCAGCCGGTAGGGCCTACAATTGCTACACGCTGACCTGGTTTCACCTTCAGATTAAAATCATGAATCAGCCTTCGGTCAGGAACATAAGAGAAGTTCACATTTTCCAGATAAACATTGCCTTCAACATCCTCCAGTACTTTTGCATTTTGAGTGTCAGGAATTTGGGGCTCTTCTTCAATCAGTTCAAATATCCTGGCAGCACATGCAAGAGCATTCTGAAGCTCCGTAATGACACCGGAAATATCATTGAAAGGTTTAGTATATTGGCTTGCATAACTTAAAAAGCAGGACAGGCCGCCTACAGTGATTATCCCACTGACTGCAGAAAGCGCACCTGTAAGACCTACTCCCGCATATACAATGCTGTTGACAAACCGGGTAGCAGGATTTGTAATTGAGGAGAAGAATATAGCACGGAGAGAATACTTTGTAAGTCTCTCATTGATTTCATCAAATTTTTCAAGGGACTCATCTTCATGATTGAATGCCTGCACAACTTTCTGATTATTTATCATTTCATCAATTAAGGCAGTCTGTTCACCACGGGTTTCAGACTGCAGCTTAAACATTTTATATGTGTGTTTTGCAATAAATTTTGCAGCAAATAGTGAAAGCGGTGTAAGAAGAATAACCACAAAAGTTATTCCCACATTTATTGACAGCATGAAAATCAGTGTTACAAGAATGGTCATAATGCCTGTAAACAGTTGGGTAAAACCCATTAGAAGACCGTCAGCAAACTGGTCCACATCTGCAATAACACGGCTTACAATTTCCCCATAAGAATGAGCATCAATATATTTAAGCGGAAGAATTTCAATTTTTTTAAATGATGCATCCCTTACATCCCGAATCACATTATAGGTAATTTTATTGTTTATTGTATTCATTGCCCATTGTAGTATTGCAGCAGCACCTACAATAATACCGGTTTTCATAAGCAGTTTAGAAATAAAATTAAAATCCACCTGACCGCGTCCTACAATAAAATCAATAGCATCCCCGATTAAAATCGGCACATATAACGTGAGCACAACGGTAATGGCAGCCAGCAGAATGGAAAGAAATAATAAAAATTTATATTTTTCTATTAAATGAAACACCTTTTTAAGTGTTCCTTTTCTATTTATTTTACTATTTGATTTCATATTATTCACCCTCCTTCTTGAACTGAGAATGATAGATTTCGCTGTAAACACTGCAGGTACTCAGCAGGTCTTCATGCTTTCCAATTCCGGCAATTTTTCCATCATCCAGCACAATAATCCTATCTGCAAACTGAATGGATGCAGCACGCTGAGAAACGATAAACACTGTAGGCTTATATTTCATTTTTCTGAGAGATTGCCTAAGTTTCGCATCTGTTGCAAAATCAAGGGCGGAAGAGCTGTCATCCAGGATTAAAATCTCCGGCTTTTTTATAAGTGCCCTTGCAATTGTAAGTCTCTGAAGCTGACCTCCCGAAAGATTCTTGCTGCCCTGCTCAATTACATAATCGAGACCGCCTTCTTTACCTTCCACAATTTCTCTTGCCTGGGAAACTTCCAGCGCTTCATATATTTCATCATCTTCAGCGTCTTTCCTGCCCCAGAGTATGTTTTCCTTAATTGTCCCTTTGAAAAGAACTGCCTTTTGCAAAACTACACCAATCTTATCACGAAGAGTTTTTACTGAATAATCCTTCACATTTATACCATCTACAAAAACACTTCCGCTGGAAGCATCATAGAAACGGGGAATCATATTTACAAGTGAGGATTTACCGGAACCCGTGCCCCCTATAATGCCGATGGTTTCACCCTTTTTTACAGTGAAGTCTATATCTGTTAAAGAATCCTCTCCCGCATTTTTATAGCATAGATTAACATGATGGAATTCAACTGCATTTGGGCTGCTGCAAGCTTCAGGTGTTATTTCTTTCAGTACCAGACTGGAATGAATATCAAAAATGCTGCTTATTCTGTTTCCGCAGGCTACGGATTTTGTGATACTTATAATCAGGCTGGCAAGCTTAATCAGCTCCACAAGGATTTGAGACATATAGTTGTAGAGAGCTACTACAGCACCTTGTGTTATGAGACCTGCCTGTACACGTATAGCGCCTGTCCAGATTAATGATATGATCGCCAGGTTAATAATTACAAATGCTACAGGACTCATTAGAACTGAAATTCTGCCCACATATTTCTGAAGAACAGTTAGTTCTTCATTGCGTTTTTCAAACTCAGATATTTCCACATCTTCCTTGCAAAATGCACGGATAACACGGGATCCGGATAAGTTTTCACGTGTAATGCCAAGAACCTTATCCAGCCTTGCCTGAACCTTTTTATACAGAGGGATGCAGATAAGCATAATACCAAACACTACTGCTGACAGTACAGGTATGGCCACAACGAAAATAAGCGCTGCATGTGCATCGATGGTGAATGCCATAATCATGGCACCGAATACCACAAAGGGAGAACGCAGCAAAAGCCTCAGCGTCAGATTGATGCCGGACTGAACCTGATTCATATCACTGGTCATTCGTGTAACCATGGTTGATGTTCCCAGCGTATCTATTTCAGAGAAAGATAATCCCTGAATATGAGAGAATAAAGCGTGCTTTAGTTCCTTTATAAAGCCCACGGAAGCCTTTGCTGCAAAATACTGGGCTGTAATGGAAAAGCACAGGCCCATAATACCTAAAGCTATAAGCAAAAGGCACATTTTCATGATGTATGCCTTATCCCCGTTTGCAATCCCGTTATCAATAATCCTTGCAACAACAATTGGTACAAATAATTCAAAAGAAGCTTCCAGGAGTTTAAATAAAGGTCCTAAAATGCTT
>Ga0183100_1001726_pt1 | contig 10322 bp, 11 predicted proteins | sample Biomet2_FD_127789 | JGI IMG/M metagenome (GOLD analysis project Ga0183100, IMG submission 127789) | Microbial communities from bioreactor (seeded with anoxic lake sediment) at LBNL, California, USA - Biofuel metagenome 2 | ecosystem: Engineered > Bioreactor > Anaerobic > Unclassified ...
TCTGATATTGTAAGAAATATCGTAAATTTGCAACGCTATTTTATAAGAATATGATATTATCAGCACTAACAGCGATCTCGCCTATTGACGGGCGATACAGAAATAAAGTCGAAAATTTGGCAGACTACTTTTCAGAATATGCACTAATCAGATACAGAGTGCATGTAGAAATAGAGTATTTTATTGCACTTACCGAATTTCTGCCTCAACTGGCGGAATTGAATATGGTGCCAACTAAGGAAGCTTTGAGAAAGATTTATATCGAGTTTTCTATTGATGAAGCTACCCATATAAAAGAAATCGAAAGTGTCACTAACCATGACGTCAAAGCGGTAGAATATTTTCTAAAAGAAAAATTCGATGCCTTATCATTGGGAAAATATAAAGAGTTTATCCATTTCGGACTCACCTCGCAGGATATTAACAACACAGCAGCCCCTCTTTCATTAAAAGATGCGCTTAACAAAATTTATTTTCCTGAACTCGAAAACGTCATCCGCATTTTAAAAAGCGATGCAGAAACATGGGCCGACATTCCCATGCTGGCTAAAACACATGGGCAACCGGCCTCACCAACGCGGTTGGGCAAAGAAGTAATGGTATTCGTATATCGCCTGGAACAACAGTTGAACCTATTAAAAGCGACACCGGTATCGGCTAAATTCGGGGGTGCAACAGGCAATTTCAATGCGCATAATGTTGCGTTTCCCGAGTATGACTGGAAAGCTTTCGGGAACAAATTTGTGAATGAGGTTTTGGGATTAAGCCGAGAAGAGTGGACCACACAAATTTCAAATTATGATAATTTGGCTGCCATATTCGACGGAATGAAACGAATTGATACCATATTGATTGACTTATGTCGTGACTTTTGGCAATATGTATCGATGGGCTATTTCAAACAAAAAATTAAAGCCGGAGAAGTAGGTTCGTCGGCCATGCCTCATAAAGTAAATCCGATAGATTTTGAAAACGCCGAGGGTAATCTGGGAATGGCTAATGCCCTATTAACGCATCTGTCGATGAAACTACCAATATCGCGTCTACAACGCGACCTGACTGATTCTACCGTGATGCGTAATGTAGGTGTTCCAATAGCTCATATAGAAATTGCACTCAAAAGCTTAACAAAAGGGCTTAATAAATTGTTATTACATAAAGAAAATCTTTATGCTGATTTAGATCATTGCTGGGCAGTAGTAGCTGAAGGCATTCAGACTATATTGCGAAGAGAAGGATATCCGAAACCGTACGAAGCTCTAAAAGCGTTAACCCGGACAAATGAGGAGATAACTCAACAATCAATAAGTTTGTTCATTGATTCATTACAAGTAAGCGATGCAGTAAAAACGGAACTAAAGGCGATAACGCCACATAATTATATTGGTATTTAACAACAAAAGAAGATAGCCGGGAGGTTATCAAGTAGTAATTTTTAATTTTGAAGAAAGACATGGGTACAGAAGAAAAAGATGAATCACAGACACAACAACCGTCTTCCCAAAATGCGGTACCAAGTATCCAAAGGGAAAACACTGACCAGGATCCTGCTGTAAGAAGACCTTACAACCAAGGTTACAACAGACCTGATGGAGACAACTATGAACGGAGGCCGTATAATCGTCCGAATAATGACCGCGGCGGTTATAATTCATATGGCGATAACCGTTCTTATCATCCGCGTTATGACAATAATGGAGGCGGTTATAACAGACCATACAATAACAACGGAGGGAACCGTTCATATGGTCCTCAAAGGGAGGGTGATTACAATAGCAGGCCTTCTTATGGAAACAGACCGTACAACAACTCGTATGGAAATGATCGTCCACAATACAACAATGACCGATCATATAACAACGACAGATCGTATAATGACCGATCATATAACAACGACAGGCCGTACAACAATGACAGATCATACAACAATGATCGCCCATACAACAATGGGGGCAGTCAGTACAGTAATAACAACGGTTATAACCGCCCGCAACGTCCTTCTTACGATGATCGTGGCAAAGCTTATTCCGCTACGCCTTCAGGAGATGCTACTCCTGCTGACGGCTCAATGCGGAAAAGAAGACCTCGCGTAGGCGACACACGTGTCAATTACGATCAACGTGACAATCACAACGGAGGCAGGCCTGGTTACGGAAATGGAGGTTATAACTATCCCAATAACAATCCCCGTTATAACAATAATGGCGGAGGACGTGAAAGTTACAACAATAACCGCAGACCGAACAATAATTACCGGCAGGAAAACGGGGATTATAATCCAAATGCAAAATATAACTTCCAGAAACAGCTGAAATATAAAGAGATATTGGCTGATCCTAATGAACCGATTCGTTTGAATAAATTTTTGTCGAATGCAGGCGTTTGTTCACGCCGTGAAGCAGATGAGTTTATTCAGGCCGGTGCAGTCAAAGTTAACAACGAGGTAGTGACCGAACTGGGAACGAAAATCACACGTCAGGATAATGTCTTGTTCAACGATAAGCCTGTTCAAATAGAGAGCAAGGTATATATTGTACTTAACAAGCCAAAGAACTGCGTTACAACTTCTGACGATCCTCAAGAACGTTTGACGGTAATGGATCTGGTTAAAAATGCTTGCTCTGAACGCATCTATCCTGTTGGTCGACTCGACCGTAACACGACTGGTGTTCTTCTTCTGACGAATGATGGGGATTTGGCTTCGAAACTTACCCATCCGTCATTTAAGAAAAAGAAGATCTATCACGTATGGCTGGATAAAAACGTCAGCGTAGAAGATATGGAAAAGATTGCTAACGGAATGGAATTGGAAGATGGTGAGATTCACGCCGATGCCATCAGTTACGCAAGTGAAGACGATAAAAGCCAGGTAGGCATTGAGATTCATTCCGGACGTAATCGCATCGTCCGTCGTATCTTCGAATCATTGGGTTATCATGTAGTTAAATTAGACCGCGTCTATTTTGCCGGATTGACAAAGAAAAACTTGGGGCGCGGTAAATGGCGCTACTTGAATGAAAGAGAGGTTAACGCACTGAGAATGGGTGCATTCGAATAATATCAAAGTTAGCCGGTTTGGACGAATCGGCTAATTTCTTTTTACTTTCTAAGAATAAATTGAACATGGAAACAATTAAAAGAACAAAAATTGTAGATTTATTAAAAAGCGATGCTTACGGGACAACTGTAAACGTAAAAGGTTGGGTCCGTACACGCAGGGGTAGCAAACAAGTTAGTTTCATTGCCTTGAATGATGGCTCTACAATTAATAATGTTCAGATTGTTGTAAACGGTGACAACTTCAACGAAGAGTACATGAAACCGATCACAACAGGTGCCAGCCTTAGTGTCGATGGAATCTTGGTGAAATCGCAAGGCAAAGGTCAGCCTGTTGAGATACAGGCGACAGAAATACATATTTATGGTACAGCCGATCCAGCCACCTATCCTTTACAAAAAAAAGGCCATTCGATGGAGTTTCTGCGCGAAATAGCGCACCTTCGCCCTCGTACAAATACTTTCGGTGCTATTTTCCGTATTCGTCATAATATGGCTTATGCTATTCATAAATTCTTTCACGAAAAAGGCTTCTTTTATTTTCATACGCCGCTAATCACAGCTTCCGACTGTGAGGGTGCAGGACAAATGTTTCAAGTGACTACAATGAACTTGTATAACTTGAAAAAAGATGACAAAGGCGCTATCATCTATGATGACGACTTTTTTGGCAAGCAGGCAAGCCTGACTGTTTCAGGTCAGCTGGAAGGTGAGCTGGCCGCTACTGCTTTAGGGCAAATCTATACATTTGGACCTACATTCCGTGCTGAGAACTCGAATACGCCGCGTCATCTTGCCGAATTTTGGATGATCGAACCGGAAATGGCTTTCTATGATATCGCTGATAACATGGATCTGGCTGAAGAATTTATTAAATATTGCATTCAATGGGCTTTAGACAACTGCAAAGATGATCTTCAGTTCCTCAACGATATGTTCGATAAAGGGTTAATCGCCCGTTTACAGGACGTTATCAAAGAATCGTTCGTGCGTTTGCCCTACACTGAAGGTATAAAAATTTTGGAAGAAGCTGTAGTTAATGGACATAAGTTTGAATTTCCTGTTTATTGGGGTGTTGACTTAGCCGCAGAACATGAGCGTTTTCTAGTTGAAGATCATTTCAAACGCCCAGTTATCCTTACCGGCTATCCAAAGGAAATTAAAGCATTCTATATGAAACAGAATGAAGATGGCAAAACAGTTAGAGCCATGGACGTCCTTTTCCCGAAAATAGGAGAAATTATTGGCGGCTCAGAACGCGAGTCCGACTACGACAAACTGTTGAATCGAATCAATGAATTAAAGGTTCCAATGAAAGATATGTGGTGGTATTTGGACACGAGACGCTTCGGTACAGTACCTCATTCAGGATTTGGATTGGGCTTCGAACGCTTATTGCTGTTTGTAACCGGAATGACAAATATACGCGATGTGATTCCATTTCCACGTACACCGAAGAATGCAGACTTCTAAAAGACAGATCTGAACAAAAAGATATATAATAACACGAAAAAGCACACATTTCACAAAGATTATGACGCCTTTTTAAGATGCCGTTCTAAGCTGTGAAATTTGTGCTTTATTATATGAAGTTATTCCTCTTCACTCAGATCTATAGGAATAGGCCTTTTGAACGCCTCTTTGAAAGAAATCAAAGTCTCAGTTCGTGCCAATCCCAAGGGTTGCAATTTATTATGAATGATACTAAGCAAGTGTTGGTTGTTTTTTGCGTATATCTTGATAAATAGATCATATTGCCCGGTTGTATAATGACATTCAACGACTTCAGGTATTTCCTTCAAAGCTTCTGTAACAGCAGGAAACTGACCGGGGGTCTTAAGATATAAACCCATATAAGCGCAGGTCTCGTAGCCAACTTTTGTATTATCGACTGTAAACTCAGAGCCTTTGATAACACCTAAATTATATAGTTTTTGGATACGCTGATGAATAGCAGCACCTGAAACATTACATTCTCTTGCAACTTCCAAAAAGGACATGCGCGCATTGCCTATAATAAGTTTTAGAATTTTCTCGTCTAGTTCGTCTAATTGATGGTGGGCCATAATTGTACTTTTATTAATTGAATATTTATCATCAGTTACAAAAATAACAAATTTATGAAACAAAAGTACTATTTCTTGCCTATTAATTTCGAATTTGTAACTACCAACAGGAACTCATCATTTTAAATGTGTAATAATGAATACCGAAATACAAATACAACGCAGGCATTTTAATAAAATGAAAGATCGTGACAAATGTTTTTTAAAAAAAACATATGAAGAATCATTTCCACCCAATGAACGGCGAAACTTCTCTCTCGTAAACAATTTGATAAAGCAAGAGAACAGGTTTCGGATGAGCGGTTTATACAAAGGAGAAGAATATGTTGGATTCATCTCGGAATGGGATCTGGAATCATTCCTATATATTGAACACTTTGCTATAGAATCTTCGCAAAGGAATCAACAAATCGGATTTACTGTTTTGAAACAATTTACAGAAATTCAAAATAAACCCATCATACTCGAAGTTGAAATGCCTAACAATGAACTGTCGAAACGGAGAATATCCTTTTACAAACGACTTGGATTCACAATAGATAACCACGTATATTTTCAACCGCCTTACCGAGAAACAGATGGTTGGCTTGAAATGAGACTGATGTCTTTTGGAAAGATTGATTTAGAAGAATCATTCAATAATATACGCAACTGCTTATATCAGAATGTATATTCTATTCCTCCTGAAAATATATAATACAAAAAAGGCGGAGCTATAAACCCCGCCTTTCTTTATAAATGTATAGTTATTCTGCAGCTTTTCTAGCTGAATAACTAATCTTCAATGCATAAGCTTCACGAAGAGCCTGCTTTACGTCTGTTATAACGCCCATCTTGGTATCTTTATCAGCCTTGATAGAAACAGTCATATACGGCTGGTCCTCTTCCTTCATACTTGACTTTTCCTGTGCAATATAATCTTGAATTTCAGAAACCTCAGCAAATTTATCATTTAACTGAAGACGTGTTTCAGAACCCATCGTTCTCACATATTCCTGTGTTGGCTTACCAATATACAAGAATGTTACCAAAGATTTCTTTTCCAACTTCTGAAGTTCGGTTGCGGCAGGAGCACGAAACTCAACTTTCAATGTTACTTCACGAATAGATGTTACCATCATGATAAAGAACAAGAATGCAAATACCAAGTCAGGTAGTGATGATGTATTCAATTCGGGCATTTCACGACCGCCCGCTTTACTAAACTTTCCCATTACTTCTTAGTACCTCCATAATTTTTAGGTTCTGCTTCTGATATATTTTGTTTGTATATCATCTGCACAGCCGATTGTTGATCATCATCCAAATCTGCAAATGCTTTTCCAAATTTCTTCTTGGAAAGACCATCTCTTAATTCATTATAAGCTTTAACCAATTCGTTCTGCACACTGATGTAAGCGGCATATTGAGTACCACGGTCGTTTTGCAAAGAGATTACATGATTTTTTGTAACCATTTGCTTTCCGAAGAAAGGTACATCAACCTCCACCTTTTCAGGTAAAGAAGGATCATTATTTGGATTATCAATAAATTCCTTAACCTTATCTTTCAAATTCTTAATATCAATATAGTCGGTTCCACAGAGGACCTGATTATTACTGTTAATCAGGACTACAAGCAAATTTCTCTTCTTGATATCAAGTGCTTCATTCTTCTTTTGGTCTTTAGGTACAGGAGGTGGTAAACGTCTCGGTAAACCTTTGTCTGTATCCATTGATGTAGTAATAAGGAAGAAGATAAGCAACATGAAAGCAATGTCGGCAGAGGAAGATGCGTTCATCTGAGGAACTTTTCTCTTTTTTCCCATATCGCCTTTTGTTTTATCAATTCATTATTACTTTATTATCTTTGTCTCATTTTCCTAATCTGACCCCAAATAATCGCCAAAACGATTAATGCGAACAGAACAACAGAAGAATACAACCACATATCAGTTACTTTCAACCAAAATGACGTATTAAATACTTGTGAGTCTGCATTCAAGCCCTTGATTGGTGTGCCATCACCCATTGAATAGGTAGCAATCAATAAGACTGCAAACAAAATGAGGACGACAAACGACCGTAAGGCATTCTTAGGATTTACTTTTAAAACAGAGATAAATTTAACTACCGCAAATACCAACATAACAACCAGCGTAATAACGAACATGAGGTATGTCCAGTTAAGCAGTAGGTTTGTATTTACATAATCTATATTTTCTGCGGCGGGATCTACTATACCGCCACCGAAAAACAATCCAAGTACGACAACTGAAAGTATAAAGCATGCTAACAATGTCCAACTGGATATTTTTCTTATCTTAGTTACTGCCATAATTAATTACTTTTTGAATTTGAGGTTGTACTTAATAACCATATCAAGCAACGTTACAGATGCATCTTCCATTTGGTTCAGAAGAGCTTCAAGTTTGCTCAACAAATAGTTATAGAAAAGCTGAAGAATCAAAGCGACGATCAAACCGGCAATGGTTGTGATCAAGGCAACTTTCATACCACCAGCAACAACCGTCGGGCTGATATCACCAACTTGTTCGATTTTATCGAAAGCCATAACCATACCAACAACTGTACCTAAGAATCCGAGTGACGGAGCCATTGCGATAAACAATGTTACCCAAGAAAGGTTCTTCTCAAGAAGACCGCCTTGCACACCACCGTAAGATGTGATAGCCTTGTCAACAACATCGATACCCTGATCCAATCTCATCAAACCCTGATAAGCGATAGAAGCGATAGGGCCTCTTGTTTCACGTGCAATAGCTTTTGCACCTTCTACATCACCTTTATCCAGTGCGTCTTCAAGAGATTTCAAGAATTTGCCTGTATTAATTTCAGACAAGCTGTAATAGATAATTCTCTCCAAGCAAAAAGCCAAACCAAAGATCAATACAATAGCGATGGAACTCATGAAGTTGGCACCACCTTCGATGAACTTAACCTTTATTGCCTGATACATACCACCATCAGCAGCTTGTTGAGCTCCAGCTGCGGCTGCCTGAACGCCGGCTGCAGCGCCTTGTGCAAATGCAACAGTTGAAAAACCAAGGGCACATAAACCCATAAATGTTTTTACAAAATACTTTTTCATTGTGTGTTTAATTTTTTAAGATTAATAATTCTCTTATTTATTCTTATTTTTTAATTGTTAATTATCAACATCTACTCCTACTCATGGTATCCGAGAAGCGGAGAAAGCGGGATTCGAACCCGCGAAACCCTTTAGGAGTTTACACGCTTTCCAGGCGTGCCTCTTCAACCACTCGAGCATCTCTCCGAAGCAGGCCGCAGCCTTCTTCTTGAAAACGAGCGCAAAGTACGAAATATTTCCGCACATGCTATCGTTTGAGTGCACAAATCTATACTTTTTACCTGACATATACATCATTTCCAGAAAAAATAATTTTTCGTATCCCCAAAATTCCTCCTTTATTCCGCTTTCTTCACTATTTTAAATAGTTTTATGGCATTATTTCGGGTTATTAAAGCCACTTCTTCTATAGGTAAATGATAGATGAGTGCCACTTTTTCAGCCGTTTCCCATATATAAGAAGGCTCATTCCGGCGTCCCCGGTATGGGACAGGAGCCAAATAAGGAGCATCCGTTTCCAAAACGACATGATCAAGGGTCATTTGACTGACAATTTCGGATAGTTTAGAATTTTTAAAAGTAATAATGCCGTTTATACCTATATAAAAAGCATCCAATTTTTTCACTTCGTTCAATTCATCCTCTGTACCGGTAAAACTATGAAAAACACCTTTCAATTTATCGGCTCCAACCTTATAGATTGAATTAAAAACCTCAGGATATGCATTCCGAGTATGTATAGCTACCGGAAGATCAAGATCAATGCTCCAGCGAAGTTGTTCCTCAAAGGCCTCTATCTGCTCCTTTTTAAATGTTTGATTCCAGTATAAATCAATACCTATCTCGCCAATTGCATAATAAGGGCGTTTTCCAAAATAAGATTCCATCGAAACCAGTACCTCGGCATAATGATTATCGACACTTGACGGATGTAATCCCATCATAGGAAAGGCATAATCGGAATAGCGATCACATAGAGCATGCAATCGTCCAACAGTTGTCAAATCAATATTCGGTAGCAGAAAAGCATCGATTCCGGAAGACTGGGCGACCGATATCAGTTCATCCTGCTCGGGATCGAACTCTTCCACATATATATGATTATGAGTATCTATCAGTTTCATCTTATGAATTACGATTCATCAGGCGACTACTCAGATCTTCCAAGCATGCTTTTCTATAGGTAGTCACACCTACTCTTGAAATATAGTTCATCGCTCGATCACAACATTCTCGGATTTTTGATTCAGAGAGTTCTCTCAGGCAAAGCTCATCATACAAATGCGTTACAGCTGAAATCTTTTCATTCGGATCGAATATTTTCTTCTCAATCCAATTTTGTAAATCATTCCTTTGTTGTTCATTGGATCTCTTTAGTGCATTGATCAGCAGGAATGTTTTTTTGTTGCACAGGATATCACCACCGATACTTTTCCCAAAAACAGCCGTATCACCATAGACATCCAACAAGTCGTCCTGCAATTGGAATGCAAGTCCTATTTGAATACCGAACTGATACAAATTTTCAGCATCTTTAGCCGAGGCTCCACCAACAATAGCTCCTATCTTCAAAGCGCAGGCCAAAAGCACCCCGGTCTTAAGGCGTATCATCTCCATATATTCATCGACCGAAACATCCATTCGTGATTCGAACTCCATATCATATTGCTGACCACCACAAATCTGCAAGGCAGTCACCGTAAACAGATCTAGTATTTCTTTCAAAAATTCCGGTTTGGTCTCTCCTATCAATCTATAAGCGGCAATAAGCATTGCATCACCCGATAGGATGGCCGTATTGGCATTCCACACTTTATGTACGGTAGGTTTGTTTCTTCGCTTGTCTGCCTTATCCATCAAATCATCATGCAGAAGCGTAAAATTATGAAAAACTTCAAGACCCAAAGCCGGCTTAATAGCATCTTCAAGATCATCTGTAAACAGATTACACGACATAAGAGTCAATACTGGTCTGAGCCGCTTTCCTCCCATTGAAAGGACATACTCAATAGGGTCATATAAACTTTTGGGAGGAAAAGGAAATGGCAAACAGGCTATTTCCTGTTCAACTCGAGCAAGTAATTCATTAAAATCTTTCATACATTAATA
>Ga0183100_1001727_pt1 | contig 10312 bp, 13 predicted proteins | sample Biomet2_FD_127789 | JGI IMG/M metagenome (GOLD analysis project Ga0183100, IMG submission 127789) | Microbial communities from bioreactor (seeded with anoxic lake sediment) at LBNL, California, USA - Biofuel metagenome 2 | ecosystem: Engineered > Bioreactor > Anaerobic > Unclassified ...
AAGCTGTTCAATTTTCAAAGTGCTATTCGCTCTCTTTTGGAAAGCTTATCTATCTTATCATATCAAAACCGCTTTGTCAAGCCCTTTTTTCGACTTTTTTTCAAAGTTTATATCTTCGAAATCTTAGTCTTTATTAAGTTCTCAGCCCAGCGCCTCAATGCGACTTGACTATAATATCACACCATACTCCCCCTGTCAACACCTTTTTTCACATTTTTTTCATTTTTTCGACAAATAATCCACAGCCCCCGCGAAAAATCCCACTAGAATGGGCTTTTTCATGAGAAGTATTGTGTATAAAAACTATTCCAGCTGTATTATTCCCCGTTTGTGTTAATATATTCCTCAATTATTCTGGCTGAATCCTCAATGCATCCGTCGCAGCTTCTAAGTTTCGGCTTTCCGGAAACACCCAATAAATCTGCACAAATCATTGAACTATTTTTCTCTTGAAACGCTTCAGCCTTATGACGAATGATGGCATAAGTTTGCTTTTTGGTCTTTCCTGGCTCTTCAATATTACCATCGCTATTTAAAAGCCCCAGAGTCATGAACATACCGGTTACCGCTCCACAAGTCCCATGCATGCCGCCCATACCGCCGCCAAATCCTTCAGCAACGCGAAAAGCTGTTTTTTCGTCCATGTCAAACAGATCGCAGTATGTGCATAAAACAGCCTGCGAACAATTATACCCCTTTTTATGTCTTGCAACTGCTTCTTCAATCCTGCTATTCATTTTACAATCTCCTTTACAGTCGTATTTTTTAAAAAGAACGTACGATTTCCTTAAAAATTTCACCACGCTGTTCATAGTTTTTAAACATGCCAAAGCTAGCACACGCGGGGGACAATAATACGACGTCTCCCGACTTGGCGTAGGATTTAGACAACTTGACGGCTTCTTCAAAGTCTTTACAATGATCAATCAAAGGTTCTGCTTCTGAAATTTTCCGAACTTCTTTTTCGATTATGTCCGCCGTCTGACCAATCAAAATCAGGTTTTTCACACATTGTGGTATTAATTCTGCCACTGGTTCAAACGATACTTTTTTATCGTATCCACCGGCAATCAAAATCACCTTTTGAGAAAACGACTTTAGACCAGCTATCGTACGTGTTGGGGTTGTAGCAATGGAATCATTGTAGTATTTGGTGCCTTCTACCTCTCGTACGAATTCTATGCGGTGTTCCACGCCGCCAAAATTCTTGGCAACATACACAATGTCTTCTTCTTTTACCATGTCGTATACGGCTGAAATGGCCGCCATATAGTTTTCTACATTATGTTTACCTACAATGACAATATCATTTGTATCCATTAAAAATTTGCCGTTTATATAGATAGCCTCATCTTTTTGGCAAACGCCATCGGGCAGATACTGTCTATATGAAAACATACGGACTTTACCGGGCACATCCCGACGGAATTCAGCTGTAATTTGATTATCCGCATTCAAAACTGCCAGGTCATCCTTAGTCTGCGCTTTAACAATCATCTCTTTTGCCGCTATATATTCGGCCATATCCTTATGCCAATCTAAATGATTAGGTGATACATTGGTTACCACAGCAATATCAGGGCCTTTCGTCATCGTTTGAAGTTGGAAACTGCTTAATTCCACAACCACGATATCTTCTTTCCCTATATTTTCGATGTCACCTAATACACAACGACCAATATTGCCACCTAAAATGACATGATGACCCGCTTTTTCTAAAATCTTTGTAATCAAAGTCGTCGTCGTGGTTTTCCCATCACTACCAGTGACTGCAATAATTTTAGCGGGACACACCTCGAATAAAACTTCCATCTCACTCGTCACGACGATACCACGATGGCGAGCTTCTTCCAAAGCGTCGATATCATAACGAATACCTGGGGTTTTGAAAATCATTACTTCTTCAATTTGGTCTAAATATTCTTCACCTAAAAGGCAAGTGATATTCGGAATATCAGAAATTTTTTCTTTAACACTTTCATTTTTGTCTCGTGCCACGACATAAGCACCGTGCCGTGCGAGCAGTTTCATAACGGGGATGTTACTAACACCTACACCCAAAAAACCGATCTTTTTGCCCTGTATACTTTTCAAAAATGCGTCTAATTTTTCATTCATCATTCAAGAACCCCTTTAAAAAATTTCTTTCATTATATCACTATTACCCTTCATTTGTAAATCGTTTACAATAAAGAACGTAAAAAAAGCGATACTTTGGCAGTATCGCTTTTGTATAACGTTTTTTAGTTTTCGTCTGTATCTATTTTAATAGCATCACCAATTGTAACATTCATTTCTTCGGTGTAAGAAGTATCCGCTAGTTCTTCCTGCGTTTTTTCTTGAGATGCAGCAGCAGGAGCAGGAGCTTCTTCTTTCGGAAGGAGCGCACGAATACTGAGGCTTATTTTCTTGTTTTCCCAATCAAGAGCTGTGATTTGCGCATCAACAACCTGGCCAATTTCGAGGCAATCAGAAGGTTGAGCAATTCTCTTATTAGAAATTTGTGAAATATGGATTAAACCATCAACGGACGGTAACAATTCAGCAAACGCACCAAATGGTAACATACGAACTACTTTAACGGATACAACATCGCCTTCGTTAAATTTATTCTGTGCAATAGCCCATGGATTATCTTCTATCTTTTTAAATCCTAATGAGATCTTCTTTGTTTCTACATTTAAATCTTTGATATACACTTCTAACAGTTGTCCAACAGACAAAACGTCAGATGGATGTTTGATTCTCGACCAGCTGATTTCGGAAATATGCAAAAGTCCATCCACGCCGCCTAAATCGATGAAAGCCCCAAATGGTGTCAATGACTTAACAACGCCGCTATACTTCTTGCCAGCCTCAGCTTCGCCCCAGAATTTATCTTCCAAAATTTTATTTTGCTCTTGAAGTACAGCTTTTACAGAACCAACGACTTTTCTTCTCTTTTCATTGATTTCTAAAATCTTATACGTCACTTCTTTACCCATAAACGGTGTCAAATCCTGTGTGTATCTGTCGTTTGCCTGAGAAATCGGAACAAATACGCGCGTTCCAGTTGTGCTAACAATCATACCACCATTGACAACTTGTATCACTTTACCGGTTAAGATCTCACCCTTATCATAAGCTTCGGTGATAGTCTTCCAACCAGCAATCGCTTCTAATTTCTTGCGAGAAAGAAGTGTTTTACCCTCTGCATCATTAACGCCAACTACGAAAACTTCAATTTCATCGCCAACTTTAACTAGCTTTTCAGGGGTCATATCAGGATCATCAGTGAGTTCACTAAGAGGAATAATTCCATCTGATTTAAAGCCAAGATCAACGATAACTTCGTTTGGTCTTACTTCAGCAACGGTACCTTTAACCACGTCTCCTGTATTTAAAGTTTTTAGGGATTGCTCAAATGCTTCAGCAAAGCTCATTTCCTCATTATCAGAATTTTGAGCAACGCTAGTCATTTCTTTTTCTTCCATTTTACAAATAACCTCCTCGATAATACAGCTTGGTGTAGATGCGCCGGCTGTAATACCTATTTTCTTTTTAAAATTTATATTCTGAGGTAAATCCTCAAAATTTTCAATTAAGTAAACTTCCTTGCAATTCTCCATGCAAATCTCATATAATTTCACAGTATTGGAACTTTTCCTACCGCCAATTACAATCATTATATCACATATTTGAGATAAAGCAAAAGTTTCTTCTTGCCTTTTTACTGTCGCATTACATATTGTATCAGAAATAGCAACCATTTTGCAATTCTTTTTAATAAAATTTACAATTTCGTAAAACTTTTTTTTGTTAAATGTTGTTTGAGCTACCAAATGAATACATTTTTCGCCTATTTTTGACAAAATGTTCTCATCTACATCATCGAGAACAATTGCTGTATTCTCACACCAACCATTAATACCAATCACTTCGGGATGATTTTTGTTGCCGATGATGACAATTTGGCAACCCTCTTTATATTTTTTCGAAACAATCTGATGAATTTTTTTCACATAAGGGCACGTATAATCAAAAATTTCACATTGCCTTTTTGAAAGCCCCTCGATAATCGACGGACCAACACCATGCGCGCGAATAATCACTTGAGAGGCATAACCGATATCAGATACATGCTCTTTAAACACCATGCCCTTGTCTTCAAGTTCTTTGATAACATGTCCATTATGTATAAGTTCGCCCAAACCTATAATCGTACCTGGTGTTTTTTGTGATTGTACCATATCATAAGCAAAATTGACAGCGCGAGCGACTCCGAAACAAAACCCTGCTGTTTTTGCTACCATGATATTCACGCGGTTTCCCCCTCTTTCTTTAGTAAATCGACCTTATCGACAACGCTTGCCATAATTTCATTTAATTCCTCATTGGAAAGTTTTCTGCCTATATACTTATCTAAATAGATAGGAGTGCCCACGACGAATCGAACCTTACCGCGCCATTTATATTCGCCGCAAATCGCACAAGGCAAAATCGGCACGCCTGCTGTAGCGGCAATCATTGCCGCGCCATGCTTATATTCATGAACTTTTCCGTCACGCACACGAGTACCTTCTGGATAAATATTTAAAACATGTCCCTCTTTTAATAATTTTATCGAATTTTTTATAGCCGATAAATCCCCTGCCCCTCGTGAAATAGGAAAGGCATTTAATTTTTTTAAAAAATAACCGGCTAATTTATTTTTAAAGAGTTCTTTTTTTGCCATGAACGCAATGGGATTATGATAAGAAGCGCCTGAAACAATGACATCCCACGCACTTTTATGATTGCTGCAAACAATAAACCCCGTTCCCTCTGGAATATTCTCTTCTCCAATAACCTTATAACCAAAAAACACTTTCATCAGAATACGCGTGAAAAACCTTGCTATATAATACCACCACATTTTGTCTGCCTCCTTATTAAATCGACAACAGTATTGATAGATTTCTCTAGCGTATATCCACTGGTATCTATTAAAATTGCATCCTCGGCTTTTCTTAGTGGCGAAACCGCCCGATGGGAATCGTCATAATCTCTTTTTTCGATGTCGTGTTCCACAGAAGACAAGCTGACCTCTTCGCCACGCATTTGGAGTTCGTCGAATCGCCTTTTTGCGCGATCAGCCACCGAAGCCGTCAAATAAATCTTTAAATCGGCATGGGGCAAAATCGTCGTACCAATATCCCTACCATCCATGACAACGTTATTAGCGGCGGCAATATCACGCTGAATGGAAAGAAGTTTCTCCCGCACTGCCGGATATGCCGATACTTTAGATGCCATCATGCTAGCCTGTGGCGTTCGTATTTTTTCAGATACATCCTCATTATTTAAAAATACCTGCTGTACAAAATTTTGATAGGTAACTTCTATATGAATATGGTCCATATTCTCGCGAATCGTATCCTCACTAGGCTCAACATCGTGCAAGATGAAATAGTATCCAATCGAACGATATAGGGCCCCTGTGTCAACATAAGCAAATCCAAAAAGCTTCGCCGCTTCCTTGGCAATGGTGCTTTTTCCAGCGCCGGATGGCCCGTCAATCGCAATATTAATGGTTTTCAAATTTAGTCTCTCCATTCCTTGGTATGTTTAAAGTGCCCTGTGTCCTAATCCTATCGATATATCATTCAAATGTAAAATTCCAATCGCAAAAAAGACACATACCGTGATATGGTCATTATAACGCGCAATACCGATTTTTCCGCCAATATTTAAGCCCATCGCCTTTGAATTAATCTGCATAAGCGCTTCATGTGCCGCACCGGCTACTGCACCCTCTTCAATATGGCTATCATTAATAATGCCTTCTCTTTTCGCGGAAACAACAGCACGTTCTATAATTTTAGAGATAGAACTTTGGAATTCGCCGCCACAATCTACACCAGCTGCGCGAATTCCTTTTTTCTTCAATTCTTCCTGTACCAATTTTTCTTTTTCACGTGAATCAGTCATCGCTATCTCTATAGCCGCTACTGCAATTTCACGACTGCCATAATGAGCTTCCATAAGGTTCCTCCTGTTTATCGTAATTGTATGTTAGCAACTGGTGCAATCGTCCTATCCACCCGCACAGTCTGCCCAATATATTCATTTTTAATATTATCGCTTTGTCCCACAACCGATACGAAAAACGGTGTTTCCATCGAACTGCCATCTATCTCAATTAGCGACGCATCTTTCACGCTAAATTGTTTCTGCATGTTATCCATTCTGCCAACTACATAACCGTTTACAAGCACTTTAATCTGCTTGTTTGGTTTTATATTAAGCAGTTTCAAACTAATTTGCCCATAGCGTTCACTATTTGCAATTTCTTCTTCAATTGGCTCTGTACTTACTCTAAGCTCTTGCGCCTGATTATATAAACGAATCGCGCCAAATACCCCCATTGTTATACATACACAAATCACCAATATCCACCACGTACTTTTGACCATTTTCTTCATATTCATACACCCCTCTATCATAAAGTGTATGATGAAAAGCTAAGTAACATGTTAAATTGGTATGCTGTCAGCCGCTAAATAACCTGTTGAAAATGCAATCTGCAAATTAAAACCGCCGGTATACGCATCCACATCAAGCACCTCACCAGCAAAATATAAACCCGCTACTTTTTTAGATTCCATCGTAGACGGATTCACTTCTTTTACCGATACACCGCCCGATGTCACAATGGCTTCCTCAATTGGTCTCACGCCGCGAATGCTAAAGGTTAAATGTTTCATCGTATCGACGAGCGTTTGGCGCTCTTTTTGTGTAATTTGATTCACCACTTTGTGCTCTTCAATCTGCGTACGTTCGATGATATAGGGAATGAGCTTTTGTGGCAACAAATCAGACAGTGCATTGACAAAATGTTTATTATGATATTTTTCAAAATCGCGTAAAATACGTTCATCTAATTTTTCTTCTGAAAGAGCAGGTTTTAAATCGATGGACAAGTGGTATTTTGCCTCCGTTCGCATATGCGCGCTGGCTGATAAAATGATCGGTCCAGACACACCAAAATGCGTAAACAGCATTTCCCCAAAATCCTCATAAACACTCTTGTTTTTTTCATCCATCAAAGTAATAGCAACATTTTTAAGTGACAGCCCCATAAGGTCTTTTGTTAGCTCACCTGTCACAAGTGGCACCAACGATGGCTTGATGGGAACAATTGTATGACCAACACTTTCGGCTAATCGGTACCCATCTCCCGTCGAGCCTGTCCTCGGATACGACGCGCCGCCTGTGGCAATAATCACAGCATCTGCGTCAATTTTGCGACCGTTTTTTCCTATCGCACCTGTTATCATGCCATTTTCTACACACAGAGACTGAATCTCGTCTTGCAGTAATACCGTACGATTTCCTACAGCATAAGATTCCAAAGCATCCACTACATCTTTTGCCCGATCGCTTACCGGAAAAACCCTTTCGCCGCGTTCCACTTTGGTTTCTATACCGTAACGCTTTAAAAGCTCAATCATATCTAAATTGGTAAAGGAATAAAAAGCACTATACAAAAACTTTTCATTTTTCGGTACTTGTGAAAAAAAATCCGAAATATCCAAATGACTGGTAACATTACAACGACCTTTTCCCGTAATCATGAGTTTTTTTCCGACCATATTGTTTTTTTCCACCAGTCGCACATAAAATCCGCGCTCAGATAATCTGCCTGCCGCCATGAGCCCAGCGGCCCCTGCACCGACAACCAAAACAATCTTGCTCGGATTTTGTGATATTTCATTATTCATATTTTTCATATACCTCATATTCGTCCCAAATTTTTTCGAGTTTTTCTAGCGTGCCATATACTTCGTCTTTTTTACGCATAGCAATAGCAACAACCAAAGCATTTATCACACTGAGTGGTGCCACTAATGAGTCAACAAATGATGTCATATCGCTGCATGCCACCAAAGAAATGTCGGCATATTGCGTCACCGGCGACGTTTGGCTATCGGTTAACGTAATGACTTTCGCCCCATTGTCTTTCGCAAAATGCATCGCTTGAATAATTCGCTTTGAATAGCGCGGAAAACTCATGCCAATGACGACATCACCCGGTTTCAACTTCAAAAGTTGCTGAAAAATGCCACTAATATCGAAAGTGGTAAGCACTTTCAAATTATCTGAAAACATCGTCAAATAAGAGGCCAGAAAATCGGTTAATACCGACGAGCTGCCAAATCCCAACACATAAACGTGCGGTGCCGATAAAATCATATCAACTGCAAGGTTGAAGTCTTTTATATTGATATTTTCAGATGTTTGTTTAATGCGCTCCATGTCAGCATGCAGCACATTAGACAGCACATCGTCATGCCCAATTTTGTCGATAGCAATCTCCATGCGCTGATAACCAGTTATTTTCACGCGAACAATTTCCTGAAGTGCTTTTTGGAAACCGGGGTATCCATCGTATCCCAATTCTGATGCAAACCTAACAACCGTAGATTCGCTGATACCAACGATTTTGGCCAAACGAGCTGCCGTCATGAAAGCTGCTTTATCATATTGTTCGATGATAAATTCTCCAATAGCGCGTTGACCCTTGCTACATTTTTTCATTTTTTCTTGAATTTTTGCAATAATATTTTCATCAGCCATATGGCATTCCTCTTGTCTTAAACTTTTCTTTTGTAATATTTTAAAACTTCTATATTATTTAATCATATTATTTTTCTATAGAAAATGCAAGTTTTTTTCAAAAAAAATGCAAGCATTAGTCTGCTTGCATTTTTTATATTCAATTTCATGAAAAGAAAAAGCTGCTGGCCCCGAGCATGGCGAACCCTGGTATGCCCAATACGCCACAAACGAGCGCCGATCCGACATTGATACCAATCCAAACACCCATCTTAGCAAATGCTATATTAAATCCCCACATACACAATGAGCCAACAAGGCTATTTATGATGACTTTTACAAGCATTTTAAATGGTTTGATGAAAATCCAAATTAAGAGATATAAAATGACGAGTAAAAATATAGCCACACCTATAAATCCATAATTCATATGTCTTCCCCCTTATAGATCTATTTTGCTTGTGAGTAATCCCCCTCAAGCTTTCTCATGCGTGACAGATAATAGCTATGTTTCTGTTCTAATGCCTTGATTTCATAAGCATACATATCAATCAAAAATTGTTCTGTTGCATTGTTAAACTGAGCCATAACATGATCCAATTCCTCACCAGTTTTAGTGAAGTTCTTCAAAAGTTCCTGTTTTTCAATTTCAATGGGGTCCGGTTTTCTAGGACGTAGCCTTAGACTACTGATTTTAGCAAAGGGCTCAAAACTTTTGTTTAATGGTAAATTCATGATATTCCTCCTTTTTTATCTTTTTACTATTATATTGCCCATATATTTCCTTTTGATACGAACCTCGCTAAAAAAATTTCCCATTTCATGCAAATAATTCATCACATATACAACCCTTATTGGAATATACTACTAAAGAATAGAAATTGTATAAGGAGGGCGTTTTATGAATCAATCGTTACAAGATCATGATATGCAGCTTCAATATTGTCCGATTTTAAAAAAGAATGTGCTACTAAGTAAACAGGATCATTCATCGGAATGTTTTACATGCCATCATTTTAATGAATGTAAAAACCAATATGGACAATGTTGCAATGAATTCATCCAATCAACCGAGCTTTAAACTAGGCAAATAAGAGACGACATAGGATGACACTCATAGTAATGGATACAAAATCAGCGACCAGAGCAGCGGGCAGAGCGTAAGATGTTTTTCTAACACGCGCTGCACCAAAATACATGGCCAATGTGTAAAAAGCCGTTTCTGTAGCACCTGACATAACAGTTGACATGCGTCCCACAAGGCTATCTGGTCCATGAACTGCTAAAATTTTATCCACCAGTGCAATAGCACCGCTACCGGACATGGGGCGCAAAAGTGCTAAAGGAAGAATATCATCCGGCATGTGAATGAGTGACGTAAGTGGGCTCAAAACATGTGCTATTGCCTGCAAAAGCCCTGATGTTTTTAACATGGCTATCGCTATATAAATAGCTAAAATGGCGGGAAATATTTTGACAACCGTTGTCATACCATCTCTTGCGCCTTCTAAAAAGCTATCATATACAGGAATTTTTCGAAATAGAGCAACTCCTAATATTATAATAAGCATGATAGGCACGATGAAAGCTGACATTCGCTCCACCCATATCAACATAAGCTGTCACCCGCTTTCAAAATCACTCTTTACATAGGTATGTACCAAACTCATAAAATATTCACAGCTTGTATACTAAATTTGCATCGGCATATAAAAAAATGACAAATCACTATTGA
>Ga0183100_1001729_pt1 | contig 10281 bp, 8 predicted proteins | sample Biomet2_FD_127789 | JGI IMG/M metagenome (GOLD analysis project Ga0183100, IMG submission 127789) | Microbial communities from bioreactor (seeded with anoxic lake sediment) at LBNL, California, USA - Biofuel metagenome 2 | ecosystem: Engineered > Bioreactor > Anaerobic > Unclassified ...
TTCAAAAAATCTCGTGATGATGGCATAGAGGTAACACTCCTTCCCATTTCGAACAGGACAGTTAAGGTCTATAGCGCCGATGGTACTGCACGGGTGACTGTGTGGCAGAGTAGGACGTTGCGAGGTATTCTTGTAGAATACAAGATTTTTTAGTTAAAGATTATTAGCTAATGGATCTTTAGCTCAGTTGGTTAGAGCAACCGGCTCATAACCGGTAGGTCTAGGGTTCGAGTCCCTGAAGGTCCACCATGGGGGTTTAGCTCAGTTGGGAGAGCACCTGCCTTGCACGCAGGGGGTCAAGGGTTCGAATCCCTTAATCTCCACCAATAAAAACTATGAATTATATTCATAGTTTTTTTGCTATTTAAAAATTATGCTTGTATATTTTTTTTAGTTATATCTAAAATCAAATAATTCTTAGATTCAGATGAAGTTTGCGTTATAGTAATGGAGAAAATGGTAGAACTACCTCATAAAATGAATTAAAAATACTAACTATTAAAGTGTACAATAGAGGAATTATAATATATAATTTAAATGTAAAATATATGTAAAAATGTGATTTTAATATTTTAGATTATGGTTAGGTATATAAAAAAATTATATTATGAGAGGGATAGGATTATGGTACAAACTATTGTCTGCAAAAAAGATGGATGTAATGGTAATGAATTTCATATAGTAACAGAAGATAATAAGTTAAAGCTAACCTGCAATGATTGTGGAAGTACTTATTATTATGATGTAAGCTATTATGAATTTGTGATGTTATCAAGTTGTAAGAAGTGTAATAATAATACATTTAAACTATTTAATGATTTAGAAAAACAAGGTATATATGCAAAATGCACTAAATGTGGGTATCCTCCAGAAAAAATATTTATTGATGATGAGGGTATACAAGTAACATATGAAGCAAAATTACTGCAAGATATGAAACAGCTTATGTATAAAATTGATCAAAGAATTTGTAATTTAGAGATGAAAATTGATGGATTAGAAAAGGGTCAAGAATTATTAGAAGAATCACTTGCATATATAAATAGATATATGTCAGAATAAGATTATGAAGTAGATGAGGAAGATTATGAAAAACAAAAGAGAAATTATTTATTGGATTCTATTAATTATTTGGATGATTGGAATATTTATTATGTCAAATGAACCAGCTAGTATATCAGATTCTCAAAGTAACGGTGTAATACACATACTTTCTAGAGTTGGCATAGATATGAACAATATTTTTGGACAACTTGCTAACTTTGTTCTTAGAAAATGTGCACATTTTCTTGAATATATGATTTTAGCATTACTTGTTTTTAATGTGTTAAAGTTATATTTTAATATGAAACAAGTTATTATTATAACCATAGTATTTATCTTTCTTTATGCTTGTTCTGATGAAATGCATCAATTGTTTGTTCTAGGAAGGGAAGGGGCAATTCGAGATGTAATAATTGATACTTGTGGAGGCATTATTTTAGTATTAATCAAACTATGTAAGGAGTACTTATTTGATAATATAGCATGCAATCAAAAATAGCATATATGTTCATATAAATTTTTGCTCCTTCTATGAAGCAATATATACCGATTTTGGGTAGACTAGATGTATAGGTGGGTACTTTTATTATCTAAGTTAATTTAAATAAGAGTTATAATTAACACATAGCATAATTTATATATGCGTAATGTGTAATTATAACTCTTATTCTTTTGTTTAATAATTAAGAATTCATTAATTAGGTTAAACACTGGCAAAAAAGTTATTTTTAATAATCTTTTTAGCAATGGCATAAGAATCTAATAAGTGATTTGCTTATTATGAATATTTTACATTACCTTTAGTAATACTGACTTGTTATTTTCTTAATTTATGTCTGATCAAATCAGATATTTTAAATAAAATATAACTAAAAATAATTACAAGTAAACCATCAAAAATAAAATTAAATAAAAATAGTTGTTTTGAAGTATCAGCTTGACCGTTACCTACAAATGGCATTGGAAATTGAATTGCACCTATTAACATAATAGTCCAAAGCAAAAGTAGTTTAGTTTTTATTTCAGAATTAGATTTATTTTTAACATACTTATAAAGAGAAAATAGAAATACTATAAAATAAACTGAAATTATAAAGAATAAATTTTTGGGTAAAATATTCTCTCTAAAATATGACCACCCCGTAAATCGATAGAATTCCGTAACTGGAGTTTCACTGTAACTTTGATAGTTTTTACCGAGTACAGTACTAGTATAAAATGCTTTACTTGCAGTATACTCCATACCTTTTAGTAACCTCGTAGGATGAGTTAAATAAAATTTAATAAGTTTTGCATTGTTTATCTTACTGTAGAATTCCTGAACTGTTATGTCTGCACTAGGAACATATTTTACATATTCACTTGTAGGTAAATATGTATGTTTTCCAGCTTCAATTGCCATATCTGGATTAAGACCCAAATCTATTAAATCTTGTTCAGGAGTTTTGGAACCATTTAGTACACCATAAAAAACTGAATTATAATGAGTATCTATATTTAAACTATTACTATTCATATTAATTCCAATAGGATAAGCAATCACTATGAAAATCAGAATACATAAGCTAATTAAACTGGTTTTATTCAAAGTATGCTTATTATCCCATATTATTTTACTAACAAGAAATATAATAAAAGGTAAAGATGTGAATACTTGCAGTTTCGAACCTAAAAAGAAGAAAGCTATAATTAGTATATACACTATACTGAACATTATTTTTTTTGTATCTTTAACTACATATTTATAATGGATGTAGTTAAAAACAGATGCAATGAATAATAATAATGTAACTAACATCATTGGTTCTCCATATAAACTATTGAACCAAATTAAGTAATTACCATCAAAAAAAATAAATAATGTTAATAATGAAACTAATATAAATTTAATCTTATCTTTTATGTTTAAGGAATTTAATATTATGCTAAGAGCAAAAATGTATAGGATACTATAGACAATAGCTAAATATTGAGTTTTAAATATATTTTGTCCAAATGTCTTACAGATATAAGTAATAAGAACAATCAAATGTCCTAAACTAGAACCAATAATAGTTGTAGAAACGTTATCTATAGGAGATATTTTATAATCAGTAACAATATAATCATAAAATCTAATAAAATTAGGATTACTTGTATCTGAATCTAGTAATGATAGTCCAGAAATAGTCATTATTCTATTAAAATCACCTTGATCAGCTATACCTACTTGGGGTTTTATAAATAGAACTCCAACAGTTATCATGATTGCAAGTATAGTAAAGCAAATTTTATAATAATCTTTAGAGCTTTTTTTCATCTTCATTAAATTATTCCTCCATGATGTAGATTTAAGACTTTAAAATAATAAATATAAATTTAAATATTAACATATAAAATTATAATGTTTTTTTATTAAAACTACAACAAAACTTAAACATTAATTGAATAAATTAACAATAAGTATATGTTCAATATAAATTTTCAGAAAATTATGAAGACAGGAAGGATTTCACAAATATAAATAGAATTATTAATTATACTGTAAAGCAGTACATATAATATATTAGTAATGTAGATAGAAATCCGAAGAACTGTCTTCTAAATTTTAGAAGAGGACTTATATCTAGCATAATATTATGAGATGAAAGGCAGGTGAAAGCCAGCTTCTAAGGTGACTTAAGGGTTTGGCAGCGTTTATGAAAGATTATAGTATTAAAAATTTAAGAAATGTAGGGTTAATAGGGCATAACGGAACAGGAAAAACTTCTTTAGCAGAAAGTATCTTATATTATTCAAAGATAACTGATAGATTAGGGAAGATTGAAGATGGGACTACTGTTTTAGATTTTGATTCAGAAGAGAAAAAAAGACAATTTTCTATTGCTCTTTCAGTAGCGCCAATTGAATTAGACCATGTTAAAATAAATCTTATAGATATTCCAGGCTACGCTGATTTTCAAGGTGAATGCATTGAAGGCATGAGAGCTGTAGATGTAGGAATGATAGTTGTTAGTGGAGTTTCAGGAATAAAGGCTGGAACTGAAAGAGCATGGGAATATTGTAATAAGATTAAATTGCCTAGAACAATTTTTATAAATAAATTAGATAGAGAAAATGCAAGTTTTGATAAGGTATTAGAATCTCTTAAAGAAAAGTTTGGAATAAGTGTAGTTCCAATTCAATATCCAATAGGAGAAGAAGAAAATTTTAAGGGTGTAATAAACATTATATCTAAGCAAGCGAGAATATATGATGTTAAAACAAAGAAAACAGAGATATTAGACATACCTAAAGAACTAATGGATGAAGTTGAAAAATGCAAAAAAATGATTATGGAAGCTGTAGCAGAAACAGATGAAACTTTACTTGATAAATATTTTAATGAAGGTGAATTAAGTGATGAAGAAATATATAAAGGATTAATAAATGGATGTGCTAGTGGAGATATTGCACCTGTTATGTGTGGAAGTGCAACTAAAATTATAGGAATGGATTCTTTGATTGATGATATAGTGGAATGTTTTCCATCACCAGAATATGCAATTGCTCAAAAGGCCTTAGATGTTTTAAAAGATGAAGAGGTTTTCATAAATCTTGACCAAAACAACCCTTTTTCAGCATTGGTATTTAAAACTATTGCAGATCCATTTGTAGGTAAAATATCATTCTTTAGAGTTATAACAGGAGAAGCAAAGGATGATATGACAGTATTAAATGTTAATAAAAATAAGAATGAAAAACTTTCTCATATTTGTTTTATTAGAGGTAAGACACAAATACCAACTAAAAAAATTATTGCAGGAGATATAGGAGCAATTTCTAAATTACAACACACAAATACGGGAGATACTTTAGCTAGTTCAGATTTTAAAATTATGTATGATAAGATGAATTTTCCCAAAGCAGTTTGTTCTATGGCTGTAATACCACAAGCTAAGGGTGATGAAGAAAAGATATCTCAAGCTTTAAATAAATTAAAAGAAGAAGATCCTGTTTTTGAAATGTCTAGAGATAAAGAAAATGCAGAAATTATTATTTCAGGATTAGGTGAAACTCATATTAATATAATTGCAAGTAAGATAAAAAGTAAATTTGGTGTGGACGTAGTATTAGACTTGCCCAAAGTTCCTTATAAAGAAGCTATAAAAGGGTTTGCTGATGTACAAGGAAAACATAAAAAACAATCTGGTGGACATGGACAATATGGAGATGTTGTTATTAAGTTTGAACCTAGAAGTGATGGCGTTGATGATTTAGAATTTATAGACAATGTAGTTGGTGGTGCTGTTCCAAGAAACTTTATTCCAGCAGTAGAAAAGGGATTAAGAGAATGCATAGCACATGGAATTTTAGCAGGTTGTCCTGTTGTCGGACTTAGAGCAACTCTTCATGATGGATCATATCATGCTGTGGATTCATCTGAAATGGCATTTAAGGTTGCTGCATCTATAGCCTACAAGAAAGGGCTTGAGCAAGCTAGTCCGATTTTGCTAGAGCCTATAATGAAAGTAGAAGTTGTACTACCTAATGAATATATGGGGGATGTAATAGCAGATATAAATAAAAAGAGAGGTAGAGTAATTGGAATGCAATCAGAAGGAGAGAAGCAAAAAGTTACAGCTGAAGTTCCACTTGCAGAAGTTAGAAAATATGCTACTGAGTTACGCTCATTAACTCAAGGTAGAGGCATATTTACAAAAGAAATTATAAGGTATGAAGAAGTTCCAGAAGTAGAATTAGCAAAAGCTATAGAAAGTGTAAATCAATCAAGACAGTAAAAACTAGATTTAGCGTATAAACTAGCAAAATAAGAGGCATACATTTGTTGTAGTTGCTGAGGAATTAGTTGTGAATTTCTACTAGTAGAAAAGTTGCATTTATGCATTCTCCTGAGTCAGATTCAAGATAAGAAAAAATGCAACAAAATCCTACTTAAGAAATATCTACAGCTGAATACTCTGATACAACACTATACAAAAGTATGACCCTTATTTCTAGTTGAATATACATTCAAAATTTAAGTATAATTAGGAATTGAGATACCTATATAAAGTTATTAATTTTTTAAATTCTCTTAATTATCGTGGATTGTAACTAAACATTATGTGACTTAAAAACAAATAAGGTAAATTTCATATTAAACTAAATAGAATAAAATCACTTATAAGAAGGCATACTACTTTTGGGAATATTATATAAATTTTATAAAATATATTGCAAGGAGGATAAATTAATGTCAGATTATAGTATGAACATTAGTGGAAATATAGAATTAAGTGATTATAGTAATATATTTGATTATTTAAATATAATAGATAAAGATGATAATTTTGTAATAAGAATAAACAAAAATAATAAAGGAGATATAGACGTAATTAATTCAATGCTTAAAGATAATAGATTTATTATTAATATACACAATATGATGATTTGGGGAACTATTATATAAGTGCAAATAGAGCATCTTCGAAAAATAATATTTAAAATACAGGTTTTATTAATATAACATAATATAGTATAATATTTATTAGAACAAATCGTTTTGAATTGGAAAATTAAATGAAATGAAGGAGAGTTATATTATGCAAAAATATGTTGTAGGAGTAGATTTAGGAGGTACTAAAATAAGTGCTGCATTATCTAATTTAAATGGAGAAGTAATAAGTCAAACAACAGTGCCAACTAATGCGAAAGAAGGAGAAATTCCTGTATTAAATAGAATTATTGAATCTGTTGAAAAAGTAATTAAAGATGGTTCAGCAATTTATGAAGAAATAAAGGGAATTGGTATTGGTTCACCAGGACCTTTAGATGCTGAAAAAGGAACAATAATTCATACACCAAATCTTCCTTTTAAAGATTTTAATTTAGTTGAACCATTAAATAAAAAGTTTGGAGTACCTGTATTTTTAGATAATGATGCAAACGTTGCAGCTATTGGTGAATATATGTTTGGAGCTGGAAAAGGTGCTAAACATGTAGTATTCTTTACTGTAAGTACTGGAGTAGGTGGAGGAGCTGTTTTAAATGGAAAAGTATATAGAGGACATACTTCAAATGCTTTAGAAATTGGACATATGACAGTAGCACCAGATGGTCCAAGATGTAACTGTGGAAATATTGGTTGCGTAGAAGCAACATCATCAGGAACTGCAATTGCAAAAAGAGGACAAGAAGCGTTAACTAGTAAAGTTGAAACTTCATTAAGAAAATATGAAACTGTTACTTCATATGAAGTATTTGCAGAAGCTGCTGCAGGAGATGCAGTTTGTAAAGATATAATTGATAATGCATTAAACTATTTAGGAATAGCTGTTGCTAATGCAGTATCTATTTTTGATCCAGAAATAATAATAATTGGTGGTGGAGTATCAAAGGCAGGAGATATTGTATTTGATATAGTAAGAAAAGTTGTTAATAAGAGATGCTTTAAGTCTATGGCTGAATCAGTTAAAATCGTTCCAGCTGGATTAGGTACAGATGCAGGAGTAGTGGGAGCAGTAGCGTTAGCATTACTTGAAACAGAAGATAAATAGTATTTACTCAAGTAATTGTTGAATAGTAGATTTTTAAATATCTAAAATAATGTTAGAATATTAAAATGTAACTTTTTATAATAAATTTTTAACAGTATGAATAAGAAAGGTCATTATGCATATAATAGAAGTATAGAAGCTCTCTTGCAATGAATTTTTTCCTCTCATACATATTACTAATTTTATTTTATGCAAATGTTTATGTAATAAACTTTTTGTTTTTTTATGATTTAAGTGTTTGCTTAAGATAGATTGAGACGAAAAAATTTTTTATATAAGCTATCTTTAAATTAAATTTAGAGATAGCATATTATAAAAAGTAAATATGCTTTATAAGACCTATCCAGTATTTTATTGGATAGGTCTTAAGTATTTATTGTATTGAAATAATTGACAATTAATAATGAGTAATCTGATATTGTTAAAAGGATCAAAAGCAGATTATTTTATTAAATAACTATAAAAAGAAGAAGGTAATAAATATGAAAGCAGAAATTATAGCTATAGGGACAGAAATTTTATTAGGAGACATAATTAATTCTAATGCTCAGTATTTAGCTCAGGAATTAGCAGCTTTAGGTATAGATATGTATTATCAACAAGTGGTAGGAGACAATGAAAAGAGAATTGTCCATGCTTTTGATGAGGCTTATAACAGAAGTAATATTATAATAACAACAGGCGGTCTTGGACCTACAGACGATGATCTTACAAAAGAGGTTGCAGCTAAGTATTTTAATAAAGAATTATTAGAAGATGAAGAATCAATTGAAAAAATAAAATGTTATTTCAAATTTAGAGAAAGAAAAATGACTAAGAATAATTTAAAACAAGGATTAATTCCAGAAGGAGCTATTATTATAAATAACAATAATGGTACAGCACCAGGCGTAATTATAGAAGAAAATGAGAAGGTGATGATTATTTTACCTGGACCTCCAAAGGAAATGAAACCAATGTTTGAAGAGACAGTTAAACCTTATCTTAAAAAGAAGGCTGATTCAGTATTAGTATCAAAAATGATAAAAATATTAGGCATTGGAGAAAGTGCTGTTGCAGATGAGCTTAAGGATTTAATGGATGCTCAAACTAATCCTACTATTGCACCGTATGCAAAAGAAGTAGGGGTAATGCTTCGCGTAACAGCAAAAGCTGATAATGAAGAAGAAGCAATAAAATTAATAGTACCTATAGAAGATAAAATTAAAGAAAAATTAGGTGATAATGTTTATGCAACAGAAGATATTGCAATAGAAGATGTAGTAGCCAAACTTTTAATTGAAAGAAAGCTTACCATATCTACTGCTGAATCATGCACAGGCGGTATGATAGCAAGTACCCTTATAAATTATCCTGGAATATCTGAAGTGCTTTTAGAAGGTGCTGTGACCTATTCTAATGAAGCTAAACATAATAGATTAGGTGTTAATAATGAAACTTTAGATAAATATGGAGCTGTAAGTGAAGAAACAGCAAGGGAAATGGCAATTGGTATTGCAAAGACAGCTAAAACTGATGTAAGTATTGTTACAACAGGAATTGCAGGGCCAGGAGGAGGAACTAAAGAAAAGCCTGTTGGATTAGTTTACGTAGGTGTTTATGTTCAAGGGGAAGTAACAATTCAAAGATGTATTTTTAATGGGAATCGAAGTAGAATAAGACTTCAAGCAACAATTACTGGATTAGATATGCTTAGAAGAATTTTAATTAAAAAATAAGGTTGACTTCATAAAATCCCACTTTAAGATGTGGAATTGTTAAGGAGGCTAGCTATACAATAAAATGAAAGTGCCGTAATTATGTCAAATCATTGAACGTAGTTACGGCACTCAAATATTGTATATAAATAAAAATGGGGGAGAGGCGATTAAATATTGAAGCTAAATACTTCATTATTAATTATTGCCAATCCCTTATTATTTATACACTATAATTTTAAATTTTATGATGTAAATTTAATTGCAGCACTTAATACTTTACCAATTGAATCATGTATAACTAAATCAGCTTTAGAGTCATAAGGGGTAGAACTCTTATTTATTAGTATAAGAGTTTTACCTTTAAAATAATTTATAAGACCAGCGGCAGGATAGACAACAAGAGAAGTACCACCAATAATTAATGTATCTGCATACTCAATTGCATTAACAGCTCCATTTATCACATCATTGTCTAATCCTTCTTCATATAAAACAACATCAGGTTTAACTGTTCCACCACATTTTGGACATTTAGGAATATCATTTGATTCTAATATTAAATTTAAGTCATAAAATGCATGACATTTAGTACAATAATTTCTATGAACTGATCCATGGAGTTCATAAACATTTTTGTTTCCAGCAGTTTGATGAAGTCCGTCAATATTTTGAGTTACAACAGCTTTTAATTTACCCATTCCTTCTAATTTAGCCAAAGCTAAATGTGCTGAATTAGGTTTTGCCCCAGTATAGATCATTTTTTCTTTATAAAATTTAAAGAAATCCTTTGTATGTTTCATAAAGAACGTATGAGACAACACAATTTCTGGAGGATATCTTTGACCGCTATCAGTTTTATATAATCCTGTTTCAGAACGGAAATCTGGTATGCCTGATTCAGTACTTATACCGGCTCCGCCGAAGAAAACTATATTATTACTTTCCTTTAGAATTTTTGATAAATTTTCAATACTCATAAAGTTCCTCCAACTATAATTTATTTTATTTAAGTAATTTTA
>Ga0183100_1001730_pt1 | contig 10274 bp, 7 predicted proteins | sample Biomet2_FD_127789 | JGI IMG/M metagenome (GOLD analysis project Ga0183100, IMG submission 127789) | Microbial communities from bioreactor (seeded with anoxic lake sediment) at LBNL, California, USA - Biofuel metagenome 2 | ecosystem: Engineered > Bioreactor > Anaerobic > Unclassified ...
CCATGGCCTCGTCGGCCCCTGTCAGGGCAAGCGTAAACGCCAACTCTGCCTTCCGGCGCACCAGCGCCACGGCCTCACGGAGCAACGAGCGACCGCGTTCCGTAATAATTACCTCAACCTCGTCAGATGTAATGTTGAAGTAATCTACCAGCTCAGTACAGCTTTCCAGCTTATCTCTGAACAACTCCAGCACGATGGATATATCAGTGCTCCCGCTCACTCGCGCTCACTTCCTTTACTCGCCGCTCACTACTTTGGGCTTTGCGGCGGCCTTTTTAGCCGCAGTCTTAGTGACGGCTTTGGTCGTTTTTTGGCCCGACGTTTGAAGCGCCGCCTCTTTTGAGGGTGTGGTGTGTTCCGCATACGCTGCGGCTGCAATAGCACTGGCAGCTTCAAGCTGGCGCGCCACCTCTTGCTGCACAATAGCGGCCATGTCGGGCGTAAGCTGGGCCTGATTATTCGGTTGTACGGCCATGTTGGAACGGACGATACCGCCTGCCAGCTCACGAGCGCGCTTGTTTACCGTATCCACCATCTTGGTGGACAGGTTGCCCGTGCCCGTATTCTGCTTAAACACGGCGCGACCGCGCACGCGCTCGATGAGGGTGGTGCTGGTAATGTTGATGATGCGCTGCACGTTTTCCAACGTGGCATTATCCAGCAGATCATCCATATCCCTCTCAAAAAGGCAGGTGGCTCTCCAGTTGGTGATGCGCAGGGCTTCGTATACCTCGTCGCGCACATCTTCGTCAAACTCCAGCGTGCCATCCGTAATAACAGGGCTGTGTGCGTGCAGCCATTTCAGCTCATCCAACGTAACCGTCTCACTGGACGGCTCTCCGTTTACACAGGCAGGCAGGATGAAGGAACGGTCGCGCAGTGAAATGCAGCGTCTGGATGGGGTATAATTCAAAAGGGCAATGTTTAGGCTGTCCATTCAACCAATCTCTCCTTTAATGCCGGTGGGGCGGCAAACAAATACCGCCCCACCATATAGGTCACTACGCCAGTACCAGCTTGGCCACTTTGGAGATGTCGGTGATAACATAGCCAAAGTCGAAACCGGCCACCTTCACATGCACCTGCTCGCGATTGTTGTCCTCGGTCTGGTAAACGCGAGTGCTGCCACGGGTCACGGCGGTGCCAACCTTACCGGCAATGCCAAACACGCGCTTGTCGGGCACGATCAGGGAGCCATTGGCCAATTTCTTCTGGCCGGAGTAGCCCAGCATCTTCACGCCGTCATAAGCTTCGGTAAAGCCGGTGGAGTTGTAGATGCTCTTGACCGCTTCAGTCCAACGCTCGCCGCTTTCCAGCTTAGAGGCTTTCTGGCGATACTTGTTGAGCATAAACAGCACAGGATTTACGCCGCTGGCCTCCATGTCTCGCACATAGAGGACAAGCTCGTCCATGGCCGTCGCGTCCAGCGTGGTGCCGGACATATAGTTCTCCATACCATCGGTGATGGCCGCATCAATGATGCCAAAGAGGAACTCGATACGAGCCTCCTCCAGCGCCGAATTGATCTTGTCGAGGTAGTTGGCCACCGTGCGGTAGCCGCCACGGCGCAGCTCGGAATAGGGGATGTAGGTTTCAGCCTGCAAGCTCTTGTAGGTCGGACGAAGCGCGCGGTGTTCCAGATAGCTCGCGGGCACATTACCGCCCACCAGACCGTCATGCACCTGAATGGTGTTCTTGGGTTCGACGTTCACGTAGAAGTCATCAAACTCACCGATACTGCCCTCGTCAAACATCGCAGAAATCAGCTCGGAGGGGGCGCTGACGACCTCCTCGGTAAAGGTGCGCTGGAACAACGCGGAGAGGTCGTGGTTCACATCCTTGCCGCTCTCGCCAAGGGTACGGGCAAAGGCATCGACCACTTCCGCGATCTCTTTGTCCTCCTCAGTCAGAGCCATATTGCTCTTAGTGCGGCTCGCCCAGTCCAGCATAACGCCGTCCTGCTGCATACGCTCGCTCAGATCGAGTTTAGCCATGTATTATTCACCTTCCTTTTCAAAATGCAAACAGGGCAGTGTTAATACACTGCCCTGTTTGGGTGGCCTATTGTCCTTTATTAGGCGGCAGTAACTTCCGCGATGCGCTTGATGTGGTGCATCGTCACGCCGTAGGGGTTGGCATAGGTGCCAACATACTTCCACAGCGCCGCCGCGCCAGTGGTGGCCTTGACCAGCTTACCGCTGGATACCTTGAGCAAAGTGTCCGCAACCACATCGGTAGCGGTCAGCTCAGTGGTGGCATATTCCTCGCCCACGTAGGTGGGAATTTCCAGCGCTTTGGTGCCAGCGGCAATCTTGTCGTTGTCCTTCTCCACGGGGTCGATGACGGCGTTCAGGCCAGTCAGTTCCACCTCTTTGTCATAAAGGAAATTGCCAGTCGCGTCCACTGCGCCACGAGCCGTCTCGTTGTCAAGGGTTACGATGCCAATGGGCTTGCCCGTCAGCACTTTCAGGGGCTTCAACATTATAGTTTCACCTGTCCTTTCATTTTTCCCTGACCTTAACGGCCAAGGAATCTGTCCATCACACTGGCCTTGGTGTTGATTGCGCCATCACCCTCCGCGCAAGCGCGCGGTGCGTTGGTGCGAATCATAGCCGAGAAGTCGAGGGTAGCGGGCTTGATGGCGACGGGCGCGGGCTTCTTCTCAGTAGCTTTGGCCACATGCTTCTCACCAATCTTCCGCAGCACTGTCGCCTCATCCACCGCCTCAAAAACACTGGCCATATCGGTCATTTCCTCAGCGGTAAATAAGCCGGTACAAGAAGCCGTTTCCATCAGGCTGGCCACATCAGCTTCGTGCTGAGCCTTGGCTTTAGCAGCCTCGGCTGCATCGTATGCCTCAGCCTTGGGTTTTAGCTGGGCGATTTCTGCGTCCTTGGCGGCGATGATGCCTGCCACATCGCGGATGCTCGCCACCAGCTTAACGTGCGTGATGGATAGGATGGTCAGCGTGTCATTTTCCATGGCATACGCCGCCTCGACCATATCCAAATCTTCGCTGTCGTACTCCTTGTACCAGCACAGATTATCCACGGGGAACATCTGCGTCAGATAGCCGTACTTGCACATGCCGCTGATGCTGGCCATCTCCATCGCGCGGCTCAGGCGCTTGTACAGATCATTGTACGTCAGCATACTCACATCCAGTGTTTCCTCGCCGGTCTGTGGCGTACTGGCGCTTGCGCCGGGGGTCTGGTCGACACCTGCGGCAGCCGCATCGTCGGTCGCCATAGCTGCTATGGGTTCCTGTCCGGTCTGCGCTGTGGCATTTTCGGCGGGATTTTCCGCACCGGCCACGGGGTTCTCATTAAGTTCCACTTGGTTCGCCTCACTTTGCTCATGTTGTTTGCCCGATACATCCTGCGCCACAGCATTGGCGAACATCAGCTCCACCGCATCCGCTTCATTCGTCACATCATCTTCCTCCTCAGCCGCCACCGACAGCACCTGCGCGTTATAACCAAACGCAGGCGTTGCGTATTCGTAACCGAGGTACGTGTTACCAATGAAGTAATAGTCTCGCAGGTACTTGATGCCGCCTTTGTACTCATACTCCAGCACATTCAGCTCCCACGAGGTGTAGAGCTTCCCTTCCTCGAAAAGGCGGCGAATAGCCGCCACGACGTTGGGATTGTCCTTCCAAATTCGCTGCTTTGCAAAAAGACAGGGCAGAGTGTGTACGGTACCATCAGCAGCCTTGACTTCGGCTTCTTCGATGTACACCTCGTGATGTACACCGATGGGCACGGTGCCATATTCCCAAGTGCCATCCGATTTCTTGATAACCTCATGGCCTTTGAAAGTAGGCTTGCCTTTGGTATTCACAGCACACTTGGCTTTTACAGGCATGAGCACGAGAGTTTGCGCACGCGCTAAAGTCGCCGCCTGCTCGTCGGCATCCTCGCCGTAGTCAACCTGCCGCTTGTTCGCGTTGGGATAATTATAATAGTTAATTAAATTAACCAATTCGAGATAAGCCTCGGTTTCGGCAATCTCCAGCACCGGCGCTCGCATCCGCATTCGCGTCTGTTCCGTGTTGATTGCTCTCACCTCCTGTGCATTTCAAGGGGAATTTCCCCCTATGCGCCATCTGGCGCGGTGGGCCGCTCACGGCTGCCCGTTACTGCTTATTGGTCTTGGCCCTCTGGTTGTCGTATACCTGTTTATCAGGGTCGGCAGGGTCGCTGTCTGGCGAACGACCAGTGGTATCATTTTCCTTTTTGGCAGTGGCTGTGTACGCCGTGGTGCGGGGTGCAAATACTGTATCAAAACCATCTGCGTTCTCGCGCTCGCGCTTCACGCGCTCGTCCGCAGCAGAAAGACCCAGCATCTCGTACACAGTTTCCATGCTGGCGTTCATGGTAGAGTAGAGGAACTTCGCCAAGTCGAGCTTGATCGCGTTCTCCATCATTTCCGCATCCACAACGGTAATGTTGGGGGCGTACATGGTTTCAATGCCGTTGTCGGTCAGCAAGAGGCAATACCATTTGCGAACAATTACCTCAAGTTGAAGGGTAATGCGGTTGATAAGCCGCATTAACTGCTTGATGCTGATGTTGGCCACCGTCATCGACTGTGACCCACCCTCAGAGAGGAAGGAAATGCCCAACGTAGTCATCACCATGCCTCGGTAGAAGGACATGGTATCAATACTGGTCATGTCGCCCTTGGGTTCTACATACTTCACATCGCGCACGGTCGGAGGTAGCGTGACCGCCACCAGCGGCTGTGTGAACGCATCCATCATGTTGTCATGGGCAAACGCCATCTCACCCTGATACTCCGTTAGGCGCGTACCCGCAGCGCCATTCGCACCAGACGCATCAAGCATCGTTTCCTTGTTCATGACCTGTGCCAATATCTTCTTGGCACGCACGGTCGCGTTTGCGCGATCTGCCCGTGCGAAGGATTCTAGCATCAGCGTGGGGAATAAGGCGCGGAAGATGGGGGTCAGGCCATACTGTTTGTTATGGGTATTGATGCGAACCACGCCCGTACAGGCGATATCCAGCTTGGCATATCGCTCTTTGTCCATCATGGCCTTGTATACCTCTGGCGGGTAGGTGGCTTTGACTTCTTCCTCAACGTTGGCAAAAAACAATGCCGCATTCTTGCGGGTGCGCGTATAGTTTTTCTGCAAACGCGATTTCAGGGTGTTCACGTCAATCACCACATAGGGGTCGTTCCCCGCCGAATAGGGCGAGACTTGCGCCACTCCGACAGGAAAGTAGTCTACGTGATAGATAAACTGGCCCGTACCAGCCTCTGCATTGGGCGTGCGGCGCAGACACATGATATAAGTACCCTCCATGTACGCCGACGTGACCGCCCGCTGAACGAGTAAGGGAAGGTCGATCTGCGTGTTGAAGTTGCTTACCAGCGCTTTAGCAGCATCAAGCTGCTTCTGCTTCACTGTTTTGCCATGTCCATTCAGCCACTGGAGGCGAACCTCGCCGTTGACGTTGTTTTCAATGGCCTCGACCGTAGCGCCAATAATGTCATTCTTGTTCGCGTAGTTGCGCACAAGATTGATGATTTGTTGGGTTTTCTCTAGGTCGCTCTGAGGAGAAACGGAAAGATTCTCCAGCGTGTCCTGCGACACCACGGGCTTCGAATCGGTTGAGTTGAGATGTACGGCGTAGGCGCGGTTTTTGGGGTCGTATCGCACCGCAGCCTCTTTAACGCGGGCTGCCCAGTCTACGTCCTTCCGCGCAGCAACATCGTCGCGCTCAAGCGCGGCGTTTCGCTCAACCACCACAAAGGATTCTGATTCTTCGCTGTTTGTCATGTATTATTCACCTCCCTTTGCGACAGTTACACGGGCAATGCCGACACGCACGTCTTGCGCACAGGCGGCTCCCGTTTGACGGGCGCTTGGATAATCTGTTTGCGACGCAAGCGTGCAAGATACCAACACAGCAGCCCAAAAGCATACACTCTGTCATCGTGCATCACGCCACGGTATTCAGGAGGAAAGTTGTAGGTGACGGAATCGCCATTGGTATACTTGCACATTGTGGTCAGCTCTTTCCTGAGCAACTCCACTTGCATCAAACCAATTTGCTCCTCGGTATTGAGGGGATACCGCACTTCTTCCAACCCATCGTCCGTGAACATGTTGAGATAGTCTTTCCCGTCATAAATAGCCGGGAGTTTAATCACGCCATCCAGCTTCAGCAAGTCCTCAATAGCCTTAAACAGGTCGTTACGGTTGCCCTTGGGGTCAACCAACTGAACGTTCCTGATAGCATCTGGATAGGCGTTGCGCGCTGTTTCGTTTGCTTTGTGCAGAGGGTCAATCATACCGCGATGTACCACACCATCCCGCTCCCAGTTGGCAAGCAGGTAGTCGCTCGCACCGCCGATAATTTGACCGCCAGCACCAGCATCCATCAGCACAACCTCAATGTTTTCGTAGTCCAGTTTTCCAAAATCGTTGCCATTATATGCCAGCAGAATGTCCTTGAATCTCTCAACCTGTTCCGGTAAACGCAAAGGCGTTTTCCCCTTGGTCGCAACGTCAACCAAACTGTAAATATTAGCCAGTTCCATTCGCCAGCCAATCTTTTCGTCATTGATGAGTTCCGCGACCAAGATCACACTATTGTCGTTCAGGCGCGCACTATCCCACGCAAGAATAAATCGTCTCACCCCATCGGGATTTCCCAACAAGGGCGGTTTTGTAATCGTACACTGCATCAGGTCGCGCGCTGTTGCAATTTGCCCCTCATGCACACCGGCAGAGAAGTGGTTGTATAGCTCGCGCATGGCTTTGTCATAATCATCCTGCATTGCCTTGTCGATCTTTACCTGACTGAGCAGTGGCGGGTAGGGGTCGCCGTTGAAGGTGGCCGTCCTCACAACATCGGCGTTGAAGTTGCACACAAAGTAGGATGTGTTTCCCATCAACATCTGCCGCGTAAACGAGCGCACCTTTTTGTAGAATCCTGATTCTTCGTCAGAAGCGGAGCTGGAATACAGCAGTTGGCGCGGAAAGTTCTTCGGTTCCAGCGCGAGGTTGATGTTGCCGCCCAGTTTGAAGTTTTCGTCCTGATTGGTAAACTGTTCGGCTTGTACAAACAGCTCTGAGCCGAACCAACCCGCCTCGTCAAACACCACCAAGCTCGCGCGTTTACCCTTGATGTTGACGACATCGGAGTTTAGCGTGTTTATAGCGGAGCCATTGAATGCCTCCGTGTGAAAGGAACTTGGGTCGCGCACAAAGCCGTCGCCAGTAGCACCAAGCTGCCTCAGTTCATTGAAAAACACCTCGGTGCTACCTGTGAAGGATTCGATCTCGCGCTTGGCGATCTTTTCAATCTTCAGGAACACTTCTTTGGCCTGTGCGCCGGTATTACCAAGAAAGTAGGTGTTGTGGAATGGTATCAGCAAAGTGCGGTTCATCGTATAGATAGCCGCCTGTGTTGTCTTACCGGCGTTTCGACTCTCCAGCCACGCGATAAACTCTGCATTCCACGCGCCCGCAATGGCATATTTTTGAATGTCCAGCAGCGATATGCCCATGAACCGCTCGGTAAACTCAACAGGGTGTGATCTCCCCCATTGCAGTACCTGACAGTATTTGGCATAGGTTTCCAATTTCCGCTGCGAGAACTCTCGCTCCGTGGGCACGTTCAGTATGGTAATCATGCGTCACCTCGTTTGAGCGCATCCAACGAAGGTGTGATTTCTACCTCGACCGGCCTGTGGGTTGGTTTTGGGCTGGTTAGGCGCTCCAGCTCCACCCTTGCCAATCGCAGATTTTCCTCCGTTTCCATCAGGCGCTCTCGAAGATCAACAATCGTATCAGACTGCTCTGCTACCATGGCGGCATACTCGTCGCCGGTAAAATGCAATTCTTCCAGCAACGCACGGTGGCTGGTTTTCGCTATCGCGCGGTATGCCTCGTCCATTTTCACCGTAACGTGGTTCACCTTGGCCTCGATAATGCCGTTATCCAACATCTCTTTCATAATGGCAGTCAGGCCGGTGGAGTTCTTCCCTTTACCAGCCCCGCGCGCACCTGCGGTCAGGCCACACTGCTCGGCAATCTTGTTGATCGTGGTCTGGAGGGCGTTTTTGGCCTCGCCCACCTTCTTCACTTCGTCGGGCGTTACCCCGGGGCCACGCAATAGTTGGTTCAGTTTGCGATCAAGGTAGGCCACCTGTAATGCAGCCTTGACCATCGACACCAAGCTATTCAGCCGGTGCTTATCCTCCATTACCTCGTCCGTCAGATAGCTGGCCAACTGGGTAAATAAAAAGCGTCGGTCAGCGGTAGAATAGCAGTCATCATCAAAAGGGTCGCCGCCGTAAGCGTTCAAACACAGTCGCTTGTTTTTCTGGTCAGCGACCCTCCACGCTTCTTCCTGTTCCTCGCGCTTTTCCTCAGTGGGTTGAAAGGTTTTGTTGTCACGGTACAACTCCATCATATAGGTGATAAAGCTCTTGCCTTTATACTGAGCGCCGTTCAGGGCGCGGAAGTAGTTGCCTAGCGTAAACTCCTCGCCATCCTCGATCATTTTGTCGTACAGTGGCTCGCTAAAATAGTGCCCCACCTGCGTACACACCAGCATCAGCGCCAGCTTTTCATCGCCAAAGCGCTGTTTATAATCATTAAAATACTGGTTCGCACAGGTATAGCAGATGTTGGTGTAACCTTCGTTGCCATTAAAGGCATCGTTGCGGCTCACCATGTAAAATCTGCCTTTGGGGTCTGCGTGGGTCGTTCCGCAGTGGGTGCATTTATAGATCGGTGCAGCCTTCGCGCACACTGTTTTAACGTCTTGTCCGACGGTCTTTGCCACTTCATTTTCAATTTTTAGGCGCGCAGCCTCCCGTATGGCCGCCTCCTCTTTGGTCGGCCTACCGCGTCCGCGCGGGGCCGCAGTTGCCTTTGCCATAGGTTCACCGCCTTACGTAAAATGTAAAATCCCGCCAGTCTGGCAGGGCCTATGTTCAGCAGCCCATAGGGCTGCCAACCGCCAAAGTACAAGGGCGGCACGGCTATATCCGTGTCGCCCCGAATACGGTGTTTTTCATTTGCCGGTTCACGGTTGACACCAAACCGATAAGGACGCTCATCACCAGTCCGCATTCCGGCACGTACTGGAAAATCATCGCGCGAACTGCAACGCCCTGAGGGCGTTGCGGCACCCAATCGGGTGTCGGTACAGGGGGCATGGGCCGTACCAGCTTTTGTTGGCACACCACACACACTGCACAAATAAGGCCGCTCGGTTTGCGCTTGCAAGCAGAGGCGTGAGCGGAACTGTTCAGGAGCTTGTTGACGCACTGACCCTTGTGGCATTATGGTATAACAAGGGCCAGTGCGCCGCGTAAAAGTCTGTCCGCAAGTCAGCTTGCAAGCAGAGGCTGGGACAGCTCTGTCCAAAAAAGAAGGTTCTGAGCGGTAGTTCCCTACCGCCCTTTTTTATGCCATGTAAACCTATTTAGCAAACTCAACGGGCACGATGCACTCAATGCCCTTAGCGCTACACAGCAGCGCTATTTGAGACGGTGCTCCAGCATACCGGCTCTCAATGGTAAAATCGTCGCCGGTGCCGCACAGGCTGCCGCCGCCGACCATCCGTATGCCACCGGCGAACGTACTTGTGTGCCGGTGTCCACACAGGTATGCGTAGGGTGCAAACCCCAGCATTTCCTCAAGGCGCGCGGTGCTGCGCAGCGTGGCGATATCATAGTCGCCATGGAGCAGCACATACGTCTTGCCCAGCACATCCATCACTTCGATGGTGGTGTCCAGCGGCTTGTCGTTTACATCTACGCGCTCCAAAGCAGCGGTGGCCAGCTTCAGCCCCCACAGAACCAGTTTGTCGAAGCGCTCGTCTTTGAGGGCCTCTTTCTTGTTGGGGGTCAGGCGGGAGTGATTCCCACTTACGCCGCGCACGGCGACATCTGTGAAGTAGGTTCTCAGCCGAGCAATAAACTCGGCCAGATAACACACAACAAGCTGCACCTGCTCCAGCGTATCCTCGCGGTTTTTCACCGCAATGGTGTAGTGGATAGAACCATTGATAAGGTCGCCCAACAGCGCCACTTTGCACGTTGTGGTGTTGTTTTTGCGCCCAAACTGGATAAGCCGGTCAGCATACTCCAACAGTCGGGCACGCGCAATGTCGCTATCGTAGCGGCCAAAGGGGGTGTCGAAAGTCATACCAAGGTGAGTATCACTCACATTGGCAACCACTACACTCTCGGCTGCGTCGCCGTCGTTGATCGCTGCGACCGGCATG
>Ga0183100_1001732_pt1 | contig 10272 bp, 16 predicted proteins | sample Biomet2_FD_127789 | JGI IMG/M metagenome (GOLD analysis project Ga0183100, IMG submission 127789) | Microbial communities from bioreactor (seeded with anoxic lake sediment) at LBNL, California, USA - Biofuel metagenome 2 | ecosystem: Engineered > Bioreactor > Anaerobic > Unclassified ...
TTAAAATATTTCATCTTTTACTATAAAATTAAAATCCCTCTCTCATCATAAACACTTGCTTTATTTTCATGCCTTACAGCTCTATCTAATGCCATTATAAGCGACACGACACCATCTATTTTTTCTGTGGATTTTTCTTTATCTGGTTTAATATTTCCGGCAGGGTCTGTTCTAACAAATACATTATCTATCATCCAAGAAAGTACTGGATGAGCTCCATGAGCTATCTTTTGTTCTAAAGTTACTTTCATAAGTTCTTTTGTTGGTGGACTCATATCTTTATATCCTTGTCCAAATGGAACTACAGTAAAACCCAAGCCTTCAAGGTTCTGCACCATCTGTACAGCACCCCATCTGTCAAAGGCAATTTCTTTTATATTGAATTTAGTCCCAAGTTCTTCTATGAAGCTTTCAATAAAACCATAGTGAATAACATTTCCTTCCGTAGTTTTAAGAAATCCTTGTCTCTCCCATACATCATATGGTACATGATCTCTTTTAACTCTTAGTTTTAAGTTATCCTCCGGAATCCAAAAATAAGGCAACACATAATATTTATCATCCGAAGGAACTGGTGGAAATATTAATACAAATGCTGTAATATCATTAGTGCTTGATAGGTCTAGTCCACCATAGCATTCTCTTCCTTTTAGTTTCTCTATATCAACTGCAAAGGAGCATTTCTCCCATATATCCATGGGCATCCATCGTACTGATTGCTTTACCCATTGATTTAATCTAAGTTGTCTAAATATATTTTCTTCTGCTGGGTTTTCTTTGGCACTATTTAATGCATCCCTTACTTTTTCTATGGGAATTGTATGTCCTAAAGATGGATTAGCTTTATACCAGTTTTCCTCAAGGCACCAATCATCCTCGTCTTTTATTCCGTAGATTACTGGATAAAAAGTAGGATCATTCTTTTTCCCTCTGATAATATCATCTGCCTTTTGATGTACCTCATAACATATAGAATTTCTGTCAGTACCAGCAGTTGTAATTAAAAAGAACAGCGGCTGCATTCTTGCATCTCCACTGCCCTTTGTCATAACATCATATAATTCTCTATTAGGCTGAGCATGTAATTCATCAAATATAACACCATGAACATTAAGTCCATGTTTAGAAAATGCCTCTGAAGAAAGCACCTGATAGTAACTTCCCAGAGGCATATACACTAAACGTTTTTGTGATATTATTGGTTTTATTCTTTTCTTTAAAGCAGGACATTGGTCCACCATGTCAACTGCTACATCAAAAACTATAGAAGCCTGCTGTCTATCTGCAGCACACCCATAAACTTCAGCTCCCCATTCATTATCAGCACAGGTTAAATAAAGTGCTATAGCTGCCGCAAGTTCTGATTTTCCATTCTTTTTTGGTATTTCAACATATGCTGTATTGTATTGCCTGAAGCCATTATCTTTAACGGTACCAAATATATCTTTTATAATATTATCCTGCCATGGTAACAAATCAAAAGAAACCCCATGCCATACTCCTTTGGTATGCTTGAGGTTCCTTATAAATTGGACAGCTCTCTCTGCTTTATTTAAATCAAACATTATTTCACAACCCTCAAGATTTTATCCATAGGATCTTCAGAAGCTCCTTCTGTTGTTGATACAGATATTCTTGATCTTGCAGCAGGTGTTAAACCAAACTCTGAACAAAAGTCTTTCATAATTTTCAGGTATGTCTGAGCTATTGAGACCTGTGGTACCTGCTGAATATATCCTGATGGGGTTTTAAATATCGTACCATGCTTTGATAAAAATTCCTCTGCTTCCTTCCACCTTGCATATGCCTGGCAATAACCTGCAAACGCTGTGGTGTCTACCTGAGTTAAGACACCTATAGCCTCTAATGTCTTTGTCATGCGTCTCCATTCCTTTTTAGCCTCAGGTTCCAGCCAGGTTGGGCATTTAGGAGCCACTTTTTCAGGCATTGGCTCATTATTACAAAGTGGCCTTCTCCCCGGGTTACCTTCAAGTACTTTTATTGCTGTAGGTTTTGGCTTTCTTCCTCTCTGTGCCATAGGTATCACCTCCTCCATTTAAAAAAAGAAGCCTCTTATGAGACTTCACTTCAATAGATTTTATTTTAAAGACATTATTAAATCACTTCATCATTTGGTGCAATAATTTTCACATCTCCATCCGAATTTACCAATATCCAATGTAATTGCAAAACATTTCTCACCCAAGGCTTAATAGATTTAATTTGAATTAAGTATTGATTAGTTTCTGGTATTGCTATGGCATATTTTGCATCTCGTAAATCCATCCTTTTAATTATCTGTCCGATGCAGGTATTAAAATCTGTTCCTATAGCTTTTGATTCTCCCTTAGCTTCAATCACCCACCTTTCTTTTGAAATAGGATGTAAAGCTACATAATCAACATATTTTTCATTAAGTTTATCATATCCCAATTTTGAAAAATAATTTTCTATTGATTTCTGAATAAACCCTTCATTTGGGAAGTCATCACCACGTTTAAAGCCACTTGAATTTGCCATACCATATTCCTCCAAAAATTGTTGATATATTTATTATTTTACCATATATATCGCAACACTTGTTGCTTACTAAAAATCTATAAGTAAATTCTTCATAGTATCAGCTTTGGGATTCTTTATCTTTATGTAAAAGGCATACTTCCTTTTCAGTGATTAAAAAGAGTCTACAATCGTAGACCCTTTATCATGTTTTAGCCTTTTATTCCCTTGTAATTATAATTTCCTTTCTTAATCTCATTAAGTTCAGCCTCTACAGCTTCTTTATAATCACTGTTTCTTACTTCCTCCATCTTACACTTTAAACATATGCATTCTGTATTATACATTGACATAATTCTTCCATCTTTTAAGCTCCCTCCACAGCGATCACAGGTTTTCTGATTAAAAAACTTATCCATTTATTTCAGTACTCCTTGCATCTGATATATTTCTAAAAGCTCCGCTGCCTTCAAGCTTTGAAAGAAGTGTTTTCCTTACTGATTTATATTCACTACCCATCATTCCAAGTCGCATTAACCATACTCTAAATGCATATTTAGGATTGTCTTCCTGTGCTTCTTTAAATGATGTATATTTAAACCTCTTTGCATTTTCATTAATTTGACTAACAAGTTTCATGAATGCATCAGTTATTTTAGGACTCAGGCTTTCAAGTATAAGCTTAAAAGTTATCTTTCTTTTATTAAAGTCAAAATATAATCCTTTGCACCTCTCTACTCCAATTTCAGCAATTACATTTTTAAAACTTTCTATACTGTCTATTGCCTTATTATTTATATCTTGGGCAAAAGTCCTATCAACGAAAGGTTCCATTCCATCGAAAACTTTTACTATAAGGTTTTGCTTACTGGAAATCATATTAATTATATTTAGCATAGACTTACCGGTGTGATTACCAAAGGGAATTTCTACTTCAAAACAATCTATGGATTTTATTTTTGGCTTTTGCGCATTCAGTCCTGGATTAAGAATTTCATTAAGATCAACTGTGCTTCCATTGGAATTTGTAATAACTCCCTGCCTGTCAATGATGTAGGATTCTGATTCAGTTTTAATTTCATAAGCGAAGCTTGGCGCTCCAAGGTACTTAGGTTTAACACCTAAAAACTCACTTAAGGTTTTAACTATTTCTTTTCTATCCATCTTAATTACCTCCTGGTTTATTGTACTTACATATATCACTCTAAACGCAGGTATTATCAAGTTATATATTAAAAAAAGAAAGGCCTTAAAGGCCTCGCTTAATCAAATTCTATTGCTGTATATCTGGGGTAATCGTAACCCTCACTGTTAACTAATACTCTTTCATTTGTTTCTTTATTAATTACTCTTATACAAATTACTTCATAATCTTCATTAACACCACAATCTACCTTTGTAATCCATGGCTGATCATTAAAGAAATCTTTTGAAAAGTCTTTAAAACTTTTATCATCAAGGATTACTTCCTTTGTCACTCTATAGCTATTTCCTTGTTGACCTTTTTTTATTGCATAATTTGTGATTTCTTTAAGTTCTTCCAGGTCACTAACTTTCCTTCCAAAGAGTGCTTTCATAATGTGCACCTTTTTTCTTTTGAAAATTTACCTTCTTTAAGAAGATTCTTAATCTCGGTTTCTGAATAGACCATACATTCTTCATCCTCTGCTTCTATCGGTGATAGAATTACATCTCTGCCCCATCTGCCAGCTACTACATATAATTTATCTGAGTAGGTTGTTTTATAAATTTCGCCTTTTTTAATTCCCATGTTTATCTCTCCTTGTTTATAATGTGTTTCTTTTATCATGTACATATATCACTCTAAACACATTTAATAGCAAGTTAATTCATATATTTTCTTTACTTACTTTTAAGGCATCATTTATAAAAGCATAATCGAAGCCAGCACTTTCATAACCTTCCCTGACTATATTTAGATATCTCGGGCTTGGAAAATTTAGATTTAATCTTCCCTTAATTTTATCTGTCATAATGTACACCATAGCTTTAACTATCCCGCCATTATCAAGTTCCACCTTTAAATCTTTTTTATAGTAAAAGTTCGGGTAGCCTTCGTAACAATCCAGGGATTCTTCATCCTCAGGCTGCAGGTCCCATAAAAGCACCGGCACCTGCCCACCTTCATAAGGTTCAATTGTTACATAAGCATTTCCTGGTACACCTTTGAATAACAGCCTATATTCTTTTAATATCCCTTTACCAAAAATTTTAGCTGTAGGACACCTTCTAGCCATTTGCCTAAGATTCAGGTTAGAACCATAAGCGATATTTAATCTTTTTGCTCTCATCATTTCTCTATTCATCCTTTCCAAAGGGTCTTTTGTGGCCTCCTGCTTCGCCTGTGTTGCCTTCTATGTTAAAACAGCTGCCCTTCTACCACCTTAAGGGCGGAACTTCCGCCCTGTGGCTTTTAGGCAGCCGCCTTTATTTTATCTATGCGGCGTCTCGAAATCTCCAGGCGCTTGAACCTGTCAGGTGTTTGCAAAGGTGCTCTCTGCAGTTTTTAAATTCTTCTCCTATAAATCCTACTCTGTTAAGCCAGGTTCTCATTGCAAATTTTTCATTTTCTATTTGAGGCTTTTTAATGCTTGCACTCTTTTGTGTTAATGCCTGATTATTTAAGGCTAAAGCTAAAACTATGTATGACCTTATCTCTCCTGCATGAAGTGTTCCGTTAAATCCTCTAAGCTCTACCGTACCAACTCCGTGAAAAAAGCTGTGCAGGTTTAGGAAATGGTACCTGCTTTCATGGTAGTGTCTTTCTCTTCTCTCTCCGTAGCCTTCATACCATATGTCTTCAATCTGTTTCATGGTCTTTGGTTTTTTATGGTTCATTCTTTCTACCAGATCTGCATCCATCTTCTTGCAATATTTCATTCTTTCACTCTCAATCTGCAGGCTTTCGTAAAGAAGATCATTTCTTGAATAAATTAAGTTTATAAAATTCCTAATGCTCCTTGGGGTATGATCTGCCCCGTCAAGATGTATGTGAATACCTGTACGGTTTTGGCTTTCTGAAAAAGCTCCTGCTTTTCTTAAGCTTCTTACAATCTCCTGAAGGGTTTCGATGTCCTCTCTGTAGTTAAGGATGGGGCTTACCAGCTCCACGCTGTACTCTCTTCCGGCTGAAATCTTTTGATCGTTTACTTTCTTCTGAGTAATTATGCTTCCGTCATACATTACCTTCCAAACCCTACCGTCTGGTGTTGTAATCTTGTGTGTATCGTAGGAATCATCTATTATTTCAATTGTCCCCTGTAACATTCCTGCGACAACCTTTGCTGCTTTATTTCTTGTGATCCCTGTCATTTCAATTTCAATTCCCAAATGTGCATTTAAAAAGTTTGTGTTTACCATTTCCTTTTCCTCCTTTAGGTGTGTTTCTTTTGTTATGTACATATATCACTCTAAAGGAGATATATAGCAAGTTATATATCAAGGATTTGATAGAAAACTTAAATTACTCTACTTCCACATATTCCATTATTATTTGCAGAGCCTCTGTATAGGATTTTGAAGCCATAACTCTGTCGGTACATTCTTTAGCCTGATCAGCTTTTTCGTTTTCCTTAAGTGTTCTGCTGACTCTGCCAAGAATGAAAAATATATTTCCATCCTCACCTATTAATTTGCACTTGGGCTTTGATTCATTTCCTTTTATCATTTCAATTCCTCCTGTACTTTTATTTACATATATCACTCTAAAGTACAGTTAAATCAAGCTTTTTCAGCATATGATTAAGGCCTTTTTCGGCAGCTTCCACTTCTCCTTTTATAGCTTGTCCTCTTAATGTTTTAAGCTGCTGCTTTGTTAAAATGCTCTTATATCTTTTTAGTTTAGTTATAAATTTATCTACTCTACTCATCTATTTCTATTTCCTTATACCTTTTTTTCTCTCCATCTCTTAAAAGATATACATCAGCATCAGTTCCTACCTGCTCAATATATCTTTTAACAATAACATCTGCATATTTTTCATCAAGTTCAATGGTGAAGCAGATTCTGTTAGTCTGCTCACAGGCAATCAGTGTTGTCCCTGAGCCTCCAAAAGGATCAAGGACTATACAGTTCGTTAAGCTGGAGTTCTGTATGGGATAGGCGATCAAGTTGAGAGGCTTCATTGTTGGATGAAGTTCTGACCTTGTTGGCCTATCAAAATTCCAAGTTGTTCTTTGCTTCCTGTCTGCATAAAACTTATGGCCAGAAGTTGGCTTCCAGCCATAAAGTATCGGCTCATGATTATACTGATAATCACATCTTCCAAGTACAGGCGAATTCTTTACCCACACACAGGTTTCATGGCAAAAGAACCCGGCATCATTAAAAGCAGTTCTAAAATTAATTGTTTCTCTGTCGGCATGAAAAACATAAATCGGAGCCCCGTCTGCCATCGCATCAAAGGTACATTTATAAAATTTAAGAAGAAATTCATAGAACTTTTTCTTCTCCATGTTATCATTCTGTATCTTACCAGCTGCTCCTTCATAAGCCACATTGTATGGAGGATCTGTAACCACGAGATTTGCTTTCTTTCCCTCCATCAACACTTCATAAGTTTTAGCTTCAGTACTGTCTCCACATATAAGTCTGTGTCTACCAAGAAGCCATACATCTCCTTGTTTTGAAACTGCAGGTTTATTTAGCTCTTCATCTATATTAAAGTCATCTTCATTGATTTCCTTGTCATGAACCCTGGAGAATAAGTCATCTATTTCAGCAGCATCGAATCCTGTAAAAGAAATATCAAAATCTAAATCTTTTAATCCTTCAATTTCTAATGCTAACATTTCATCATCCCAGCCAGCATCCAGAGCTAATTTATTATCAGCAATAATATAAGCTTTCTTTTGAGCTTCACTTAAATGCTCCACTAATACACACGGGACTTCTTTTATTCCTTCTTCTTTTGCTGCTAATACTCTGCCATGACCTGAAATTATGTTTTTATCTTTATCAATAAGAACTGGATTTACAAAGCCAAATTCTCTGAGGCTGCCTCTAAGTTTTGTAATCTGATCTTTGCTATGAGTTCTTGAATTATTTACATACGGAATTAGTTCATCTATATTAATAATCTTAAGTTCTTCAGTTCTTTCCACTTCCTATACCTCCGTTTTTATGCATTAAAAAAACGCCTCCTCTTCTTGAGTGGCGCTGCCAAATCGATATTCACTTGAACATTTAATAGAGCAAAACTTTCTATTCTTATTTCCATATGCTTTGAACTCTTTACCACAGGTTTTACAGGTAAAAAAATACCAGGCACTATCACGCTTATTCTTCTTTTCACCATTCTTGTTCCACCAAGTTCTGCGGCAGGTTTCTGAGCAAAATTTTGGTTTCCTTCCCCTTCTTCCTTCACTATTTATTTTCTTCCCACAGTAAAGGCATAGAGTCAGCATATTATATTTCTCTACAGTTTCAACATTAATTGGCTGTCCGTATCCTGTAAGCTCATAACTTTTGCAGACATTTCTTACAGTGTCTCTACCTATCTTTAAAATGCCTGAAATACTTTTATAGCCATAGCCTTCTTTACGCAGCTGTAAAATTTTATCTTTTTGCTCTATTTTAAGCATGTATTACACCTCTTCTCATTGGGAACTTAATTACTTAAAAACAAGTATTTATCAGGGTTTATACAATTTCTCAAAATTTACACCCCCCGCCCTGGAATTTTGCGTTTTTTCACACGAAGGGGACCACCCGACGTATTTATAAGGGTTGTAGCTATATGTACCCCCCTACCCGGGCGTTATTTAAGAAATAATCGAAAGTTTACTTTCTCCATTCATAACTGTAAACAATACCTTTCCTTCCCCATCTACCATCTTTCTTAGCTGTCTTCCTATCATGACATTCTTTACATAATGCCTGCCAGTTACTCTTCTTCCAGAATAATTCTTCATTACCTTTATGTGCCTTAATATGATCTACTATAGCTGAAGCAGTAAGAACACCATTCCTTTTACATTCCTCACAAAATGGATGTTCTATTAAGTACTGTTCTCTTTGCCTTCTCCACCTGCTGGTGTTATATAAATGTTTGAAAGGCCTGCTGCTTTTATTGTAGCTGCCGTCTATCTCTTTTCTATGTTTTTCACAATATCTTTCAGATGTTAACTCCGGGCATCCATTATATCTACAAGGCTTTAATGGTTTCATAGGTATAGAAATCACCCCCAATCATTTAAGTACTGCCTGTGTTATTTTAATAAGCTGATCTTTACTTAATGCTTGCAAAAATGACTCTCTTTCCTTAAATGAACACTCTTCAATTAATTTACTATCATTTCCTTTTTTTATATAAATTCCGGAAAGCTCAATATCCTTTTTCATAGTTTCTAAGTAATGCCTTCTCCAGATGTTATAATAATTAACTGCATTCTTTTCGCTATATCCTTTGTTTATAAGCTTTCTGATGCTTGTTTTTCTATCAAAGTATTCTAAGCCTTTACACATTTTATAAATTTCTTGAAGTTTTAACATTTTTGTTATCTCCTTCTGCTTTTTTTATACATTTTGAGAACATACAGAAGACTAAATTCTCATTAATTCTTGTACTCCAAATGCAGCTTTTGCATTTTTCCTTTTTCATCTCTTCCTCCAAAAATAAAAGGCTCGAAAATCTTCCGAACCTAAATTTCTATATTAAAAAAGCCCTAAGAGTTTATCTCTCAAGGCTGTTATTGTTTATTTACACCTGTCTACAGTTTACATTATAGCAAGTGTTTTACTGTACTTTCAATGGACACTTACAGTGAGTTTTCTTACCGCTACCTGACCCACCCTGATTAAGATTGGTGGTTACATTTTTCTCAGTTTTATCTTAATCATAGTACTCGACAACTGGAAGAATAAAAGTATTTCTTAATCTTTAATGTAACTTATTTATCAAGCCAGTCATCAAAATCTGTGGCAACAATTTCCCCATTTGAATTTCGGTAAATTGTTGCACCACAAACCGAACACTCTCTTCCGTCATTAGAAAGCGGTGCACAACAAATTGGACATAATTCCGAAGAATTTTTATTTATATAATCATCCATACAAATCTCTCCATTCATTTAACATAAATTGTTTCAGACTTTATTAGATCGTTTATAAATCGTAAAGCTAAGATTGATGAAGAATATAAGAATACTATGAAAAATTAGAAACCGTATATATGTAATAAAACTATCTACGGTTTCTGATTAATTTTTGATTTTAGTGGCTATTCTATATTACAAATACTTTTGATGTGTTTTTCAATATATGGTTTATAGAACAATATATTAACAGCAAAGCGTATTATAATCGAATAACATCATCACATTCTTTAGCAATTCGTTCATCATGGGTTACTATAATTACTGTTTTTTTATATTCTTTTACAAGAAGTTTAAACAGCTTCAATATATCCTTTGTATTATCATTATCAAGATTTCCGGTAGGTTCGTCTGCCAGAATCAGCTGGCTTGGTTTTAATAATACTCTTGCCATAGCAACTCTCTGCTGTTCACCGCCGGATAAAGTGAAAATTTTACTTTTTTCATATCCATCTAATCCTACCAGTGCTAAAGCTTTATTTATTTCCTGCTTTTTATCCTTAACCGTACTATATTTTAATGCTATTTTTAAATTATAGTAAACAGTATCGTTATCTGATAAAGCATAATTCTGAAACAGGTAAGATATTTTATTTCTGTGCATTAACATTGCACTCCGACTACTCAGTCTGATATTCTTTCTTCCAAATAGCTCTA
>Ga0183100_1001733_pt1 | contig 10271 bp, 7 predicted proteins | sample Biomet2_FD_127789 | JGI IMG/M metagenome (GOLD analysis project Ga0183100, IMG submission 127789) | Microbial communities from bioreactor (seeded with anoxic lake sediment) at LBNL, California, USA - Biofuel metagenome 2 | ecosystem: Engineered > Bioreactor > Anaerobic > Unclassified ...
TGGCTGTTGTCGCTTTGCCCAATCCCGAAAGCATTAGCTTTCATAAAAAAATAGGATTTCTGGAGGTTGGGGTAATGAAAAAAATAGGCTACAAGTTTAATCGCTATGTGGATGTCTCGTTTTTACAAAAGAGCATATGTGATGATTTAATGGAGGAGCAATAGATCCTCTCTATGTAGAGTTCCTCTAATTTCCTGTATTCATGACTTTTGAAACATGGATGCCTGATTCCGTCCTCACTTGGACAATCAACATCGGCTCTTTCTTCGGAATGGTGCAACTAAACGCCTGATTTCCGACGGAGGTGGCTTGATAGACTAACCAGCCTTGTAACGAATAGATGGCAACGGCATTAATAGTTTCTGAAGAACGGATCGTCAGCAGGTCCTGCTTATAGAGCATCGAAGGTGCCTGCTTTACGGATGGTCGCCCAGTTTCAGTCCGGGTTGAGTCGTATTTCACCAGCGTGATGGCCGGCCAGGGAATGCTGTTAAGGCCACCACCGATGTAAAATCCCAGGTGCGAAGGCTGGTTGTACGCTGTATTTTGCCAGGCAATCCCCAGTCTGTACACAGGGTCGTGCATAAGCGTAAACAACCGGTAGGGGGAGGCTGTTGTCGTCGTATAGATACGAAGTTGGCTGGAGTCAGACGAGGTCCAGAAAATGGCCTCTTCGCGCCAGTCGCCTAAAATATCGGCACTCAGGTTAGGGGTTGATTTGGTGCTGTTGCACGACGAAACGCCACTGGCTGATAACAGGGTTGTCGTGCCGTTTCCAGTCCATTTGGTAATTTTGACGCCATCCAATAGTTCATCCTGTAAATCGCCATCCCAATATATCCGGAAGTTGGAGGCTGGTTTTTTGGAAGAAATCGCCACCCCTTTACAGGTGTAGGTGAAATCGTTCGCATACGACCACATTTCAAAACCCGGATACCGTGCATCGACGTCACCGGCCATTCCTCGTCCGACATCAGAACCAGCATATCTTCCCCAAAGGACCTTCCCGGTTTTGGCGTCATGCAGTTCGTATCCATAGGGAGAGGACGTATCTTCGTGTATTTCCCACACTTCGAGACCAGGATTGTCAGGGTCCATATCGGAAAGATGCATGGCATCTCCATGTCCGTACCCTGTCCGGTACAGCAAGGAACCGTTGTCATCGATGGCACACGATCCATAGACAATTTCATCCTTGCCGTCCGAGTCGACATCGGCTACACTCAGGTTGTGATTGCCCTGGCCGTAAGCGCCGACTCCTTTTGTGGTGCCTGAATCGTAGAACCAGCGTTGCACGAGCTTTTTATTGCTTACATCATAGGCTGTGAGCGTGGTTCGCGCGTAATAACCGCGACACATGACGGCCGACGGGTGGATACCATCCAGATAGGCCACACAGCCAAGAAAACGGTCGCTGCGGTTGGCATAACTATCTCCCCAGCCGGAGACCGAACCTCGTAAGGGATTATAAGTTATAGTGTTCAGTTCGGTACCGGTCTTTCCGTCAAAAAGTGTTAGGTATTCCGGTCCGGTTTGGATTGTTCCAAGCATCCTTGAACCACTTGTTTGGGTCGTATCAAGGCATCGGTAGTCGGCTGCCGGAGAGTCGCTGTTCATGAGCACGAAGTTTCCGTTTCCGTCGACAGTTCCTGGAGCCGTTTTGCAAATGACTTCCGCCAGTCCGTCTCCGTCAAAATCATAAACCAGGAATTGGGTATAGTGCGCCCCTGCACGAATATTTTTTCCAAGGTCAATACGCCAGAGTTGTGTCCCGTCAAGCTTATAGGCATCCAAATACACTTTCCCGGTAATTCCGTAATACGAGTTGTCCTGCGAATTTGATGGATCCCATTTTACGATAAGCTCGTATTCTCCGTCTCCATCCAGGTCACCTACGCTGCAGTCGTTTGGAGAGTAGCTGTAAGGCTGACCATGGGGAAAGGACTTCGTAGCCGCTTTCCCGACACTTCCGTATTTGTTTGGCTCAGTGGTCCCTCCCGCTGGCCGTTTCAAAGGAATGGTTTTATATTGTTGAGGCCAAGGTGTTACGGCTTTTGAGTTGGTTGTCATCTCTTCACCATTCTGTACGGGCACAACCTGATAAGTACTGGCCGTTGTTCCGTTTGCATCAACGTAATTGGTGACGGCCGTGATCGGGGCACTGTTTATCTTGACGTTGTTCCGGTAGATATTGAATCCCGTGTTATCATTATCCGTGCCCAGGCATCGCCAGCTAAGGAAAACACCCTGGTTCACTTTTACGGCAACCAATCCGCGGTCAAGGTATTCCATTTGTCTGGTCAGGGCAACTGCAGAAACCGAGATAAGGGTCAGTAAAAACAAAAAAACCGTTTTTTTCATGTGTTCAGATAAAATAATCAGTCAAACCTTGTTTGCAAGGTTTAGTAACAATGGGTGTCTTTTAGCTATTTTTCCAGTTTGGAATGAACCAGTGCGACCAACAGAATCGGAATCACGGAACAGGCCATTGCATAGACGAAGAAATGCCGGTAACCAAGCCATTCCTGAATCATACCCGAGAACATGCCGGGTAGCATCATGCCAAGAGCCATGATTCCGGTGCAAAATGCGTAGTGTGCTGTCTTGTATTCTCCTTTGCAAAACTGGATGATGAAGAGGGTATAGGCTGTGAAACCGAATCCGTAACCGAGCTGTTCGAAGGCAACCCCGGCATTGATCAGCCACAAGCTTTCAGGTTGGACATAAGCAAAGTAAATGGAAGTCAGGTTAGGCATACACATGCTGAGTACCATCGGCCAGATCCACTTCCGTAAGCCGCCTTTGGCTATGACAAAACCGCCCAGAATGCCACCCAAAATCAAAGCAATGACCCCAACGACTCCGTAAATGGTACCAACGGCACTGGTACTCAGTCCGAGTCCACCGGTTTCACGACCGTCAAGCAGGAAAGGCGGAGAGAGTTTGAGCAACTGTGCTTCTGAAAAACGGTAAAATAGAATAAAAGCGATTGCCAGAATGCTGTTCTTCTTATTGAAAAAGCTGGTGAAAGTTTCGCCGAATTCCCGGAAAATTTCTGCTGCTTTTCTGGCAGGTTGGAGCGTATCGGAAGCCGGCTTTGGCAGGACAAACTGATGGTAAAAGCTAAATCCGATGAATAAAATACCCATGAGCAGGAATACGGTCATCCAGGCAAACGGAATGTTTCCGATACCGGCAGCAAAAGCAGGCAGTTGGATGACTTCGAGCTTACCTGCCAGTACGATGAGCAATCCCTGTCCGGTGACATTGGCCAACCGGTAAAAAGTGTTCCGGATACCAACAAAAAAGGCCTGGTCTTTATCGTTGAGTCCAAGCATGTAAAAACCGTCGGCCGCAATGTCATGGGTTGCAGAGCTGAAAGCCATCAGCCAGAAAAAGGCCATGCTCAGCTGAAACCAATGAGGGGTAGGCAATGAAAAAGCGATACTGCCCATAAAGGCTCCGACCAGTAACTGCATCAACAGGATCCACCATCGTTTGGTCTTGATCAGATCCACGAATGGACTCCACAGAAATTTGATGGTCCAGGGTAGGTACAACCAGCTGGTATATAACGCAATGTCCGTATTGGACATGTTGAATCGCTTGAACATAAAGACCGAAATGGTCGTAACGGCAAAATAGGGAAGTCCTTCAGCAAAATAGAGGGTTGGAATCCAGGCCCAGGGACGGTTTTTTTTCATTTGTTTGACAGCTATTGGCGGAACCCGGCAGGCAACTTTCCGTACCTGTCCTGTTCTGATTTGTCTATTGATATAGTGTTCTTATGATTGTATTTGGATAATAATGGCTCAAAATCGCCTGATACGTATAGCCTTTTTCGCCCATAACAGCGGCTCCGATCTGGCAGAGTCCGACACCATGGCCCCAGCCGGCACCATGCAACGTGAAGCCTTCCGGCGTTTTCTTCACGACAAAGGCCGAACTGTACAGATGCGAAGGTGATAAGGTCCGGCGGATCTCAAGTTCTTTACCGATGATGAGTGTCCTTTTACTCCCAACGATCTTGAGCCGGACCAGTCTGCCTGACAAGCCTCTTTCCACAGGAATCAGGTCTATGATGTCACCAAAGTTGATGCCGGAACGTTCGCGGACCAACTTGCTGATGGTTTCTGTCGAATAGGAAACCTGCCAGCGGTAAAAGTCGGTCGTTTCCTGATCGTAGTTGTTGAGCACCTGTGACAGGATTTTTTTGTCGGTCGTATTGCAAAATGATTCCGGATGACCCAGTATCCAAGCTTCGGCATTGGCTTCGTTTCTCAGGTCTGAAAAGCCGGTCGAAGTATCGTCTGCTGTCGATGCTGTTTTGTCTGAAGATCCGTCCAACGTGGTCAGATGCTGGTTGGGTTTGCAGCCTTTTTTGTTCTGTGAGCAGTCTCTGTCAGGTCGTCCTATCAGATAAGGCTTTGGCGAATTTTCCCAGCAATACTGAAAACCTTCCATCATGCCTCCGCAGCTTTTGGAAAAGCGAGCATCGCAGATCTCGTTTCCGGAACAGAGCACCTGTCCTCTGGTAGCCTGGATGACGTCAAACACATGTGGATTGCTGGCTTTGGTTATACCCTGATAACGTTGGCAATGATCATCGGCACATACATCAAAATGAGCATGATCCTCTCTGTCGTACCAACGAATATGTTCTGTTTCTGTTTCGACAAAAGCCGGTTGAACTTTCCTGGCTTTCCCTTTTTGCTGTAGCTGTGACAATAGCCAGCTTCTTGAGATGACGGCATGAGCTTTCAACAGTTCAACCGAGGCATTGGCACTCATTTCCGATGAAATGACACTGGTCAGGTAAGATTCAAGCGGTATTCGGTTGATGGCTGTTATGATTGCCCCCTCCACAATACAGGTCAGGCTGCCTTCGAATACTTGCTTTTCAGTCCGTTCCCAATGAAAATGGATGCCGATGCGTACATCAAACAGTTCGAATGAGGCATTTTGCTGTTGAACAGGTTCAAAAACGAGTGTATCATACCGATGTCCTTCAAACTCAATGTGTCCATCCTGATAGCTGGCAGTATAGGTGCCTTCAAACAACTGGCCGCCTGAGGGTGATGTTGTCTCTGACGGATTGATCAACCGGTAGGGTGTTCTGAAATGAAAGTTCAGTTCGATGCCGGACACAATGCCAACTTCAAGAACCGGCTCGTTTGAATAAGGTTTATTGTTTGTATCCCAGGTTGGTAGTGGGCTGGTTTGATTGGGTTGCATGTTTAATGTGCTTGTTTCTGAAGATACAGACTATTCGTTCAAAAGGATGGTTGCATGTCCGGTTTGGTCAACAGGAGGGTAGAGTAGGCGTTGACAACGTCATCGGAGAGTGAAACGTCCGCGTAAATCTGACGGATATCCGTTTCTGTCATTCGTTCAAAATCCTGCAGACGGGCGGCTACCATCAAACCGCCCATTTCAACCGATGCAGGGCTGATGAGGAATCTAGTGTCCCCCGTATTGAAATAACAAGTTGGCCGGTGAGCCTTTCGCGGGAAAAGCAACATTTTCCATTCCTCGTTTTCCATCCAGCTGAGCAGGTTGATCATCGGTTCTTCGTCAGCTGTTGCCTGGGTCATTGCCAGCACATTGATCACATTTTCGACTAGCCTGGCCAGCGTACGCTCGCTCGTTCCTTCCAGAAGCCAGCCAGCTCGCAGGAATCCATTCAATTGGCTGATCCGGCCCCCATCCAAACGAACCAACGGCGTTGTCCGAGTCTCTTTCCATGTCCGGAAATCAGTTTCTGCCGGCATCAGTCCCTTGCTTCCAGCCTGGAAATGGAGGTGGTCGGGGGCGGAGGCTCCGCAACGAGGTCCGTTATAAAAAACGACACAATCGTTCATATCATGAGAAAACCGGAGGAACTCGGCGATGTGTCCGTGAATCTGTTGAGGTTGATGTTGAATAGCCGGAATGGTATAATGAGTTGGAAATACCGGAAATGGATTGATTAAAAGTTCAAAATCAGCTGATGACGTGACCTTCAGGCTTTCCTGTTCGGCAGGACGATTACCGGCACACAGAAAACAGGGCCTTTTCTGAATGGCAGAAGCCGACACATTGGCTGCTGACGAAACAAGCCGGGCCGGATTACATTGTAACCGAATACGCAGACCGTCCAGTATAACATCTTTTGACAAGATACTTTTCAATGCCTGGTAATTACCAGCAGCCATTGGCCAGGCAACCATCTGGCGCTGGAAAAGTTGTTTGTGATCATCCATGTTTAAAGCCGTTTCTTAAGGATCTGTTCCACGACTTCCGGGGTGATGTTCTGACGTTCGCCAAGTATCCAGCCGCGTTCTCTGAACCGTTCCACTATTTTATCAATGGCCTTTTCCCCTAAGCCGTAGTCAGATAAATGGGTATTGACGCCAATGCGTTTGAAGAAGGCGTCAATTGCCTGAATGGTCGCCAACGCTCTGTCTTCCAGACTGCCTTCGGAAATATTGAATACCCGTTCTCCCAGTTGAATCAGTTTTTCCGATTTATCTTTTATAAGCACTTCCAGCAAGCCAGGAAGAACGATTGCTAACGTTTGGGCGTGATCCAGTCCGTAAAAAGCGGTCAGTTCATGGCCGATAGCATGAGTGGCCCAGTCTTCCGGCACACCTTGGGCAATCCAACCGTTCAGTCCCCAGGTGGAAGCCCACATCAGATTGGCCCGGACGTCATAGTTCTCCGGTGCCTTCAAGGCTTGTTCTCCGTATTTGAGGAGTACTTTGATGATGCTTTCGGCAAAATAATCCTGGAGGGCACCACCGGCCGGATAGGTCAGGTATTGTTCTGTCGTATGGACAAACGTGTCAACGACACCGTTGGCGATTTGACGGGCTGGGAGTGTATAGGTGGTTTTCGGATCAAGCACTGAGAATTTCGGAAAAACCAGGGGTGAATTGAAAGACAGTTTTTCTTGTGTCGATTTTCGGGTAATAACTGAATTGGCGTTCATCTCAGAGCCTGTAGCCGGTAGTGTCAGAATGGTACCAAAAGGCAGTGCTTTATCCGGAGAAGCATGCGTTGACAGGATTTCCCAGGGATCGCCTGTTGCATAATATCCCAACGCGATGAATTTCGTCGCATCAATGACAGAACCGCCTCCTGCCGCCAGTAAAAAGTCAATGCGCTCATCCTTAATAAGCTTGATCGCATCTAAACAGGTCTCATAGTCAGGATTGGCTCCGATACCTGAAAATTCAAACCAGGTTCTGCCTTTCAAGGCTTCTGCCAATTGATCATAGACTCCGTTCCGTTTGATGCTTCCGCCTCCGTAAATCAGCAGAATTCTTGCATCTGCAGGTATTTCCTGTGCGATTTGACTGATGGTGTCACTCCCGAATATGATTTTGACGGGATTACAAAAGCTAAAATTTTTCATCTGAACGTATTTTTTTCAGTTATAGGTAACCATATTTTTGTTGTGCTTATGATGCGTTTTGCAGTCCCTTTTATTTGAGCTGTGTATGGGACTTCGCGCCTCTGTCTTTCTGCGTCAACGATGGCCCGCTTTATTCAGTTGTTGACGTGCAGCCAGTTCTATTGTGCGTAAGGCATCTTTGTACAGATTGAACGTATTTAATTTGATCAGGTCGATGGAGGCGTCAGAATTTTCTTCCCAACGTCTGCACAAATACAGGACTTCGAAGATGCGACCAATTTTCCAACGTCTGGAAATCTGCAGGCCAAGGGCATAATCTTCTCCATAGCTGGTATTCGGGACTTTGATAGCACGCAGTACGGGTGTAAAGAAAGCTCTTGGTGCTCCCAATCCATTGATTCGAAGCGCATTGTTCTTTCCGTTTTCAGGCGTCCACTCTTTATGGTCAATGATGCCTGGCGGAATGGTGTCCAGATTAAAGTTACACATTCTGTAACTGCCAACCAGCATGGCACATTGTTGAGCATAAAATTCACTGACAATTTTGGCCAACGTCTGATGGCTGCTGTACACGTCGTCGCTGTCAAGTTGGATGGCAAATCGTCCGCATAAAGGGTGCTGAATGCCCTCATTCCAGCATCCGCCGATGCCAAGGTCTGTCCGGTCAGGTATCAGATGAATGATCCGGCTGTCTTTGGTTGCTTTTTCGCGGATAATGCCAGTCGTTCCGTCAGTAGAATGGTTATCTATCACAATCAGGTTGAATGGAAAGGTCGTTTCCTGATTCAGAACGGAATCGATGGCATCTCCGATGGTTTTGCATCGGTTACGCACTGGTATGATGACCGTCGCTTCTGCCGGAAATTCACCTTCCGTCAGATTAATGCTTTCAGCTTCAGGTGATAGCCAGGCTTCCACCGCTTTCAGGTGCTTGGTACAGACCTGCTCCATTTCAAGCTGCACCGCCCGGTTTTTAGGATCCACGTAGGCAAATTGACAAGCCTCCTGATCTCTCTGATTGTTTTCAGTAATTGTGTATAAGGTCTCCTTCAGGTGAAAAATGGGCCAATCTCTGGAAAGGACCAACCTCAAATCATATAAAGCTGCGGACTGAAGTCCGTCACTGAGGTGGTTGATCGCTTCTTTGGCCGCTTGGGTTCGAATCAACATCAATGGCCCGAAATCGAAATCGTCTCTGAGGCTGCCTGGCTGATAGTCGTTCAGTGGATGTAACAACCTTTTTCCGGCAACCACTTCCGTATAATCGGCATACAAGATGCCTGCTTCTATATCTGCAGCAACTTGCAACATCCTGTCAATGGCGTATCTCCCTGGATCCGGCAGAAAAGGCCTGGTGAACAGTATGAAGTAATCTGTCTCAACAGACTGGATGATATGGCGTAATCCTGCACTGGAAAAAGGATTTGACTTGGCATGTACTTGATATGGTTGTGCTTTTTCTGTCAGATCATCGGAGAAATCAGTGTTGCCGGTATAGAAAAAGGGAATCAAAGACATAATTCGTTTGTTTTTTATCCCGAACCATCATGGTATGGATCATTCAGGAAAACCGTTATTACGTACAAAATTAATTGAAAATTTGGTATTTCAAGGTATCTTTGCTTGTCTTGACAACACATATATATAATGGAATCGATAAAGGTTATTGGTTTTGATGCGGATGATACGCTGTGGGTAAACGGTTCGTACTTTTTGGAAGCGGAAAAAACATTTTGTGAACTGCTTTCTGATTATATGACTCCTGACGAGCTAAGCCATACGTTATATCAAACTGAAGTCAAAAACCTGAAATGGTATGGTTATGGTGTCATGGCCTATACCCTGTCGTTGGTAGAAACAGCCATTGCTGTCAGTCAAGGGAAAATCCCTGCTTCAGTCATACAAACGATTCTTGAACTTGGACGACGTATGCTAAGCCAGCCGGTGCAATTATATCCAGGTGTGAAAGAGACGCTTCCGGCCTTGCAGCAGCATTACAAACTGATTGTTATCACAAAGGGCGATTTGCTCGATCAGCAGCGGAAACTGGAGAAATCCGGGTTGATGCCCTATTTCCATCATCTGGAAGTGGTCAGCGAAAAGCAATCGTCCAATTACCTGAAACTAATCAATGTGATGGGTATTCAGCCTTCCGAGTTTCTGATGGTCGGAAATTCATTGAAGTCCGACATCATCCCTGTTTTAACCATCGGGGGAAAAGCTGTACACATTCCTCAAAAAGAGGTTTGGCAGCAAGAAAAATCAGGAAAGCCGTCTTTACCTTATATTGAAATTGACTCCATGGAACAGCTTGGGGCGTTATTTCAACTCTGATCGGAAGGCATTCATCCACTTTTTTGCCTTGTATCCGGCCACTTTTTTCCATTAGTGCCGGATTTTTGTCTTTTTTTGACGATGGTTTCCTTGAAAATCGAGGCCTAGGGAGCTTGAATTTTAAGATACATCTCGTCTTAGATCGCGAAGTTGGTGGCTTTTTCATCGTCTGTTGAAAAAAAATGACCTGATTTTTGGATTGATTGTAAGGTAGTTGACGCTTTTTTATGTTTTACAGCATAACTTTTTTGTCAAAATGTTTGGAAGATAGCCAAAAAGGGCCTACTTTTGCAACGCTTTTAACGAAAAGCATGCTTCACACAAGACATTCTGCTTACATCTTTTTTAGAATTGAAAATATTCGAAAAAAAGATTTGTGAATTAGAAAACTTGAAGTATCTTTGTAACCCTTTCGCCGCGAAAACCACGAGCCTGATGAAGTCTCGTTTTTTTTGAAGTGAAAGAACGCTAAGAGCGACAATAGACGATCTTTGAGATATTGAGATACAAGTAGTACAAGAGACAAGAAATTTGGGTAAAA
>Ga0183100_1001734_pt1 | contig 10258 bp, 8 predicted proteins | sample Biomet2_FD_127789 | JGI IMG/M metagenome (GOLD analysis project Ga0183100, IMG submission 127789) | Microbial communities from bioreactor (seeded with anoxic lake sediment) at LBNL, California, USA - Biofuel metagenome 2 | ecosystem: Engineered > Bioreactor > Anaerobic > Unclassified ...
CAGCATCCGTCCTTCCCAAACACTCTTGCGGGCGTTGTTTATCAGCCGGGAGCGTTCAGCTGCCTAAATGACGGCGGAATCAACGCTCCTATTGCAGACTCAGCCTACAAGGCCGCGCGCGAAGCGATTAACGGGAGCGACCCGTCCGGTGGCGCTATCTATTATTATAACCCCGCCAAAGCCACAAGCCAATGGATTTTTTCCCGCAAGGTTATCACCGTAATTGGCAGTCACCGTTTTTGCAGTTGATTGTTTGCATTTCGCTTTTTCTATATATAGTATAGTAATGGCGCTGAACATTGTCATCCGTTCAGCGCCATTGTTATGCTCTTATTTGATTATGCAAGTGATACAACCCTGCTCATCTTTTTTGCGTTATGCAACGGTGACTACACACCGGCGCACCGGCTTCTGATTTGGCAGAGTAGAATAGACCGCGGTGCTCCCGTGCCCCACACCCATTACTTTAAAGTAATAGCTGCCGCCCTGTTTTTTCAGAAGAACCGCCTTAATCACACTGGAGTTGCCTGTGGTAAATACCGGCTTAGCGGAAGTGCTGTCCGGCGTAAACTTAAACTGGTAAGTCTTACCCGACTTTAACGTCAGTGTGGAACCGGTGTCGGAAATCATGGATTTATCCACCGGTGCCGCCGCTGCAACAGGATAGTCCTGATAAGAGTAATCTAAATCGACTGCACCGGTGATACCGGGAACGCTGCCGCTCTGGCTGTACTGCCATACTGTATAAGCTCCGCTGTAATTCGGAGTGGCAACGTCGGGATGTGCCACCCATTTGTCATAAGCATCCAAACCGGAACCGGAAAGATTCCCGTTGAAAAAGCCGGTGGAGCTGTAAATTCCGGTTTTGTATCCAGTTTTCGAAATTACGCTGTTAAAGGAGGATACAATAGCGGAAAGCTGGTCTTTCGACAAAGCACTCTGCGAAGACTGCTCAATATCAATATAGATTGGATAATCCAAATGACGTCCGTTCAAAATGTTGAGGCACATCTGTGCTTCCTGTGCGGCTATTTCCGGTGTAGTCGCATAACTGACATGATAAACGCCGAGCTTAATATCGTTCGCCTTTGCTGCGTCATAATTTGTGCTGAACATGGTATCCGTCTGAGTCTCCGGCAGCTCATTGCCGTAACCGGTGCGCAGAATGGCAAAGTCCACTCCGCTTGCCCTCACACTGAGCCAGTCCACGATTCCCTGGTACTGAGAAACGTCAATTCCCTTCAGCACAACGTGAACCGTACAGGCCACGCTCCTACCATCCGCCGTTGTCGCAGTGACAGTCGTCCTGCCCAGCGCAACCGCGGTTACAAGGCCGCTGCTTACAGTCGCAACGCCCGTGTTGCTCGATGACCAGCTAACGCCATCCAAAACCGTTCCGTTAGTGCTGGCCTGCAGTGTTGCGCTTTCCCCTTTTTTCAGGCCGAGACTTGTGCTGTTGAGTGTGAGTGCGTCCGCAGAAGTACCTGTTTCTGCGGCAAAAGCAGCCGTATTAAACAATACGGTCATCGTCAATACAAGAATAAGGGCAATCCATTTTTTCATTATTATATTCCTCCAACTTTCTTCACACTAATTTCCCTGTATTTTGCTTTGTGTGAACTTTATGTGTTTCCATTATATTCCTATGAAATGCCATCGTCAAGCGGCTAAAGATGTTAAAAACAACAAAAAAACCGCCCGGCGTTCTAACACCGGGCGGTTCAAATCATATCTTTATTTTTTAAATTCCTTAAACATCTTTGTCACATCTGCCTGATGAGCCTTGTTTTGATCCGCCGAAGACGTATCTTTATAAATCATGAGGTACTTGCCGTTGTCGGAAATGACCGCCGGAACAGTCTGGCTCATAATCGTAAAGGTGCCCTTACTTTTAACGTCATTTAAAACCGTTTGCGCTTTTTCATTCAGGCTTTTAGTATCATACTCATAAAGTTCAACGGTAACAGTATTTTTGCCGTTAAAATCGCCTTGATATTTTGCACCGCTCTTCGCGCCGATAAAAGTCGCGTCCATTTCAGTCGCGTCGCCTGAAATCGCCGAATTGGCAGCAAGGTACTTTTCAAGGCCGGCAAGCGTATCATCCATCCCCTGCGCGTCAACTTTTGAAACGGTTGGTACAGAAGCAACCGACTGAGCCGGTGCGCTTGAAGTGGCTCCGCCAACATCACCCATACCGCAGGCAGCCATGGTACCCGCCATAACAATTGCAAGCGCAAGAATTATAATCTTTTTCATTGTAAATCTCCCCTTATAACAAAACATCTTTTCATTTTAACGGTTCGCGGATTGATTGTTCCTATGAATATACAACTGAAAGTCTAATTGCTTCGCCGCCTAAAAGAAAAACCGCTTAAAGCGGTTTTAGTTTGGTGGACACAAGGGGACTCGAACCCATGACCTCTCGCGTGTGAGGCGAGCGCTCTAACCAGCTGAGCTATGCGTCCATAGTCCGCATGTGCGGAATAAATATGGTGACCCGGACGAGATTCGAACTCGTGAAACCGCCGTGAAAGGGCGGTGTCTTAACCGCTTGACCACCGGGCCATATTATGGTAGCGGCAATTGGATTTGAACCAATGACACTTCGGGTATGAACCGAATGCTCTAGCCAACTGAGCTATGCCGCCATATGCCGCTCTACTAATTATGCGGAGCGTTTAATATTATAACCCGACTATCGGTTGTTTGTCAACACATTATTATAACTTTCTTTATAAATTCATAAAACATAGGCAGAACCGCGCTTTATTCCTCTGTTTTCTGCGAATTTAGGGTGAAATTGATTGATTTCAGAAACGGACGAACCGGCATCGTACAAAAAACGACGCCGGTCCGCTATCTGAATATCAAATATTATTCAACGGATAGAGAGTAATTCGGGGCTTCTTTTGTAATCTGGATATCATGCGGATGGCTTTCCCTTAAACCGGCGCCCGTAATGCGGACAAACTGAGCCTTTTCGTGCAGCTCCTGAATGTTCGCGCAGCCGGTGTAACCCATGCCGGAACGCATACCGCCGGTCATCTGATAAATGGTGTCGGAAAGCGGCCCCTTGTACGGCAGACGGCCTTCTACGCCTTCCGGAACAAGCTTCTTAGCATCCTGCTGGAAGTAGCGGTCCTTGCTGCCCTGCCCCATTGCTGCCAGGCTGCCCATACCGCGGTAAACCTTAAACTGGCGTCCCTGATACAGCTCGGTATCCCCTGGTGACTCCTCGCAGCCTGCGACAAGCGAACCGACCATGACGACGTTTGCGCCGGCGGCCAGCGCCTTGATAATATCGCCGGAAAATTTGATTCCGCCGTCCGCGATGACAGGAATTCCGTATTTTTCAGCCGCGCATGCCGCGTCATAAATCGCAGTGATCTGCGGAACGCCGATGCCTGCGACAATTCTTGTAGTACAAATGGAGCCGGGGCCGATGCCGACCTTCACGCAGTCAGCGCCCGCTTCAATCAGCGCACGTGTCGCTTCGCCTGTGGCAACGTTGCCCGCGATCAGCTGTACATTTGGGAACGCCTTTTTAATCATCCGCACGGTATTGATCACGCCGTCGTTATGACCATGAGCGGAGTCCAGCGCCACAACGTCAACCTGAGCCTTTACAAGCTCTGCAACGCGCTCAAGCACGTCCTTGGTTGCGCCGATAGCCGCGCCGCACAGCAGCCTGCCGCCCGCGTCCCTTGCGGAATCCGGGTAGCGCACCGCTTTTTCAATATCTTTAATTGTAATTAAACCCTTTAGATTGCCCTTATCGTCAACAATCGGAAGCTTTTCAATCCGATGTTTACGCAGAATTTCCTGTGCCTGCGGCAAGGTTGTCCCGACCGGAGCGGTGACAAGATTCTCTTTTGTCATAACTGCGGAAATCGGTTGGTCAAATTCCGCATCCGTCATAAACCGAAGGTCACGGTTTGTGATGATGCCGACCAATTTGCCGTTTTCACAAATCGGCACGCCGGAAATACGGTAGCGCGACATGATTTCGTTTGCGTCATGAACAAAATGCTGAGGAGAAAGGAAAAAAGGATTCACGATAACGCCGTTTTCCGAGCGTTTTACGCGGTCGACCATGTCGGCCTGCTTTTCAATCGGCATATTTTTATGAATAATACCCACGCCGCCTTCTCTGGCGATTGCGATTGCCATGTTGCTTTCGGTAACCGTATCCATTGCGGCAGTCATCAGCGGGGTATTCAGCTTAATTGATTTAGTAAGGTGAGTGGATAAATCCACCTCTTTCGGCAAAACATGGGATTCTGCAGGTATGAGCAGAACATCATCGAATGTCAGGCCCTCTTTTGCAAATTTTTCAGAGTAATTCGTGTTTAACATAGTTTCCTCCTCTTACACATCACACGGCTAAATTCGCGCCGTTTCTTTACATCTTCCCTTTCAGGATATTAAGTCATTATATCATTTCGGATATTCGTTTTCAATCTAATTCCGCAAATTTTCAACAGTATTTTCATCGATTGTTGAAAGTACGGCCGAAGCGGTAAATCCGCACCCACGTGAATGGATGCCCTTCATCAAAATCCGGTTATTTTCCTCGCACGCATAAATTTCGAGCACATCTCCCAGCACACTCTCATTCACATAGTCAATCTGTGCTTCTATGTATCGTTTCCCGTCTGCGCCACCCGGTAAAAAATCGGTTAGAATGTCCCCATAAATCGTATTGTTCAAATGCTGGTTATAATCAAGGTCGGAGTACCGTATCGGCCTTTCCCCCACGAGCGGCAAATCATCAGGCACTGTGGTTCTTTCATTTTTTTCGTCAGCAGATATTTTTTCATCTGTAAAAATCCCGTACTGTAAAAATTGCTTCGGCCGCAGAATCTTGTGCGTATGCGCGTCGGCGGCAATCGAACTCTGCATTACATCCACAATCAGCTCTCCGCCGCAGTAGATTTTAAAGTCGCGGTAAAACTGGGCTCCGATTGTTCCGCGGGGATGCGTTTGAATTGTCAGTGTTTCGTTGTGGCGCGGCATACGCTTGATTTTAACACGGTTTGTAATAATGAGGAAAACAATTCCATCTGCACGCATTTTTTCGTAGCTGAGTCCAAGCAAGTCCAGTTGCCGTTCACTCGTTTCCTGGCACATGCGCAATAGCACGCTCAGCCTTAAAACCGACTGCGCGCCGACCTCATAGCTTGCCACACGTACTTCACGGGTGTATTCGTTAATCTGTTCCATTTTTCTCCTTCCTGCAAAACAAAATGGAGCAAATGCCCATCCATTATTTTTGCATTCCTACTGTTATTTAAATTAGATAGGGAATACCCCCCGCAGCGTTCCGTTCAGTAAACGCCACCGGGGGGTGTTTGTTTTTTTTATTTAATGATATCGCAGCCCAAATAAGGACGCAGAACCTCCGGCACGGTTACGCTGCCGTCGGCATTCTGGTACTGTTCAACAATTGCGGGCAAAACACGGCTTGTTGCAAGACCGGAAGCGTTGAGTGTGTGTGCAAACTGAAGCTTCTTGTCCGCGCCGCGGAATTTCACGTTTCCTCTTCTTGCCTGATAATCACGCGCGTTGGACGCGGAGCTGACTTCCTTGTAAATCTCCATGCTCGGAATCCATACCTCTATATCGTAGGTGCGTGCCATGGAGAACGAGCAATCGCCCGCGGCAAGCTTGCTCAAACGATAATGGAGCCCTAATTCCTGAACCAAATGCTCGGCTTTGCCAACCAGCTCCGCAAATGCCTCGTCAGATTTTTCCGGAGTGGTATACTGCACCATTTCGACTTTGTTAAACTGATGCCCGCGGATCATGCCGCGTTCCTCGGAACGATAGCTTCCGGCTTCTCTGCGGTAGCAAGGGGTATAGGCAATATATTTTTTAGGCAGCTCGTCCTCGGTCAGGATTTCATCGCGGTGCAGGTTGACAAGTGCTGTTTCCGCCGTGGGGAGCATAAATTTCCTGTCGTTGCTGGTTGGATTTTGAATCCAATATACTTCGTCGGCAAATTTCGGGAACTGGCCGGCTACATATCCGCACTCATAATTCAGCATATGCGGCACAAGCACCAGCTCATAGCCGTCTTTGATATGCTCGTTGATAAAGAAATTGAGCAGCGCCCATTCCAGCCTTGCACCCATGCCGGTGTAAATCCAGGAACCTGCGCCCGCCAGCTTTGCACCGCGCTGATAATCAATCAAATGGAGGCTTTCGCACAGTTCCACATGGTTTTTCGGTACAAAATCAAATTTCGGCTGCTCCTTAAAGTAGTGGAGCGGCTTATTATTCTCTTTCCCGCCCGCGCAAACGTCCTCGTCCGGCAGGTTTGGCAGCCCAAGTAGCAGCGTTTTTTGCTGTTCCTCCAGCTCGGAAAGCTCAGCGTCACAATCTTTGATTTTTCCCGCGAGCGTTTTCATTTCCGCCATGATTTCAGAAGCGTCTCCGCCCGCCTTTTTAATTTGAGGAACCTGTTTGCTGGCCGTGTTTTGTTCGGCCTTCATTGTTTCCACCTTACCGGTTACCTCGCGGCGCTCGGCATCGATTTTCAGAATGTCATCAATCATTTTGTCCGCGTCAAATTCGCGTTTTTTCGCAGCCGCCTTGACCATATCCGGGTTTGTGCGTATCAATTTAATATCCAGCATCTTCTGTTCTCCTTTTATTTTCCATATAATAATTAAAATTTGATATTTTTTTAGAATTAAAGGTAAATGCAAAACCCAGTCGCCTTTAGGAACGAACTCCCTCAGGCAGGCTTTGCCTGCCAGCTCCCTCATGGAAGGAGCTAATGACGCTCGCTTCTGCTTGGAAACCTTTTGCCTCCCACACCGATGGAAGTGGCACGCATGGCGCGGCGAAAGAAGTTTTCCACGCTGTTGTTATTCATTGTTGAAAATCTTCACCAAATCGGTCAAATCCTGTTCTCCGTAGAACTCAATTTGCAGCACACCGCGCTTTTTTGTCCCGCTGACCTGAACCTTACGGCCCAGATGCTGGTTAAGTGCAAGTTCAACTTCGTCAAAATAGCGTACCCGCGTTTTCTCTTTCGGTGCTTTTGTGCCCATCAGTTCCCGTTCGTTTGCTTTCTTGCCCATTTTTTCAAGCTCACGCACCGAAATACCCTGTTCGGCAGCTAATTTCGCAGCCTTGCGCATTGCATCCGGATTTTGAAAGCTAAGCAGTGTCCGCGCGTGACCGGCAGAAATTTTCCCGGAATTCACCATATCAAGGATTTCTTTGGGTAAATTCAAGAGCCGCAGCGCGTTGGTTACAGTCGGACGGGATTTTCCTACTGTTTTCGCAGTTTCCTCCTGCGTCAGTCCGTACGTATCAATTAAGCACTGATACCCTTGTGCTTCTTCAACCGGATTCAAATCTTCACGCTGTAAGTTTTCGATCAACGCAAGTTCCATCACTTCGCCGTCGCTCATTTCACGAATGACCGCGGGTACTTCGGAGATTCCCGCCATTCTGGCTGCGCGCCAACGGCGCTCGCCTGCTACAATCTGGTAACCGCCGCCAAATATCGGCCTTACCAAGAGCGGCTGTATAATTCCATGCTGTGAAATGGAGTCGGCAAGCTCGGCCAGTGCCGCGTCATTGAATTCTTTTCTCGGCTGCGTGCGGTTCGGTTCAATATCACTGATTTTCAGTGTGATTGTTGCATTGCGGTCCTCAGTGTCATTTTCAGCAAAAATTGCTTCTAATCCTTTGCCGAGTCCGCCTTTTTTCATTGCCATTGCTTTCCCCTCCCTTATCTCTTATTTACTTTTATGATTTCGTCCGCCAGCGCGTCATAAGAGGCCGCGCCTCTGGAGCTTTTGTCAAAATATTGAATCGGCTTGCCGTAGCTTGGCGCTTCGGAAAGTCGCACGGCGCGCGGAATTACAGTGGAAAACACCTTGCGCGGGAAGTACTTTTTCACTTCCTCCACAACCTGTTGTGTCAGATTAAGTCTTCCATCATACATCGTGAGCAAAACGCCTTCAATATCGAGCTGATCGTTATACTGTCGCTTCACGCGGCGCACGGTATTCATCAGTTGGGACAGGCCTTCCAGCGCGTAATATTCACATTGAATCGGCACCAAAAGCGTATCTGCCACACAAAGCGCATTCGTGGTAATAATACCGAGTGACGGCGGGCAGTCAATAAAGATATAGTCGTAGTTTTCCCGTTCAGCCGCCAGTGCGGTTTTCAAAATCGCCTCGCGGTGGTCAAGCGTGACAAGCTCAAGTTCGGCGGCAGCCAAGTCCATACTCGACGGAATAAGGTCCAAATTGGAAAACTCTGTATGGATAATCACTTCCTGTGCCTTAACGTCACCGATCAGCACTTCATAAACGCTGTTTTTCAGCAGACGGCGGTCTACTCCCACTCCGCTTGATGAATTTCCCTGCGGGTCAATATCCACAAGAAGCGTTTTCTTCCCTTTTACGCCCATGGCGGCAGAAAGGTTAACGGCAGTTGTCGTTTTACCAACCCCGCCCTTTTGGTTTGCAATTGCAATAATTTTGCCCATTCTTTCCCCTCCATATGCAGGTTTCGTCCGCCAAAGCACCACCCTGCGGTAAATATGCCTTTTTCTTACGGATTAGTTGATGTTATTTATTATAGCACGCTTTACAAGGAAGATAAAGATTTTTTCTGCCTTTTTTCGCAATGTTTCATGTGAAACAAAGCAGGCCGGACTACTGTCCGGCCTGCTCTGTGGGAAATGATATAGGGAAATAGGAGTAAACACTTATAATTTGTTTAAGCAGGCTTTTGCCCATTTGTACTCGCCTGCGCCTTTGGGATGCGAACAACGCACTCAATGTAGTCATCAGTTTCGCTTTTTAATGCTTGTGCGTTAATTCCGCTTAGTTTCATTGTTTCGATTGCGTGATTAATTGTATTGAAAAATATTCGTACATCCTTAATAACAAAAGTACGTTTACTTTTTGGCTTATCTGTTTCCGTCAAAAGCTTGTCCACCAAATCATCGGTTTGCTGAACATTGAGGTGCCGTGTAATAATCTGATTCAGCGCCTTTTCACGCTGCTTGTCATCTGCTATGCGTAGCAATGCGCGCGCGTGCCGTTCCGTTAACCCGAATGCGGTTATTTTTGCGCGTTCCTCATCCGTCAGGCGTAATAAACGAAGCTTGTTTGCAAGCGTTGATTGGCTTTTTCCCAAGCGCAGCGCCGCTTCTTCCTGTGTTACGTTCCATTCTTCAATCAGTCGCCGTATCCCTTCTGCTTCTTCAAAAATCTGCAAGTCCTGTCTTTGCAAATTTTCTGTCATTGCAAGAACCGCGCTTCGTTCAGGAGTGCAATCGCTGATCATACAGGCAACCGTCGTCAGTCCAGCGAGCTTGCAGGCGCGCAGTCTGCGTTCGCCGGCAATCAGCTCATAGCCATCCTTTATGCGGCGAACTGAAATAGGCTGAATCAGGCCGTTTGTGCGGATGCTTCTTGAAAGCCCAAGCAGCTCCTGCTCGCTGAATGCGCGCCGCGGCTGCGCCGGATTTGGATGAATCAGGTCAATATTGATTTGAATCACTTTTTGCCGATTGCTTATGATATGCAAATGCGCCGCCTCCTTGCTTGTCCTTTTCGTTAAGGATATCACGCATAGGAGTGAAACTTTGTAAAATTATGGAAACCATTAATTTTTTATCTTGTAATATTATGAGAGATCAAGCAATCAACAGAATCTTTATAGCACTTTCTGTTTTATTTTCATTACTGCAATCTATTTAAATTGATAATCTCACTATATTCTCATCAAAAATCCGTTAGTATTTTACGGCATAATAATCACATATCAACTGCAAAAAAATAAAGGAATGCGTAAACGCATTCCCTTATCACAGTTCCGATTTCTATTGTCTCAACTAAATCATTATAATGGGCTTTTTGTTATTTTTGATCCATGTCTGGGATACAATTCGGCAAGCGGTTTTACGCGCTGAATCATAATCAGACTGCGCTTGTCTCCATTTGGCAAGTCAAACTCCTGTACTCCACTGAGTTCACAACCCAAAAGACCGATCGCGTTTTTCGCGGCTGATAATTCCTCCTGCGGCTGAGGGCCTTTCATTGCGACAAAGGTGCCTTTATACTTAATAAAAGGCAGGCAGTATTCACAAAGCAAATTCATCGGCGCAACCGCGCGTGCAGTAGCGAAATCGAATTTTTCACGGTAAATTCACTGACGACCTGCTTCTTCTCCCCTTGCGTGAATCAACTCCGCATTGATATTTAACTTTTCCGTAACATCC
>Ga0183100_1001735_pt1 | contig 10257 bp, 11 predicted proteins | sample Biomet2_FD_127789 | JGI IMG/M metagenome (GOLD analysis project Ga0183100, IMG submission 127789) | Microbial communities from bioreactor (seeded with anoxic lake sediment) at LBNL, California, USA - Biofuel metagenome 2 | ecosystem: Engineered > Bioreactor > Anaerobic > Unclassified ...
TTTTCACTAACATGGAGAAGTACCCAAGTGGTGAAGGGGCTCCCCTGCTAAGGGAGTAGGTCGGGTAACTGGCGCAAGGGTTCAAATCCCTTCTTCTCCGCCAATCCAAAAAGACCAATTTTCGTGCAAGTTGATTGGTCAAGGAACTAAAGATGTTGTTTAGGCTTTACGGCTTAGGCAACATCTTTTGCTTTGTCTAGAAGTTTTTGCAGATTACCAACGAACCTGTAATTGATTGTGACATCCTGTGTTGTTTTACCGTTCACCTTGTAGTAAGCGGACACGCTGATGGATTCGATTAATTCTCTCGCCGTAAAACGGTCAAGATGCTGGACGTTGATATATTTTTGAATGGTGTCTGCCCAGCGCCTTACTTTTTCCTCATTCCCGTCTTCCTGCTTTACCTGATCGCGAAGAATCGGGATTTTTTCTTCCAAAGCTTTCAATTCTATTTCGTAGTCTGAAAGCAAACTGTAAAAGAATTTTTCAGGCATTTTCCCGCTCAGTTTGTCTTTGTACAGGCTTTTCACGGTCGTGTTGATTTCATCCACCTTTTGTTCCGAAACAGCCAACTGTTTGGTTGCCAGGTTGCTTTCCGCCTTATCGTCCGACTTTAAAGCCGACAGCACACGCTCAATCAAGTCTTGTTTATCTTCATCTGCCAGTTTCGCATACGAATGGATATCATTCAGAACAATGGTTTCCAACACTTCTTCCCGGATATTGTGGGACGGGCAGGCATCTTTTCCGCTGTTGGAATATCGATCGCAGCGATATGTCAGTTTTTGTTTTCCCTGCCTTCCCCTAAGGGAAGCCGACATTGTGGAACCGCAATCTGCGCATTTCACGAGGCCTGCGAAAATGGATACCTCCCGCTTGGCTGACGGAGTGTGAAAATGTTCACCTTCCTTGTGTTTCTTTTGGACGTCGTTCCAAAGCTCCCTGTCAATGATCGGTTCATGAGTGTTTTCGACGATGATCCAATCTTCCGGGTCGGTTGTCCGGCGTTTCTTGGACTTGAAAGACACGACCTGCCGTTTACCTTGCACCATGTTTCCTATGTAGGCCTGGTTGCTCGCAATTTGCAAAACCGTTGCGCTGCCCCACACAAAGGTTTTGTGAAGTGGTGGGGTCTTGCCGATGGTTTGATAATGGTACAGGCTTGGACAGGGAATGCCTTCTTCGTTAAGTCTTCCGGCAATCCGACGTCCGTTTTCACCCAGCGCAATTTCATCAAATATTCGTTGAACAAAAGGTGCAACCTGCTCGTCAATGATCAAGACATGTTTATCTTCCGGGGATTTTTTATAACCATACGGTGCTTGGCTTCCCATGAACATGCCCTTTTCGGCATTCTTCTTTTTCACCTGACGGACTTTTCTGGATATATCTCTTGGATAATATTCGTTGATGACATTGCTGAATGCGGCGAAATCGTTGTTGTTAACCATCGTATCCACACCGTCGTTGATGGCAATGTAGCGAACGTTCTGCTCGGGAAAGTATTCGTCAGTGTAATATCCGGTTATGGAATAATTACGTCCCAAACGACTCAAATCCTTGGTAATAACGCAGTTGATACGCCCTGTCTTGATATCGGCCAGCATGCGGTTAAAATCCGGTCGGTCGAAATTGGTTCCGCTCCATCCATCATCTACATAGGTCTCAGCTAAAATCCACCCCTTTTCTTTTACATAATCGGAAAGGATCTGTCTCTGGTTGGCAATACTCATGCTTTCCAGATTCCCGTTATGATCGTCGCGTGATAGGCGACAGTAAATACCCACATCTAAACAATTTTGCATTTTCATAAAAATTCCTCCAAATGCAAAAAGCGCGATGACGGCACCCACTCCTGTTCACACAGCATTATACCAATGATTAAAGTGAGCTGCAATTGTGTCCGTCATGCTCATGAACTTCTTTCAATTTATTGATAATCGCGGGATATAAAGCGTCTTTATAATATGAGCCATTTTGAAATATACTTTTGACACGCAAAATGCCGCCTCCCTGTACTTTATAGGAGGTATCCGCAATTAGCTCATTTACAGCTGTTTTAGAAATCATTACGCAGATCTGAGTCTTTTTACTCATAACATTACCTTCTCTTATAATCTTTTAAAATTTCTGCGTCTATTAGGCCGCTCCGCCCTCCTTATCGTGTTCTTCTCATCGGCACCACAGGAATAGGCTGGCCCTGCGTTCTAAAAGACAGGGCCAACCCATGATCTCTGGTGTCGATGTGACTGCCGTATTTGCCACGCACCCCGGCAGAGGGGATATTTCAGGCTGCAGCTGGCTCAGCCACATCATAGCTCCGCATGTACCGCTCTTTGCCTGAGTAGCGTATACCGCAGAGGCTCCCCCTCAAGTCCATGGGAGGTCGTGAGAAAGTAACATTGTTGCCCGCGCGTGTTGTCGCGCCCGGCCTGCCATAAGAAGCACATTTTTCTGAAACACCGGGTCGATGTAGGGCTTGATGTCTTTCGGTGTTCCCCAGCGCGCGGAACCGTACTCGATGTTTTTGCGGAACTTTTTTGCGTCCCGACTTTTGAAATACACAACACCCCGCACTGCCGCAGCACCCAAAAGGCCGACCAACAGATCATCCGGGGCGAAACTCGGTATTGGGACGGAAAGAATGGAGTCCATGTTAATAACTGCGTTTGCCACTCTGTCAATGTCTGCGCCCGCCGATACCCGGTACGCTTCGCCAAACAGGTCGAAAAGCCAAAAGATCAACAGATAAGGCAGGTTCGGCAAAACGTATTTCTTGATATTCGTGTTCATCGCTCCTGCTCCTTTTGACGGTGTTTCACCTTGTCCATCACGCTGTTCTTGACAAGCTCCTTGAATTTGTGAAGCTGAGCCAGAATCGACGGCTTTTCATGATCCCGGTCAACCGCTTTGGCGGTAAACTCCTTGAAGGCCGCAGTCAGAGCGTCGGCATCGCGGGCTTTGAAGAACACCAGCCAGCGGGGAGGCGATACTGTCGCCTCCTTTTTCAGAGCAAAATCCACACCGTATTTTTTCGCCACGCGTTCAAACGACTTAATATTTCCGTCCGTAATTTCGATATTGGAAACGCCTACGCCTTGTCGTACCAACTTTTTTACCGATTGTTTGCCGCGGTGGATTTTCGGATTGTTCCGCTTTTTTTTCATCTCAGCAAGCAGCTTGCGCAGCGCCGAACGCAGAACCCGCGCGGTCATTTTGCCTGCCCGCACAGACAGGGCCACGGTTTTGTCCGTGACTTCCTCCTGCATAAAATCACACTCCTTTCCGTTTTTAGGCACAAAAAAACTGCCACCTGCGTGACAGTTTAAATTGCACCGATATTTATTTTATAATTATTGCTGATTACTATTTCGGAAATCTTCCAGCAGGTTGTGAAAACGTGCGTCGTTTCGCAGAAAATTCATATCCTTGCTCTCTTCCAGCGCGTGGATTACTGTGTCCTTCGTAAAGTTCAGAGCAACGGAAGGCTCCTTTGTTTCCACCATGCTGAAGAAGAAATTATCCGAAAGTCGGAGCTTACTCACATCATACGGGAATACAGAAAAATATTTTTTCAGATACAGTAAGGTATTTTCAGCATCTTTCATTCTGGAATAGATGGTTAGATACAATTGATAGTTACTGACCAGCATATAATCTTCAAGCGTGAAAGACCCAATCAATTTTCGTTGTGCGTCGGCAAACGCCAGAGCATCCTCCCACTTTTTCTCTTTCATGGCGACCCCCGCAAGACTCGTGAGTGCCATTACGGCACCGTTCAGGTCGTTTAACAGGTTCTGCTGGTTGAGCTTCACTGCCTTCGTAAGTTCGCCCTGCTGCATATAGACTGTAGGCAGAAGTTTGTTGGGGTCTAAGTCGTTTCGCGGCATCTTTGCCAGAATGTCCTCTGCTTCCTTGCTTTTATTCATCTGAGAATAGGTACAGGCAAGCAAATATAAAGATGCGTTTCGTATTTTATCATCCTTGCTTTTGCAGGCTTCCGTCAGAAGACTGATTGACTGCTCCCCGGTAGCATGAGCGGTTTCTTCACTTATACCGTTTTTTGCGGCATACCACGGAAACAGGTAGGCAATCCGGTATTTTAGATACAGATTATTAGGATATTCTTTCAGATAATCATTGCACAGGGCAAGACCGGCGTCAAAGCCTTCCTCCTCAAACTTTTCCGTACATTCCTTTTCAATTTCCAGCACTCTTTCCGGTGGAATATCGCATTCATAATGAAGCAGTTCATCGACCGTCACACCCAGATAGCGCGCAATGGGAATGAGTAAGGTAATATCTGGATAAGAATTGCCTGTTTCCCATTTGGAGACAGCAGGGACAGAAATTCCTACTGCATTCGCAAGTTGTTCCTGTGTAACACCGTTCTTTTTCCTTAGGTTAAAAATCACTTTTCCAATGGGCAGTTCCATATTATTCACCGTACCCTTTCACGCTTCTTCTTTTATAAGGATAGGCTTTTTGCCGTTTTTTTGCAATGGATATGTATTCAATGAAAATGCACTAAAACTTAACCGTCAGTTAAGTTCGTCTGCCTGCTGCGGTCATCTACGTTGGCAATCATAATTTCAAACATGCCCTCCGCTCCTTTACCGTTCGCCACGAGAATTCAGATTTTTCTGTCTGTCCTTTTTTTGCTCTTTCTGAGGCTCCACCGGGATGGCAACAATATGACCGCCCATCCGCATAAAAAGCTCCGGCTTTGCAAATTTATCCCCGTATTTCTCCATCAGGTCGGGCGGTAAAGAAGTAAAATCATCCTCACCCAGCCCACAGATAAAAAACGTGCCTGCGATGATGTCGTAATCTTCGAGTTTTCGGTTCAGCGGCAGGCCATTGAGTTTGCCTTCGTCATTGCACACCAGCGCAACGTGGTCTTCAAATGGATAAACGGCTTCAATGGTTCCACCCACAAGCTTTTGCATGGATTCAAGACTTCCGTCTATTTCGGCCTCGCATGGTACTTTTTCGGGTTCCACAACCAAAACATTCATAAACAAAACACCTTTCCTTTCCGGACTTTTTACCCGGCAAACTTTGATTTTTTACTTTATGAGTGATCCGTATGGCTTTTAAGTCTGTATAATAACCACCTTCCAAACGGATTGAATATCATACGCTAGAAACGTATAATGAAAAGCAGAAAACTTCGACAGGAGATTTTTAAATGAACGACTGGTTTACAATAGAACAAATTGACCCGAATACATACGCCATCAGCGAATACTGGCATTGGGAACAAGCGCACTCCTATCTGGTGCTCGGACATGAAAAAGCCGTGCTGATCGATACCGGACTGGGTGTCGAAAATATCGGGGCGGTAGTGAAAAGTCTTACCAATTTGCCGATACAGGTGATTACCACCCATGTGCATTGGGATCATATTGGTGGGCACAAATACTTTGAGCATTTCGGTGTGCATGAAAAAGAAAGAAACTGGATTTGTGGCGGATTTCCCATTCCGTTGGGAGTCGTAAAATCCAATCTTATGAAGGAGCTCTGCGAGTTCCCAGATGGCTTTAATGTTGACATGTATACGATCTTTCAGGGCAAGCCCAATCTTCTGCTGCATGACGGGGATGTTGTGGATTTAGGTAACCGGAGCTTGACGGTTTTACATACACCGGGGCATTCTCCGGGTCACATCTGTCTGCATGAAGAAGCAACCGGATATTTGTTTTCCGGCGACCTGATTTACGGCGGCAAACTGGACGCCTTTTACCCCAGTACCGACCCGATTGCTTTTATGAATTCCGTAAAGAAGGTCTCAATGTTAACTGTTAGCCGGATATTGCCGGGCCATTATTCGCTGGAGCTGCCTGTTTTGATTATCAGCGAAATTGGTGCGGCTTTTACCGAATTGTATGAGGTGGACAGATTGATACAGGGTCACGGTATTTTTTCTTTCGGGCAGTTTAGCATTCACATCTAACCCTATCAGCACAAGTTAACCTTTTATCATTCTTTTATCAATTAATACTATTATGAAAGGTCTGAACCAAATAGATATAATGGAAGCGATAATAAAAAGACGTAGCATTAGAAAATACTGTTCGAAGGAAATATCACGGGAGAACATCCTAAAGGTAATAAATGCTGCTAATCTAGCACCTTCTGCTAAGAACAGACAGCGTGGCGTTTTGTAATTGTAACAGACAAGGAAAAAGATGCTATGATTCAAGCAATGCGCAAAGGTATTGAAATAGAAAAAACAGGGAAAGGGCTATTGCCGAATAGTGCAAAATTTATTTCTGGTGCTGAATATACTATGGAGATCATGAAACAAGCTCCGGTTACTATAATGATATTAAATACAAATAAGTTAATCGATACAGTCACTGAAGAAGATAAATTTTATGATATTGCCAATATACAATCAATCGGAGCAGCAATTCAAAATATGCTTTTAGCTGCAACAGATTTAGGCTTAGGAAGTTTGTGGATATGTGACGTTTTCTTTGCCTATGAACAATTAACGAATTGGTTGAATACCAACGATCAATTAGTTGCTGCGGTTTCGCTTGGCTATCCAGCAGAAGCGCCGTTTCCTAGGCCACGTAAAAATATAAATGTTATTATAGAATGGAAATAAACTGTTTAGTTAATATGGGCCGCTTTTCAAGATACAGATATGTTAGAATTACACAAAGATGAAGGCACCTCGGATATTTCTATATAATCGTTTCAATCAGTTAAATTTAACGATTGCGTGCATACATATCATGGCTGACCCGAGCGGCGTAATAGCTGTTTATAGTGGTCGGAGCCTGATAGAGTGCGGTAAGAATATAGCTCCGAATATTACGGATGTCGGTGGTATTGCGATCAAGGCACTCCAGAACATATTCGATGTGGCTGTCGTCGAGTTTGAGCAGACGGCTTTTGACAACCTCGGCAGAAAAATCCTCTCCGGCAATGCGAATTTGCTTTTTGCGGCTGCACAACGTCTCAAGCATAATGTCCACAATTTCGTCCAACCGTTCGGCGTCGCATTTCTGTTTTAGGATGTCGTAGGAGATATTTTCTTTAATAACTTCGCGATATGCTTCTATCGCATCCATCGAATCATTGTGCGGGCTGACTTCCTTCGCCGCCGTTGCTGGATAGATAGATTGATCAGTATCACTCAAATCCGTATGATTCACGTAAGTATTACTACCGTCCGGTTTTGGGCATTCAGCACTTCCGTTTTTCGGAAGTATTGACGTTCCTTTTTTGGAATCCTGCACTTCCGCCGCTTCTTGAAAATTTGCTTTTGGGGATTCTGGTACGGGTATTTCCGGTTGGCAGGCATTTCAGGCTTCCTGTTTTCGGAATTCTTGATATCCGTTGCAAAGTTTTTGACAAATATCTTTGCTGGACGCCCCTGACCCTGTTTTTTTCGTTCGATTAGGCCGACGCCGTTTTTGGCGTCCAGTTCTGCAAAGAGCCGGACGGCTTTGCCGTGACCACAGTTCAAAAGTTTCAAAGAATCTTCCAGCGTGAAATAGATGAACACATGGCCTTTCCCGTCGAACCATCCGTTTTTGACGGACAGGCCAATGCGGTCGAGCATCAGACCGTAGAGAATTTTCGCCTCCGCCGACAAGTCCCGGTAACGTTCATCCGTAAACATGATTTTGGGGATGCGGTAGAAACTGAACTGTTCGGCTTCGTTTGGATAGAAATAGTCCAGATTAGCGTTTTTCGGCATGTAGTAGCCTCCTTTCTAGAAAAATACGGGCACTTCATTTTGACAATGCCCGCTTATCCTAATTTCCAATTTCAAAATTCAGTACCAGATTGTGTACAGTGGTTTGTGCCTTTGACCACGCAAGCCCATATTTTGCGGCAAGCGTCAGGTTTCCCGACGCGCCGTTGGCTTCAAGCGTCCCGAGCGTGGCTTCCGCAGTGATTTCACTCGCGTAAATAGGAGACTGCCGGTCAATTGCCTCCCATGCGCCGGAACCGGCTGTAGCTTCCTTGACGCCCACGGCAAGCGCAATCCCGTTTTTGGTTTGTGCCGCCGTCAGACTGTTCCAGTCTGCGTATGCCGTAGGCGATACATCATAAGGGCCGGATGCTGATTTGAAGCTTGCTACTGAAACCTTAACCGGGAAAGTGGAATGGTTGGTAATTGGGATGCCTGGCGCGGTAAACGGCGTGTTGCTGTTCGGGTCAATGGCATAGCTTATGCTGACAGGATGGGTTACGGAAACCAGTTCGTCCACATGATAATGGGCGACGGACGAAACATTTCCGGCGTTATCCACGGCGGCAACATGAATATAGAAATTGCTGCCGGAAGGCCGGGGAAAGGCATAGTTGCCAGATGTGGCAGTGATCCTCCCGTCCGGAATGGTATTCGGGCTGTTGTCAACCACAATGTTGTAACCTTTCATTCCTGCTTTGAGTGAAGTGGAAACAACCGGAGAATCGTATTTCACGCCGTCGTTCTGGCCGGTGGATTCCACATAATATTGATAACCGGTGGCATTGTCCTGAGAGGAATAATTGACGGTATACTGCGTTCTTCCGGCGTTATGTGTCACACCTGAAATAGCTGGTGCGTCCGGCGCATCCAAATCCTGCCCCTTGTGATCGTTCCACGAGGTATCGATTGTGATCTGAGCAAGATAAAACAAAGTATTCGCCGTGACGCGCTGTTCGTCCGGCGTCGCTTCGCCGTTGGAATGACCGGTCTGAATCATGGCACAGTTCGACCAGCTGGTCAGATAAAAGGTATTGGTGCCCTGCCCGTTGGAACCGGTTGCCTCCACGCTGGCGTTGTAAGTATAGGGCGGCTGATAGGTCATCCAGACATCGCCCATCGCAAGCTGGTTGGAATGGGACATCGGCACATTTAAAACTGTGCCCACGTCGCCGATCTTCCACGGGTAATTTGTAAGCAGACCCTTTTTCGCCACTTTGATCTGTGCGACGCCGAGCACGGTGTATTTCGGAATGGTCTGAATATTGCAATAGTGCGCAAGGTTGAAGAAATTCGGCATGGAAATTACGTCGTTGCTCACCATCGTGTCATGCCCGAACAGGACGCCGCGCCCCGTTTTGATAAAAGCGTCGGTCTTGTTTTCCGCCGTAGCGGATAAGTCCTGATTGCCGTTAGAATCCCATGCGCCGAAATATAGCACATCGTATTTATAGCTGCCGTCCGCGTTTTTCAGGTAAGCGTCCGGGTTGGCATTGAAATCCAAAATGGAAACGGTGTCCACGGAAATGAGGCCCTTGCCGTAGCCCTTTGAGTTGTATTCGTTCGGCGTTTCCATCCACATCTTGAGCGAAGCGGACTTCGGCAGGGTGTAGCTCTTGCCCTGCCATGTTGTAAAGGAAACAGTTGGCGTTACGACGGGATAGATGTTCAGAACCTTGGCACGGTCTTTCGCCGGAATGCTCTGGAAGGTTGATTCATGCACGGATTTTGAATAGAGCATATAGCTGTAAGGCTGACTTTTATCGCTATTTGTCCAGTTTAATGCCACATAGTTTCCGGTCGGGTTCGGCGTCGCGGTCAGCGACAGAACTGATGCGGCGGATGCCGTAACGCAGGGAATCATACCGGAAAATAGAACGGTGACAGCAAGCAGAGGCGTAAACAGAAACCGCTTGAAAAAATGCTTCAACTGGAATCCTCCTTTCGGCGGACAGTCTGGGTCGGGAAAATTCCCGGCCCGGTGCCGCCTGTTTTTATGCAAGCTGGAACTGGAATACAAGCTGATGGTTGGCAGTGTATGCCCCATCAAAAGCAAGACCGTAATCCGCCGTCAGGGAAAGCGCGCCGGTCGTATTCGGATTCAAAGAACCGATCTGCAAAGGTGTGGCGTTGACCGCCCAATGGGTTGCCGTACTGTGTCCGCTGTTCCAGCCGGTATCCTTTGCGACAATGCCGAGGGCGATGTACTTTTTGGAATCCGCGAGATTGAGGGAATTCCATGCTTTGGCGGACGGATCGACGTCAGTGAAGGTGAGCGTCCCACCCGACGCGGCAGTCAGGGATTCTACTGTTGCGATTACCACAACCTTGGTGTTGTTGGTCACTTTAATGTCGGGCGCGGGAAATGTTCCTGCGTCGGGGCTGATGGCATAGGCGACGTTGACCGGATGGGTAACGGAGATGGTCAGCGGCGAAATGGAGCCGTTGATGGTCACGTTACCCGTGACGCTGCCTGTGCCGGTGTTGGTGGTGTCCGCGGCGGAGGCCGGGGCTGCCGCCGATACGCCCACGCCGGCCAAAGG
>Ga0183100_1001736_pt1 | contig 10254 bp, 13 predicted proteins | sample Biomet2_FD_127789 | JGI IMG/M metagenome (GOLD analysis project Ga0183100, IMG submission 127789) | Microbial communities from bioreactor (seeded with anoxic lake sediment) at LBNL, California, USA - Biofuel metagenome 2 | ecosystem: Engineered > Bioreactor > Anaerobic > Unclassified ...
CGCCACCCCCCGCGCATCCTCCCCCGCGGGGGGTCCAGGGCGCGGGAGGTTTTGCCCGTGCCCACCCCCGCCCCCCCCCCCCCCTTCCTTCCCGATCTCGGTCAAGCGATTGGTGATGGCCGGGAGCGTCTCTTTCGTTTTGTACTTCGTCCCGTCGCTCATCCGGATGATGGCCTTGCCGGACGCGCGGCTTTCCACGGAGCAGACCTTGAAGGGGTTTATGACGACCGCCGGGCCTCGGGCCATCTCGATCTCCATGAGTTTCATCGTTTTCCCTCCTTCGGGAGGTTCTCGAAGTCCAGCTCGTAGTTGGCGTTTCCGACCTTCTTCTCGTCGATGAAAGGCAGTATCGCCTGGAATGAGTATTTCGAGAAAACCGGGAGCGCCTTGGACCGAAGGAAGCAGAGGATCCATTTCGGCGTCCTCGATTTCCCGAGGTGGTTGATCACCGAGAGCATCTCTTTGTACCCGCTCTCGTTGAAGTAGCGCAGCATCTCGGCGCCCGAGTTTTTGATTTGGGCCCACGATCCGGCCTTCTCGGCGAGGGCCTGGATGGTCTTCGCCTTGCCGCCGTCGGCGTCGGAGAATTCGTTGAAGACGTCCCTGAGGCTCTCGTCCTCCTCGACGGCCGCCTCGTAATGCATCACCTCGGCGTGGGTTTTGAGGTATTCCCCGACCATCTCGTCCACGAGGATCGTCCCGGCGATCGTCAGGGCCCCCTTCATGTCGGGGTCGTGCGATTTCTTCGAGGCTAGGTATTTCTCGAAGAAGCCCGTCTTCGCCTCGTCGCTGGCCTCGGACAGGTTGGCCGAGATGTCGTCGGAGAGGTTGTTGCTCCGGTAGCCGGAGAAGATCGCGTCGGGGTTGCCCTCGTCGATGATCGCCTTGGCCACCAGGGCCATCAGCTGGTAGTAGTTGATGACCGACCGGTCGCGGTCGAGCGCCACGTACGCCGGCTTGAAGTCGAAGCCGTAGTCGAGGTTATCGTCCGTTTGGACGTACAGCCCGCCGACGAAGATCTGCCCTTTGTAGCTTTCGTCGCGGATGATGGTCCCGTAGCTCGTCTCGCTCGTCTCCTCCGGGGCCGTCCCGAAGATGGCCTTCGTCATCTCGAGGCCCGTCCCGGCGAGGCTCGCCATCCGCTTCGCGTCGAGGCCGGAGACCGTGATCGTCACGCCTCCCAGATGCCTGTCGGGGGTGCTGTCCGCCGATATCCGGAGTTGGAGCGTGTCGCAGCCGAAGACGTCGCTGTGGGCTATGATCGGCGTCCAAAGCTCCTCGCCGTTGTGGATCTCCATCCGGAGGCCGTCCCGGAGGAGGGCCACCATTCCGAGCTTGAGCCCCTCGCCGTATTTTCCGATGAGCTCCGGGGCGTTCGCCTTCGCGGTGGTCCCAAGGGCCATTTTGTCGATCCCTATGACGCCGTTGAAGGTCACGAACTCGACGGACCCGGACTGGGCTTCGACGTTTATTCCGTAAGCCCCTTCGTCGACGCAGTTCTGGACGATCTCGCGGATTGCCTCGAGGTAGGTCCATTTGCCGGCCAGGTATTGTTTGTTGATGGCCAGATCGATTGTTTTTTCTTCCATTGTGGAATCTCCTTTTTTTAATCGTCCTTCTTGTAGAAATCGCAGATGTACGAGTCGGCGTCGAGGGGCATGCCGGCGCACCATTTGAGGTCGGCCAGCCGCATCGTCTCGACTATCTCCCTCTCTGCGGCCTCCGATTCTTCCGCGGGGACCTCGTTGATGCATTCGTCGTGCACGTGGAAGACCGTTCTGAAGCCCTTTTCGTCGAGCCTGCAGAGGGCCTCGGCGAGGCAGTCCCTCGCGGTCGCCTGGATGATGTTCTCGAAGAGCTTCCCGCCGTAGGTGCGGACGTAGGCGAACGCGCCGCCGAAGCCCTCCTTCATGTCGAGGTACTCGATCTGGCGGCCGGGGCCGTCGTCCCGGTCGGCCATCCTGGCGCCCTTGTAGGCGATCAGCCGCCCGCTGGGGAGCCTGACCACCAGGGAGTCGCGGACGAACGTCGCCTCGAGGCCCTTGGCCGCGGGGATCAGGTAGCGGACGCCCGGATGCTCGATGGCGTCCGTGGCGGCCCTCTCCACCGTCTTCCACAGCCTGACGATCTCCGGGTTGTTCTCCCGCCAGACGTCCACCAGGTACTGGATCTCCTCGTCCCCGAGGCCCATCCGGTCGGCCCCGAAGCGCTTGTACGCCCCGATGCCGCCGCCGTAGGCCCCGGCCAGCTCGGACACCTTGCCCTTCTGGCGCTCGTCATGGGTGATGTCCTCCGCCTTCTTGCGGAAGATCCTCGCGGCCGTCTCCTTGTAGATGTCCTTGCCGGAGGCGAAGGCGTCGAGCTTGTACTGCTCCCCCGCCATCCAGGCGGCGACGCGGCACTCGATCTGGCAGTAGTCGGCAACCACGAACCTGCACCCGGGCTTCGGCACGAACGCGGTCCTGATCAGCTGGGAAAGCGTGTCCATCGGCTTCCCGTACTCGAGCTCGAGCCAGTCGAACTCGCCTTTGGCGGCGTGCCCGCGGGCTATCTCGATCGCCGGGAGGGTGTTCCTGGGCAGGTTCTGCGTCTGGACGATCCTCCCCGCCCATCGGCCCGTCCTGATGGCGCCGTCGAACTGGAGGGTTCCGTGCAGGCGCCAGCATCCGTCCTCCGGATGCCAGACCGCCGCCCGCTCCATGGCCTCGTATTTGGTCACGGACGTCTTGCCGAGCTCCTTGCGGGCCCTCAGGTAGGATCTGACCGCCGGGTCCGTCGCCTCCGCGATAAGGGCGTCCAGCGACGCCTTCGCGAGGTTCTCGAACTTGATGCCCTTTTCTCGCAGCCAGTCCTTGGCCCTCGGCATCGACTGCGGGTTCTCCAGCCCGCTCGCCTCCTTGGCCTGCGCCAGGAGCCCCTCGGTGTGCTCGGCCACGAAGGCGTTCACCTTCTTGGCCATGTCGACGTCGACCCCGACTCCGCGGTCGTTGATCCGCTGGTCGACGGCGTACGTCTCCCATTCCCTGGCGGGGCATTCGGGGTACCTGGACTCGGCCAGATCGACGGCCCTCTCGGCCTCGACGTCCTGGCGGTTGTAGTCCTTGAAGATCTCCCAGTCCCCTTTGATGCCGGGAAGCGCGGCCTGCGGGTAGATCCGCGTGCCGTCCCTCTGGGGCTTGCAGAATTTCGCGATCAGCTTTTTGCCGATGGCCATCTTCTTCTTGTCGGCGGGGATCCCCAGCCAGGATCCGGCTTTGTCCAGCGACCCGGGGAGGCCGAGCTGATACGCCCGGACCATCGTGCACCGCCATTTCCCCGGGTCGAGCAGCGCGCCAGCGTAGTAGCGTTCCGAGAGGCAGAGCCTTTCGAATGCCGCGTTGTGCGCCATTTTCACGATCCCGGGGTCGGACAGATCTTCCGTGAGTTGGTTGATCTCGCGGTTCTCGGCGACGTCGTCGAGCGCCAGGTCGATTTGCATCACCGGCCCGTCGTCGTAGGCGTAGGCGATCAGCAGGATCTCGAAGCTCGGGTGCTCGGCGTACTTGCGCACGCCGACCTCGGCGAGATCCAGTTCGCAGTAGGTCTCTATGTCGATGTGCAGCGTGCGCATTCTCTTGCCTCCTTAGAAGGGCAGGTCGTCGTCGGCGACTTCGATCGAGTCGAGCTGCTTGGGGCCTTCCGTCTTGGAGGGCTCCTCGCTGGCCGGGGCGGGCTCGTTGATGAGGTCCGCGAAGTCGGATTGGGCGCTGGCGCGGCCGCCGGCGTAGGTCCCCTCGGCCGTCTTCATGATGTTGTTGAGCCCGCAGGCGATGCCCTTCTTGGCCCCGCTGAAGGGGAAGAAGTTCACGGAGACCGTGGCGATCATGCCGCTGTAGATGTCGTCCGTGTGCCCGGGCTGGGTCAGGTCGAGGCCGGATTGGTCGATGGCTCCCGGCTTCGTCTTCGAGTTGGCGCTGAGGACCCAGTAGCCTTTGTAGCTCTCGGCGTCCGCGACCGTCCCCGACGCGGCGATCTTGTCGCCGTCGTGGATGATCTTCTTGCATTCGTTCCAGTCGGGGTTCTTGCCGCCCCATTTCTGTGCCTTGCCGTTCTCGAAGGCGGCGGTCATGGCCTTGGCGATCTTCGCCAGGGTGTCCTTCGTCCCCGGGGCGTCCTTCTTGATGCGCATCTGGACGCTGTAGCGGGGCTCTCCTCCGCTCGGGCCGGCCTTGGGCTCTAGGATCGCGACGTAGTTGAGGCTGACGTTGGTGATTAGGATCTTCGTTTCTTCTGCTTTCATGGGTTATTCGCCCTCCTTTTTTATCAAGTCTTTGAAGTCTTCCTGGGCGGAGGCCGGCTTGTAGTCCTCGCGGGGGTCGTCAGAGTCGGCTAGCTGCGGCTTGCCGGGTATGGATGTCTTGTGCGGGAGGGCGATGGCGACGTAGTCCTCCTTCTTCAGGACCGCCTTGAGCTGGTTGGGGCTCAGCAGGTCCTGGGGCTCGCAGACGTCCATGAGGCGGTAGCCCTTGTCCTGCAGCTGGCGCTTCAGCTTGTCCGGGTCGTCCCAGCCTGAGCTGGACCTGCCCGAGACCGCCTTCCATCCGCCGTGGGGCTTGCCCTCGAGGATGTCCCCGAGAAGCCGGCTCGACACGTCGTTGGCGACCTTCTGAAGCGTCCCGGCGTTCTTCGCGAACAGCGTCATGGCGGCCTCGCCCATCAGGTCCGGGGTGAGCCCCGTCTCCGACGTCTCCACGGCCTCCCTCATCTCGGCGATGATCCGGAGGACCCTGGCCTTGCACATGTCCCTGGCGGGGCAGAACCCCTCGGAGCACCATGGCCCCGGGGCGAATTCGCCGCCGTCCTCGTCGGCCAGTTTGGCCAGGGGCCTGACGCCGTCGCCCCAGCCGAGGAGTTCCTCCTTCGTGAGCGTTTCGCCGCTCACCCAGTTGAGCCGGGGCTGGACGATGTGGGTCTCGAAGCTCTCGATCTCGTAGAGGGCGTTCAGCTCCTCGTAGACGCCGAGGGCGTAGAGGCGGAGCTGGCTGTTGTTCCGGCCGTCGACCTGGACCCCCTTGCCGTACTTGAGGTCGAAGACGTGGCAGGCGCCCTGGCTGATGATCACGCAGTCCGAGGTGCCGAAGCCCCCCGGGACCCAGTGGTCGTAGTTGATCCTCTGCTCGATCAGGATGTCGGCGGCCGGGTCCTTCAGCCTCAGCCCCTCGAGGGTCTCGGCGACCTGCTCGACGTAGAACGCGATCGCGTTCCGCATCTCCTGGTCGACCTTGGCCTCCGCGGTCCGGTTGGGCTCCTCGGGCGTCGGGTCCGGCACCGTGACGCTCTTCGTCTCGACCGGAGCGAAGTCGCGGCGGCCGCGCTCCTTGTAGAGCGTCAGGAGCTTCTCCGCGAAGGCGTGGGCGAGATGCCCTTCCTCCGCGTATTTGCTCTCTTCGTTCGGCAGCCTCTCGCAGAGGGCCACGCTCTTCGGGCAGTGCATCCACCGCTTCGAGCTCGAGGCGCTTAGCCTCGCATGCGTTTCCGGCGGCATGCTATTTGGCCCCCTTCTGCGCGGCCGGCGCCTTGAGGCTGTTCATCTTCCGGATGAATTCCGGGATGTCCTTGTCGGCGAGGTCGGCGGCGGCGTTCGCCCCGAACCCCTCGCGCAGCGTCCGGAGGATCATCTCCTTCGGGATCTCGCGCTTCCTCGCGTCCTCCACGGCTTTGAGGGCGTCCTCGTGGGTCGCGGCCTTCGCGGTCTCGTCGGGCGATGCCGGCGCGGCGGCCGGGGCGGCCTTCGGGCTTTCCTCCAGGCCCGCGAACGGGTCGTCGTCGGCGCTCGGCGCCTCGGCGGGTGCCGGGTCCGCAGGCGCCTCGGGCGTCGGCGCGGCCTCGTCCTTCTTCGCCTTGGGCGCACCTCCCGTGTAGACGTGGGCCCCTGCGGGCCCGATCTGCTCGGATCTCTCTGTCAGTTTCTTTGCGAAATTGGCGAGGATGGTGATCAGCGCCGCGGTCTCTTTCGAGGCCTCGACGGTCACTTTGATGTTTATCTGGATAGGTTCCATATTTGTGAGTGCTTCACTCCTTTCTCTATCCCTCTATCAGGACGTACTCTCCGGAGTCGGCTAGGATGTAGCCTTCCCCGTCGATCGTCTCTAAGAGCGGCTTGTAGTCGGGGTCCCCGAGCCTTGGCGGCGTCGGTTCGTCCCTGTAGTCCGGCGGGATCTCCGCCTGTCTGGGCTTTCTCGGCTCGCGGTCGAGCATCGCCCAAAGCTGCCGGATGCTCAGTCTTTCGTAGAACGTTTGCCTATAGGGGTAGCGCTCCGAGAGAGCGATGATAAGGAAATTCCGTTCTTCCTCTTCGCTCTCGAAGGCGTATCGGCGCATGGCTCTGCCTCCTTTTTCCTGGCTTGGTATGGGCCCCAGACCTCGTCCAGGATCCATCCCGCGCAATCGTCCGGGACCGTTTCCGTTGTCGGCTTTTCGCTGACGGGTGACGGCATGGTAAAAGCCCCCTCAGCCCCTGATGACGAAGTAGTCGACCGGCTTCCCGGTGAGCTTCGATATCACGATTAGGTCGTCGAGCGTCAGTGTTCCGCAGTTCGCCATCTTCTGGCGGAGCGTCCCTTTCGTGCATTCGAGCTCGGCGGTCAGCTGATCGTCGCCGATGTGCGAGTCGAGGAGGGCGGCTTTGACGTGGTCCAGGTCGATTCTCTCTTTGTTCTTGTTTGGCATTTTGTTTCCTTTCCCTTCACTTTCTTCCGGCTCCGTCTAACCCTGCGTCCCGTCTCTTCTGTGCGCCTCGTCGGCCTCCATCTCGTCCCGGAGCCAGGCGATCGCTATCCCCGCGCTTTTGAACGACTCCGTCCAGGCGTCGCCGGTGCGGTTGTCCACCGCCACCCAGCGCCCGCATCTCTCGGGCGTGTCGGGGTCGTAGCAGAGGTAGCTCGCCTTTTTCTCGGGATTGCCCCAGGAGGGCTCGCTCATCACGAGCGCCTCGACCGTCTCCTTCGGGGCGAAGCGGATCCCGAGGTACTCCCCGACGGCGGCGAGCAGCGCGCTCAGCGCCGGCTCGGATGCTTCTTGCAGTACGCCGGCCATGTGACCGCCTCCCAGTTCCCGGGGCATCGTGTGTGCCCGTAGTGGCTCGCCTCTTCCTTGGATCCGAACCTGTGCCCGCCGGCGAGGAGCCTGCCCGTCTCGGGGTTCGTCAGCACCCACAGCATCCCGTTTATCCCGCTCATTTTTGAGCCTCCTTCTTCTTCCTTCCCGTTTCGATCTGACCGAGCTCGCAGACGTTTCCGTTCCTCAGCTTCCCGAGGACGCGGTAGTCCATGGCCCCTCCGCCTGGCCGCGGGGCGTTGGCCTCCTTCAGGCGGCGCTCCGCCGCGGCCGCGCCCTTGTAGACGCGGTCGATGTAGGCGTTGTCGTTGCCCAACACGAAGCCGATCAGGGAGCGCCGGTCGACTTTCCCGTCGGTCGCCATCGCTTCATTTCCCGGTGCGGTCGAAGGCGCGCTCGGCGTCGACGACCCTTCCGGACTCGTCCTCGACAGCTATGGTCAGCTCGCGGACCCCAGCGGGCCAGCGGTCCATCCTGGAGCGCTCGTAAGTGGCCAGCCGGTGCATGTCGGAGACCGCTTTCTCCTTGACGGTCGTCATGGCCCCGCCGCCCTGCTCGGTGTTCGCCCAGTCGTTCGAGTATTCCCGGAGGACGTAGACGCGGCTTTCGGCCACCGCCTTCTGGGCGTAGGCCTCCATGATCCCGCCGACGGAGGAGTCGTAGCCGATGATCCCCTCCCAGGATAAAAAGTGCTCAAGGACCTCCTTCGGGTCCATGGCTTCGGCCTGCTCTTCCGAGTAGCCGCTATTGACTAAGGCCTTGTAGACCTCGACTTCGTATTTTCTCATAAGGGCTTCACTCCTTTTGTGTGCCCATATTATTGTCGGTGTTTTACTGACCGTCAAGATAAATCGTTTATTTTTGTCTATCTTTTATTGACGGGCATGGTAATATCAAGTCGGAGGTGGAGTTATGAGCAACCTTAAGAAATTCCGCGAAACCATCGGCATGACGCAGACCCAGCTGGCGAAAGCCTCGGGGTGCGCTCGGTCCTACATCTCAGAAGTCGAGGCTGGGGATGTCAGGCTTACGCTGAACATGGCCAGGCGCTTCGCCGAGGCCCTCCATCAGGACGCTTACGCCCTTCTCGGATCCGACGCGATCAAGTACGACGGGAACTTCCATCAGACCCTGGTCAGCTTGGTCCAGGACAAATTCGACAGCTACGTCGAGATGCAGATCTCCGGGAAATGCACGCAGCGCGAATTCGAGGAGTTCATGCTCGTCTACTGGATCGCGCAGGGAGTGCTCACCGACAAGGACGTCGCCTCGCTCGAGGCCTTGGCCGAGTCTCTCGGCAATGCCCATGGGGGCTCCAAATGACCGGCGTAACAACGCTTTCTCTGTTACGGCCCTGTTACATCCTCTGTTACGGGCTCCTTTCGCGCGTATTCATTACTTTCTATCGGATCCTTTTGCGGTTTTGTAACAATGTAACTACGGACCACACGCGCGAGAACATGTCACGTTCCACGGCCTTTCGCGTTCTCATTGCGCCAAACGCTCATTGCGTGTGCGCATCCGCGCTCGCGCGAGGGGGCTCCAGATGAGGGCCGTCGGCTACTGCCGCTTCAGCTCGGAGCAGCAGCGGGACGGCTTCTCGATCGAGGCCCAGGAGCGGGCCATAAGGGAATACTGCGACAAGAAGGGGTACTCGCTCTCCCGCTTCTACGTCGACGAGGCGAAGAGCGGCACGAGGGACGACCGCGAGCAGTTCCAGCGCATGGTCGGCGACGCGGAGGACCGCGCCTTCGACGCCATCGTCGTCCACAAGCTCGACCGCTTCAGCCGGAACGTCTACGACTTCGAGGTCTACCGGAAGAAGCTCGGGGACGCCGGCGTCCAGCTCGTGTCCGTCATCGAGGACTTCGACATGTCGAAGGCCGAGGGCCAGCTGACCGCCCACTTCATGGAGTCCCTGGCCGATTACTATTCGAAGAACCTCTCCCGCGAGACAAAGAAGGGGATGTACCAGCGCGCCCGCGACGGCCTGGTCTCCGGCGGGACGATGCCTTTGGGCTACGCGAGGACCTCCGACGGGAAGCGCTATCTGATCGACGGGTCGCGCAGCGCGGTCGCCGCGGAGATCTTCCAGCGCGTCGCCTCGGGCGAGACCCCCACCGCCGTCGCCAAGGCCCTGACCGACCGCGGCGCCCGCGGGATCTACGGCGGCTCGATCTGGGAGAGCACCGTCCGCGCGATCGTGACGAACACCCTTTATTTCGGCACGCTCACCATGAGGGTGGCCGGAGGGGATCCAATCCGGACCCCCGGCGCGGCCCCCGCCCTTGTCAGCGAGGACCTTTGGAGGAAGGCGAACGGGGAGCTGACGCGGATGAGCAAGCCGCGCGGGCCCAGGAAGGGCCCGGACGCGTTCCCCCTCTACGGGCTCATGTGGTGCGGCGAGTGCGGGGCCCGCATCGTCGGCTTCAGCCATTTCATGGGAGGCCGGGACAAGTCCTACTACCGCTGCTCCGAGCGGGCCAAGGGCCATTCGAAGTGCGACCTTCCGCTCTTCAGGAAGGAGCTTCTGGAGAAGGAGGTCTTCAAGGCGACGGTGGGCTATCTCACCTCGAGGTCCTTCGTCGAGTGGTTCTGCGCGCAGCTCAACGGCTGCCTCGACCGGAGGAGGGAGGGCGGCGACCTCGCCTCGGCGAAGAAGGAGGTCGAGGACGTCGAGCGCAGGCGCTCCCGGCTCGCGGACGCCTATCTCTCCGGGGACATGCCCAAGGACATCTACTCAGCGCGGTCCTCCGATCTCGAGAGGGCCTACTCCGCGGCGAGGGCCAAGGCGGCCTCGCTCGGCGGCCGGGCGATAAAAAGGGTGGACCCGGAAGGGATCCGCGCGGCCTTCGGCTATTACATCGGGCAGTGGAAGGACGAGGGGAAGCGATCGCTCTTCTACCGAGCGTTCATCGAGAGGATCGTGGCCTACCCGGACCGCCTCGAGATCACGTTCCGCACCCCGCTTGGGCCCGTCAAGAAGTCGATAGGTGCATTGGGCGCAAGGCGGGTCCCGGGCACCAAAGAACATGAAATTCCCCCCAAAATTTGGACCAAGAAATTGGTACAATTTGGAGGGATTTTTATATGAAAATCAACCAATCTCAGAAGCTGGAAATCGCGCGTCAGCACGTCGATGAGGGCGTCCCGATCTTC
>Ga0183100_1001737_pt1 | contig 10250 bp, 11 predicted proteins | sample Biomet2_FD_127789 | JGI IMG/M metagenome (GOLD analysis project Ga0183100, IMG submission 127789) | Microbial communities from bioreactor (seeded with anoxic lake sediment) at LBNL, California, USA - Biofuel metagenome 2 | ecosystem: Engineered > Bioreactor > Anaerobic > Unclassified ...
TAAATAAAGGAAGAAGTGCTATTTACAAAAAAATAAGTACTTCTTCCTTTTAAATTTTAACTAATGACCTTTGTGTTTTTGGAGTTTTTTCTTTTTCTTTAAATAAAGCTTTCGTTGTTCCTCTTGCTCTTTTTGTTTTTTAGATTTTTTCTTGAGTTCAACTTTACATTGTTCATGTTGTAGTTTTATAGCTATCTGAGCTTTAGTTCCTATTCCTTTTGTATCAATTTCTTTTTGAATCTTTCTTTGTAGTCTTTTTGGATTTTGTTTTTTTCAATGAAGGTATTTTCCTCTGATTACCAGCAGAAACTGTGTTTTTATCTCTTAAGTATTATTATAACTAAATATTGTAAAAATGAAAAGAACCTTGACCGTTAAATTAGTCAAGGTTAGTATAACATTAAAGAGATGTGCATTAGAAAGAAATAACGAGCCTTGAAAGGCTCTCTATTAATATCAATCTTTTTTATTTGTCTTTTTACTATGTTTAGTTCCACAATTATTTGATTTCTTTTCTTTTTCTTGTTGGCTGGCACAAGAAGAATCATGTTTTTCACTCATAGCATTTATCCCTCCTAAAATAAGAATGTAATATAATCACATTACTATTTTCTTCAATATACAAATTATAATACTATGAAATTAATAGCAAAAAGAAAAAGCACAAATCATTTTAGCTCAATAATGTATTTGATAAAAGAAGTTAAGAAAAATAATGGGTAGGACATATAACATATATTACAAAGAAAAATGTTGTTATGAGTGTACGAACTCATAACAACATTTTTTAAAAACACCTAATATGGAATTAAAACATATATGTCCATCATCTGATAGATTGGATTTCTATTTTTCAACAGCTTAATTTAAAATAAATTGTTTTAATTCAGTCATTAAACTATTTTAGTTGTCCAATCCTCACAATTCCAAGTTTCAGTTATTATATCTCTATAAAACTCTGGTTCATGGGATACTATAAGGATTGTTCCTTTATATTCTTTAAGAGCTCTTTTTAGCTCATCTTTTGCATCTACATCTAAATGGTTTGTAGGTTCGTCTAGAATTAGTATATTTGTTTCATTGTTTAGAATTTTGCAAAGTCTAACTTTTGCAGCTTCTCCACCTGATAAAACTCTTATTTGAGATTCGATTTGTTTACTTGTTAATCCACACTTAGCAAGGGCTGCTCTTATTTGATATTGAGTATATCCAGGAAACTCTTGCCAAGCTTCTTCTATACATGTATTCGTATTATTTTTTCTATCTTCTTGTTCAAAATATCCTATGTATTGATAATCACCAAGGTTAACCTGTCCACTAATTGGTTTAACTATTCCAAGTAAACTTTTTAAAAGTGTTGATTTACCAAGCCCATTAGCTCCAACAAGTGCTATTTTTTGTCCTCTTTCCATATATAAGTTTAGTGGCTTTGTAAGAGGAGAGTCATATCCAATAACTAAATCATGAGTTTCAAAGATAGCTTTACCTGAAGCTCTAGCTGTTTTGAAAGTAAATTCTGGCTTTGGCTTTTCTTTTGAAAGTTCTATTATATCAATCTTATCTAATTTCTTTTGTCTAGATTTAGCCATATTAGCAGTAGCAGCATTAGCTTTATTTCTAGCAACAAAATCTTCAAGTTTTGCAATTTCTTTTTTTTGTTTTTCATAGGCAGCTTCTAATTTCTCTTTATGTATTGCATATATTCTTTGAAATTCATCATAATCTCCAACGTATCTTGTAAGTTTTCTTTCATCTACGTGATATATTAAATTGACTATAGAATTTAAAAATGGAATATCATGTGAAATTAATATAAATGCATTTTCATAAGACTGAAGATATCTTTTAAGCCATTCTACGTGTTCTTCATCAAGATAATTAGTAGGCTCATCTAAAAGTAAAATATCGGGAGATTCAAGAAGTAGTTTACCTAAAAGAATCTTAGTTCTTTGTCCACCAGATAATTCATCAACATCCTTATCAAGTCCTAAATCTAAAAGTCCAAGTCCCTTTGCAACTTCTTCAACCTTTGGGTCAATTACATAAAATCCATTATGATCAAGCATATCTTGAATTATAGCTGTTCGATCTAGCATTTTATTTAATTCATCTTCACTACAGTCACCCATTTTTTCATATAGAGAATTCATTTCTGATTCTAAATCAAAAAGATATTTAAAAGCATCTCTTAAAGCATCTCTTATGCTTTGTCCTTTAGTTAACGCAGCATGTTGATCCATATAACCAACTCTAACATTATTTGACCAAATAACACTACCTTCATCAGGTATAAGCTTTCCAGTTACTATATTCATAAATGTTGATTTACCTTCGCCATTAGCTCCAATAAGACCAACGTGTTCGCCTTTTAATAATCTAAATGAAACATCTTCAAAAATAGCTCTATCTCCAAATCCATGATTCATATTCTTAACAGTAAGTACGCTCATATGTTTCCTCCTAAAACCTTTAATAGATTGACAAGTAACAGTGGGCAATTGACAATAAAGGAACAAAACCTTTTTAGATTTTAAAGAAATATTTAAAAAATATTTCATCCATAATTGTAAATTGTACATTGTTAATTGCACATTGTTAATAGTTTAAATGATAGAAAGCTACTATGTCAAAGTAAATTTCTAAAATCTTTGGTTTTGTAAAAGTAATATGTCTAAAAATAGTAAGGTTAAATTATGGGGTGACATTTTTAAGTGGACAAAAAGCTTATATGATGGGCAGTGCCTTTGGACTGAATCTTTACATTGACTTGTGAGATGCAAGGGTGAAATAAAGTAGTGATTTAAATATTAGTTAATTAATTTTATCTAATCAATAAGGTGGAAGCTTAAATGATGCTTATATATTTAGAGTTAGGATAAAACTATAATTGTAAACCTGTAATTTATTTGTGGTTGACAAAATGTATATAAAGCAATTATAATAATGTACAAAAGATGGCAGAAACTGTTATGATCAAATATGCAAAGTCATTAGGTAGAATAAATGAAGAAAATTATGATGGTTGTTTCAGACGAAGAGCTTTATGATTTTAGTAAACAAACAGGAGATGTTAATTATGTTCATTTAAAAAAGGAGCCTGTGATTCAAGGGCTACTTATCTTAGAACATACAAAAAATCTTATAGAAAATTTTCATGAAATATAAATTAAATTTATTAATTCAATTTATGCAGATCTCAGATAAAAACATTTATATAAGTAAAGAAGATGATGTAATTTTATGGCATAGTTAGAATAAATTATGCTTTAGAGTAATATATAATTAAATTTAAAGGGGACTATTATTATGAAAACAAGAGAATTAACTAAAATGTCAATTTGTATTGCACTATTATGCGTATCGGCTTATATCTCATTTCCACTTCCATTTACTCCAGCTATGGTAACTGCACTGACTGTTATGATTAATTTAATAGGTTTAATTTTAACACCTAAGCAATCTGCTATTGTAATGGGAGTTTATATTTTGCTTGGAATTTGCGGAATACCTGTTTTTGTTGGTGGAACAGCAGGTCTTGGAAAACTTTTTGGTCCAACAGGTGGATTTATTTTAGGATTTTTAGTTGCAGCACCTGTTATAAGTTTATTAAAAGGAAAAAGCAATGATATAAGAAAATATTTAATGATTACAATTTTGGTTGGAATGCCAATTATTTATATATGTGGAACATTTACAATGTGTTTATATCTAAAAAAGAATATTATGTCAGCTCTAATGGTATCTGTAGTGCCATTCATTGTTGGAGATATTGTAAAGTGTATTGCAAGTAGTTTCTTAGCAGTAAAACTAAATAAAACCTTAGTTGAAATTGCTACTGCGTAAATATATATATGTTGTAATTAATAAGAATTAATTCAACTTAATTATACGAATAAATTTTAAGGATAAAAATTATGACAAAAGGGGTAAGTATATCATGGAAGATGTCTATATTCTTGGCGGATTAAGAAGCCATATTGGACTTAAAAATGGCATATTTAAAAATATATTGCCAGAGATATTAGGAGCAGAGGTATTAAAGAGATTGATTTCTAATTATAATTTGATAGAGATTGATGAGATTATTTGTGGAAATGCAGTTGGTGCAGGTGGAAATATTACTAGATTAATGGCTTTGTATGCTGGGATTTCAAATGAGGTTCCAGCATATACTATTGATATGCAATGTGCTTCAGGTAGTGCTAGTATAGATATTGGTTTTTCCAAAATAGGTAGTGGTCAATGTGATTTGATTATTGCAGGTGGATTTGAAAGTAGTTCTTTGCAACCCACTAGAGCTTATAATAAGAATGATATTAGATACAATAAAGAAAATCCTAATTTTTCTGTGGCACAATTTTCTCCAGAAGAAATAGGTGAAAAAGTAATGCTACAAGGTGCAGAGAGAGTTTGCGAAAGAGAAAATATAATTAAAAAAGAACTTGATTTTTGGTCTTTAGAAAGTCATAAAAGAGCTAAAAATGCTAGAAATGAAGGAATTCTAAAGGATATAGTAATTTCTGTGAATGAAAGTTTTTGCGATGAAGGAATAAGAGATAAGATCAATCAAAGGTTACTGGATAGAATGAAGCCCCTTTTGTATGAAAAAGGAAAAATAACAGCAGGTAATGCCTGCCTTATAAATGATGGAGCCGCTTTTATTGTTTTATGCTCAAAAAAATTCATAGAAAAAAATAAAATAAAACCACAAGGTAAAATTATTAAAACCAGTTTAATTGGGAGTAATCCTTTATATAGTCCTATCTGCGCAATGATGGCTACAGACAAGCTACTTAAATCCTTAAATTTAAAGTATCAAGATATTTCTGCTTTTGAATTTAATGAAGCCTTTGCAGTTATTGATGTTATGTTTGAACGTAAAAATCCTAATTTAATTAATAGATATAATATACTAGGAGGTGCATTAGCGTATGGTCATCCTTATGGAGCATCTGGTTCGATAATTATGTTGCATTTGCTAAAAGGGTTGCAAAAAGTTGATGGAGAATATGGAGTTTGTGCTATTGGAGGAGCTGGCGGTATTGGATCTTCTATATGCATTAAGAGGATGGAATGATGGATTATTTTAAATTACTACAAGAAATTAAAAATAGGTACGAACATAAGGTTTTTCTTATTATAGATGGGAAGAGTTATACATATGGGAAAATATATGAGGAGGCAAAATTATTAGGAGAGAAAATAAAAAGTGTTAAAGAGAACAATAAACAAAAAAATATAAAAGATAATATTTTTGTATACTCAGACAATTTTTATTTTCAGATTATTACTTTTTTTGCTGTTAATGCTTGTGAAAGTATTCCTGTTATTTTACATTACAATCTACCAAAAGAAACTTTTCTGAAAATTGCTATAGAGAATAATATAAAGTATATAATTACTGATGAAAATTTAAATTTTAATAATTTGAAGCAGATAGAAGTTCATAAAGATATATGCGAAAATTTAAAGGAAATATTTTTATATAATACAAATGCAAGGGAAAATGATATTATTACAAATTCTGAGGTTTGTATGGGAGCTTTAACATCTGGTTCTACGGGAATACCTAAGATTCTCTATAGAACTTATGAAAGCTGGGCAGGTTTTTTTAAAACTCAAAATGAAGTGTTTAAAATTAATTCAGACTCAAGGTTGTTTTTTAATGGGAGCTTGAGTTTTACAGGTAATTTAAATACTATAATGTCAGTTTTATATGAAGGTGGAACTATTGTCTCCATAACTAAATTTCATTGTAGAAGCTGGGATTTTGCAATTAGAGAGCATAAGGTTACAAATATATATTTAGTACCAACAAAGTTGAAAGTATTAAATAAATTTTTAAGAAAACCTTTAAAAGATGTTAAAAGTATTTTTACAGGTTCTGAGTTGCTTTTTAAAAATACAGCAGAGGATTTGAAAAAGAATTTCCCGAATTCTGAAATTATAATGTATTATGGCGCCAGCGAGTTAAATTATATAACGTATCTAAATTATGAAGAAATTTGTTATAAGCCTTTAAGCATAGGAAAACCATTTCCAAATATAGGGGTGCTTATAAAAAATGGATTTATTTATGTAAATACAAAATATCATGTTGAAGGATTTTCAAGCCCATGCACAGTTTATGATGCAGGTTATATGGATGAAGATGGATACTTAATTTTTGATGGAAGAAAAGATAGTGTAATTAACAAGGGTGGAATAAAAGTTAGTGGCATTAAAATAGAAAATGAATTAAAAAAAATTGCTCAAATCAACGATGTAGTAGTTGTTGGTTGTGATGATGATAAAAAAGGAAGTGAAATAGTAGCTTTTGTGGTCACAAATAGGGAGATTACAAAAGAATATATAATTAAGAAGTTAAAGAAAAATCTCATGAACGTTGAAATTCCTAAGAAAATTATTTTTGTTAAAAGTATGCCATTAAATAATTCGGGAAAAATCGATAGGCTTAAATTAATATCTAATAATTATATTGTGTGAATTAAATGTTAAGTATGAAATTTAAGTGGAATTACAAATATCTAAAATTTCTAAGAAAGTTAAATATTTATTAATAATATTCCTATTTTGGGGCAAACTTTATAGTGTAAATAAAAATGTTTTTATTTACACTATAAAATTTGGATATTTATAGAAAATTTATAATGCTATAAGGATATTTTATGAAAGGAGATATTATAATGGAACATTTTACTAGCGGAATAAAGGAAAAAGCGGAAAGAATGGGGTATGAAATGAAAGGGTTAGCTCAAGATATGGGTAATGAAATGAGAGAAATGAGAGAAATCATTAAGGAAAAAGCAGGGAAGTTAGGTGATGAGATAAAGAAAAAACTAATAGAATAAATTATAAAAAGCTCTTAAGCTTTTGCAATGAAATTCTTGCTGAAAATATAAATTATAAATACTAAATTTTAAATTGCAATTATAATTTGATATTATATAAAAACTAGAAATGAAGGTCATACTTTGCAGATTGTTACATAGGAATATTCCCTAACAATCACAAATGTAAGACCTTTATTTTGGTGCTTTAGGCACGTGAAAGAAAATAACAATTTAAAGTATAAATTATTTGTTAAGCTTATCTAAAAGTAACACAAAAAAATACAAATCATATTATATAGTTGACATGATTAAAGTGTAAGCAAACTACCTCTATCTATTAATTTTCCTTTTCTTAGTGCAATGGGTAAGACATCATGCTTAAAAAGAAACTTTTTTAGTTCAGATCCCCATTTGTAATTATCTAAATCACCAAAGAAAGCCATCTTATCATTAGAAATCATACCACCAACCCCACCTATAAAACCATAATTTAATGAAGGTAGTAATATATCCCCGGGAGGAAGTAAAAGAATATCAAAGTCATAGTCTTTTAAAGATTGAAAAATTCCTTTATCACTTGTTATTAATGCATTATCTCTGACAGGCAGGATAGAACACTTAGTATATCCTTGGGGAACATTAATATGTACTTTTAAATTTTGAGATTTTAAAAGTTCTTCATCACTGTATTTTAAATTATGAATAAAATAATTTTCTAAAATCAAAGAATTTAAAATAATATCATTAGGATATGTATTGGACAACGACTTTTTTGAAACAATATAGTGTATGTTATTTGCTTTAAGAACTTCTTTAAATTGCTGTGAAATATTTTTCTGAACAATAATTTTAGTAGATGATTTATTTTTTAGTATATTTAGTTGAATATCGGGATGACCATTTATAGCTTCATAAACTTCATTACACTTAGGTATTAAGATTGGATTCATATTTAATCTCGAAAGATTGAGTAATTCTTCTTCAGTAACTCTATAATCAACAAAACAATGCATATAACTCTCCTTATAAAATGTATAACTGATAATTTATTGTAAAATTTATATTCAATATTTAAAATGTTATTTTGAATTGTAGATTATATTTTGAACTTTAAATTATAACCTGTCAATTAACTATTGATAAGCACAAAAAACAAATTAAATATAAATTTTGCATAGCTATAAAATTTTTATACATACTAAATATTAAGAAGGGAGTGAAATCCATGCTTATTTTAAAATTAGCTTATAATGAAGACTTGACTTTTTCTTACGAATTACAAGAGCTAAGAGAATTACTAAAGAAAAAAGATATATTAATAGGATTTGTTGAAAGTATAGAGGGAAAAACTCATATAATTAAGATGATTTGTGAAGAAGATTGTTATAATGAAAAAATAAAAGAGATTATTAACTTATATGTTAGTAATATTTTATATAGAATAGTTATTGATAATTATAGAAAAAAAGAAATGTTTGAATTTTTAACTGATAATTATTTTTTCTTAAAACAACATGAGATATTTGAGGTGGAAGATGAAATAGTAAAAGTATTAAAATATGAAGAAACAACTAAAAATGAAGATTCTATGTATTGTTTAAATAGAATAAATTCAATGGTAGAGAAAATTAAAGAATGTATAAGTGAAAAACAAGAAATTAATATAGATGGCTTTATAACTTTTAGAATGAGAAAACTTAGGGGAGACATAGAAAAAATTATAGATAAAGTAGTAGAAAGATATATAGTGGAAAAAGAGTATAAAGAATTTGTAAAGTTATTAAAGTACTTTGTAGAGATACAAGAGTGTAAAATAGAAGAGATAAATATAATAATAGAAGAAAATAATAACTATATAATAAAAAATCGAGAAGGGAAAGACTTATATTATGATTTTTTGAAAGAAATTACAGCAGAACAAGGTAGAATAGAATTAAATACAGAAGACGTATTAATAAGTGGTCTTATAACAAATGCACCTAAAAATATAATTATATATGGAAAAGAAAATTGTACTAACAAAGAATTTTTAGATACAATAGAAAATGTATTTGGTGATAAAGTATCTTTTCGAGAATTTGGTAGTGCTTTTAAATTGAAAAAAATAATAGCAAAAAATATTGACATGTATTAAGAATGATGATATACTCATATATGTTAAGAAGAAACAGCCGTTTCTCACCCTACAGTGTTTTTGAATTGCTAGTATGGGTATTTGATTAATATTTGTGATATTTATGTATTGAGTATTGATAATATGAGACGGCAATAATGCCGTCTTTTTATTATGTATAGAGTTTTTCGGAGGTGAAAAATATTAATAAAGATTTTTCTATGAATGAACAGATTAGAGAAAAAGAACTTAGAGTAATTGGAAGTGATGGGGAACAATTAGGTGTTATCCCAACAATTGAAGCAAAAAGACTTGCTGATGAAAAAGAAATGGACTTAGTTATGATTTCTCCTAATGCGAAACCACCAGTTTGTAAAATTATGGACTTTGGTAAGTATATATATGAGCAATCTAAAAAAGAAAAAGATGCTAAGAAAAAACAAAAAGTTATAAGCATTAAAGAAGTAAGATGCAGTCTAACTATTGAGGAACATGATATTGAAATAAAAGCAAAAAATGCTAGAAAGTTCCTATTAGATGGAGATAAAGTTAAAATCACTGTTAGATTTAGAGGTAGAGAAATGGAACTTGCCCATATGGGACAAAAGATTCTTGATAACTTTGCAGCTAAATTAGAGGATGTCTGCCTAGTAGAAAAAAGACCAAAAAGAGAAGGCAGAAACATGACAATGATTTTAGGGCCTAAAAAGGCATAACTTGAGAGGAGGATTTAAATCATGCCAAAAATGAAAACTCATAGAGGTGCAGCAAAAAGATTCAAAAAGACAGGTACAGGAAAATTAAAAAGAGCTAAAGCATTTAAGAGTCATATCTTAACAAAGAAGAGCTCAAAGACTAAGAGAAATCTTAGAAAAGCTGGATATGTTTCAAAGACACAAGAAAAAGTAATGAAGAAATTATTACCATACCTATAATATAAAGTTAATACAGGAGGTTTAAGTAATGGCAAGAGTAAAAAGAGCGAAAAATGCTCGTAAGAATCATAAAAAAGTTTTAAAACTTGCAAAAGGATACTACGGTGGGAAAAGTAGGTTATATAAAACTGCAAATGAATCAGTAATAAGAGCAATGAGAAACGCTTATGTTGGAAGAAAGAATAAAAAGAGAGATTATAGAAGCGTATGGATTGCAAGAATTAACGCAGCTACAAGAATGAATGATCTTTCATATTCAAAATTCATGAATGGAATCAAATTAGCTGGAATAGATATCAACAGAAAAATGTTATCTGAAATAGCTATAAATGATCCTAAGGCGTTTTCGGAATTGGTAGAAGTTGCTAA
>Ga0183100_1001738_pt1 | contig 10245 bp, 6 predicted proteins | sample Biomet2_FD_127789 | JGI IMG/M metagenome (GOLD analysis project Ga0183100, IMG submission 127789) | Microbial communities from bioreactor (seeded with anoxic lake sediment) at LBNL, California, USA - Biofuel metagenome 2 | ecosystem: Engineered > Bioreactor > Anaerobic > Unclassified ...
GTGGCCCGGGAGTGAATGGCCGCCCCTGCGTGCCGGGGCGGGGGGATTGGCCGGCGCGGTCACCCCCCCCGCTGCCGCTCACTGCCGAACTCGTTCGGCATTTGAGCGGTTTAGTGAGCGGCAGCCCATGCCTCCGGCGGTTGGGGCGCTTCGCCCCCAAACCCCCGACCGGCAAGGTGCCGGTGCCGGGTACGGGTTGTCGCCAAATGTGCTTCTTCCCGCCTACTTCGCCAGCTCCTGCACCGTTTTGTAGTACTCCGCCCGTTTCTTCGCCTCGGCTTCCGCGCCGGTCAGCGCGGCGGAGCGAAACGCCCCGGCGGCTTCATTCTGCAGCCGGGCGGCTTCTGCCACTTTTCCCAGACGGTAGGCGAGCAGAGCCTGCGTGTTGAGGCACGACCCGCGCAATGCGCCGGAGGCGTCCGGCTTGAGCTCCGAGGCGGCGCGGACGGTCAGGAATTTTGCGCTTTTAAGCGCCTCCCGGCTCTCCTCCTGCCGGGTGAGCAGCAGCCAGGCGATCTGATTGTCGGCATCCGGATTCGCCGTGACCGATTTGCCGTAGGCGGCGACGATCGCAGCCGTCTGCGCATCGAGTTCGGGGTTGCGGGCGATCAGGTTCAGCGCTTCGATGTAGAGGCGCGGAATCTTCGGCGCACGGGCAATCTGCGAACGGATCAATTCCAGCGCTTCCGGCGCCCGGTTGGAACTTTCCAGCACGAAACAGCGGAGACGCAATGCGGAAGGCTGGCCCGGTTCGAGCTGGAAAATCGAGTCCACCGTCCGCCGCATCCGGGTTTCGTTGTCGCCGCTCAAAAGCGTCTGGAGTTCATCGAGCAGCGGAGCGATCTTGCGCTGGGCGGATGCGTCGAAACTGCCGTCGAAACATTTGTGCAGCGTCTCCCCGAGGTCGACCACTTCGCCCGACCAGATGATCTCTCCGCTGTCGTCGGTGAGGAACGCCATCGGGAGCATCCGGCTGGAGCCGAGATATTTCGGCGTCACTTTCCGGGTGGAGTCAACCCCGAAGCTGAGTTCGAAGTCGGGCCGCCGCGCAAGCAGCGCCTTGACATCGGTTTCGGAGTCCGGCGTGACCACGGCGAAACGGACCTTGTTGGCAAAGGTCCGGCGCAGGTAGTTGAGCAGTGTGAGCGTGTCGTCGGCGGTCTGGCCGCGGGTGAGCAAAAAGACCGCCGCCCGGTACTGCGGCGCTCCCTCCTGCGGTTTCGCCGGCGGGAGCATGGCGAACGGTACGCCCTGCATCCACTTGACTCCGGTCAGCTCCTCGGCCGCATCCCCCGGACGCAGCGCAAACAGATTGGCGGCCATCCCGAGGACGGCTGCGCACAGAATGACTTTTTTCATGAAACCTTCTCCCGGTTGCGGGGTAAAATAAAAATGACGGGGAGAATTCTCCCCGCCATAAGATACCACCAGTCAGGTGTCGATACAAGTTATTGGACCAGTTCTCCGACCAGGAAAATCGTGCCGATGTAGTTGACGAACGGCGCGTATTTGGCGTTGTCCTTGTCGAAATCGGCGCGATTGCGCTCGAAGAGAATCGCACGCTTGTCGAACGACTTGCCGGTCGCGGTGATCTTTACGGTGTGGACCGCGGCAGGGTCGAGGTTGTCGCCGATTCCGCCGATTCCCAGCCGCCGGTAGGTGCAGTAGGCGTCGAAACGGCGGAGTTCGCGCGTCTCGCCGTCCAGCGTGACTTCCAGAGTTCCGCAGTCGGGTCCGAGCAGGTCGTAGAACATCACCTTGGAGCCTTTGAACTTGAATTCGATCGAAGCGCCGGAACCGAGCTTCCAGATTTTCGGCAGCCGCCGGGCGAACTGGCGGGCGACCGCGTTGTCGTCCGGAAGCAGGGTGATATCACCCGACAGCTTGATTCCCGGAGTGTCGAGCGGCAGCGCGGCGGTGTTCTCCCAGTTTCCGGCGAAAAGCGGCGCGGGCAGCTTGTACGCGCCCGGCTTGCCGGCTTCGAACAGCACGGGCATCGCGGCTTTGAGCGCGTTGGTGTAGATCACGTGCCCGGTCTCGGCATAGGGGTGGACGCCGTCGCCGGAGAAGACGATCTTGCCGTCGGCGGTGCGGGGCACCTTGGCCAGCGCGTCGAGTTCGTCGCCGGAGACGCGGGTCACGCCCTTGTCGCTCGCGGCCATGACGAGCTTGCCCTCCTTCTCCAGCTTCGCCACCTCATAGGAGATGTTGACGGTGGGGAGATTGTAGTACTCGGCGATCCCCTCCATGACCGAGGCGGAGGCGGGGAGCTTGCCCGCCTGATAGTCCTTGAGGTTCGCCTTGGTGACGGTGTAGACGAAGCAGATGTCGCACTCCGGCAGGGCCTTGCGGATTTGGCGGACGATGCCTTCCATTGCTTTGCGGATGCGCTCCGGCTTCGCGCCGCCGTCGTTGACGGCGAATTCGACGAACACCAGATCAGGCTTGTGCGTCAGCGCGTCGTGGGCGAGCCGGAACGCGCCGAGGTCGGAGCCGGTTCCGCCGATCGCGGCGTTGACCGGGGAGATCTTGCTGTTGGGATAAAGCTGACGGAGAAAGTCGGCGGACTGGACGCGCCAGCCGTTCTGCTCGGTGATGCTGCCGCCGAAGTAGACGACGGTGACCGGTTCGCCCGCTTTCAGTTTCGCCGCGAAATTCGGCAGGCCGCCGCGCACCGTGAACGGCACCGACTCTTTCATTTCAACCTCGTCGGGCGCGGCGAAAAGGCCGCAGGCTGCAAGACAGGCGATCAGGGAAAGGAACATTTTTTGCATGGTTCAGAACTCCGGTTTGCGTCATGGAACGTTGCCGTTCTGCTTGTCGGCGGATGTTTCCGTCGCTTCTTTTTTTCTACTTCGCCGTTGTCACGACGCCGAACCCGGAGGCGTCGCGAAAGTTGAGCGGTGAGCCGTAGAGCATCAACTGCGCTTTGCGCACCGCTTTGTCGGGGTATCCCCCGTTGATTCCGAAATCGAATCCGAAGGAACCCGGTCTTTTCCCGTTCGGGACGACCGCTTTCCACGGCAGACGAAATTCCAGCGTATAGCCGAGCTTTCCGGTTTCCCCGGAAAATTCGACGACTTTGGGCAATCCGGGAAATTGCGGACAATACAGCTGCGCCGGAGTTTCGCCGATGGCCGGATGCGCCAGAATCTGGTAGACACCCTTCTCGTATGGCGCCTTGCCGAGTCCGGCTCCCGCCGGGCGGAAGTCGAGGAAAAGTTCCACGCAACTGCCGATGACTCCGGGCCACGGAGAGGGCGCGCGCAGATTCGCATCGCGGGCCTCGAAGGTAATATAAAGTGCCTCGTCGTCAAATGCAAGCTTCAATTTCCCGGAAAGTTCTTCCGGGCCGCCCCAGAAATTGTCCTCCTGGAGGGAGGCGAGCGCGGTGGGCCTGCCGACGATCGCCTGTTCCGGCCTGTCGAGGGCGATGGCGGAGACGTTGTTCCAATTGCCGGTGAAGCGCGGAATCCGGAGTTCCGGCTTGTTGTTGAGCTCAACCGGGCAGAGATATTCGCCGCCGCCGGGGAGATTGACGGCAAAGACGAGCGGAATTTCCTTCGGCGCGTTCTTTCCGGGGGCGACGACGAATTCGAGGTCGCGCCGCTGGTTCGGCGGAATCTCCGCCACGCCCTGCTTCGGCGTCACGTCGGCGTTCGCAAAGTCGCGGCAACGGATGCGGGCCGTCCAGTTCCGGTCGGAGCGGTTGACCAGGGTGAAGCATACTTTGCCTTTCCCCGCAAAGGGTTCGGCGACCGCGATCCGTTCCACCGGTGACGGCAGAAGCTCCATTCCCGGAGTCCGGGCGTGGATGTAGATGGGGCTGTCCGTCAGCTCGATCAGAAAGCGGTTGCGGCCGTTGCTGCCGCTGCCGACCGGTTTCCGTACCGACCGCGCGCCGTAGAGGGTTACGGTTTCCAACTCCGCGTCGGGAGCGTCGAGCAGCAGGGTTCCGGTCGGACCGGCCGACCAGAGCAGGGCGACTTCGCCGCCGTTCGCCTTGCGGAAGAATCCCCCGCGGACGGACGGTTCGCCGCTGAGACGCGGCGGCGGATCGGTCAGCACTCCTTCGAATTGTCGGGTCATGACGCCGACGGCGAGCGTGACCAGGTTCGGCGTGCGTTCCCCGTCGGAGGAGCATGAAATCAGGCCGAAGTCGGGAGGATTCTTCTCCCAGGCCGCCGGATCTTTCGGCCATTTGGGATTCCAGCCGAAGAAGACGAACCCCTCCGCTCCGGCGAGCAGATTGAGCCCGGCGTTCTTGATCAGCGAAGCCGAAGCCTGCCATTCATTGTTGACCTTGCCCGGCCAGGCGTTGGCGGAGACGAAGCCCGGAGCGCGTTCCGCGATTTTCTTCGCCACTTCGGCGGCGGGAATCGGCTGGTCCACCCGGTAGCGCGGAACGGTCAGTATCCCGGTTTCCGAATTGATGAAGCGGTCGATGCCATGCCGGCGAGCCACTTTTTTCGCCTCTTCCAGCATCGCGGGCAGGCCCGCCTGATCGGGTTGGCGCGGGGTGGTGTAGGTGTGCCAGCTGACCGCATCCATGCGGGCGCCGGAGTCCAATGTCTTTGTCATCCAGGGCACGAAAGTGCTCGTTCCGCTGATGCCGTATACGACGTTGCCGGGATCAACGGCCTTGAGTTCGCGATAGACCGCTTTGGCCATTTCGGCGTAATCGTCGGTTTCATTCGGCATGTGGCCGGAAGCGTTCGGTTCGTTTTCGATCTCCCAGCGATGGATTCGCCCCTTGTAACGCTGCGCCGCGGCGCGGATGAACCCGGCGTAGGATTTGAGCTCGGGGAACCCGCCCTCCCAGCCCCAGCTGCGTTTCCGCATGCGCGGGTAGGTTTTGGAACGCTGCCAGTCGAGCAGCGGAGTTCCGTACAGACAGACGTACAGTTCCCGCCCGGAATCCAGTTCCCAGTCGATGGTTTCGTTCCAGTTCCACTGGTCGGCGGGGGTGGCGGGGTCCAGTCCGTAGTTGCCGTTCCAGTCTTTGAGCCAGGAGGGGCCGATCACGTAAGCCCAGCGCAGATATTTGTGGGCGAAGCGGAACGGCAGTGCGTCGGGCCAGAATCCGAATGTCCGGACGGCGCAGTCGTGGAGCCCGAAGAGTCCCGGCCCGGCCGCCTCGTTGCGCGGTTCGACATAGAAGAAGTTCTTCTTTTCCGTATTCGGCGCGTCCGTTCCGGAAATTTTCGCCGTCAGGTGATAAATATCGGTGGTCAGTTCGAATGGGAATTCCAGCGGGACGAGGAGTTCGCTGCGGGGCGGCACGGTATAGTTCAGCACCCGGCTCTTCTCTTTCCCCGAGTTTTCCTCCGTGAGGGCGCAGTCGATCAAGATATCGCGGGGTTGCCCGGTCGAATTGATCAGCTGGAGTTTCGGGCAGTCGCGGCGGGTGGGGTCGGTCGAGACCGCGAAATTGTCGAACCCGTGGAGGCGTGCGGTCACGCCGCCGCCGGTCGCCGCCGGAGTGAGGCCGGCGGAATAATCCTTCTCCCAGTCGAGGGAAAGCGTTGCTCCGTTCGCATTGAGGACGAGATCGTCCACCACCGCCGGGCACACGCTCAGGCGCGTCGGGACGAATCCGGGCGGCAGCGGTACGGAAAGTTCTCCGACCGCACTTCCGGTCAGGAGCGCTTTGCCGGAAAGGAGCTTCAACTGGAACCGCTCCCAGCGGTCGGTCGGGAGCGGCGTCGGGGCGACGGCGCTCGCTTTGCCGCAGCGGAGCCGCAGGCCCCGGCCGGAAGAGGCGGCCGGGATGAGGAGCTCAAGCCGGTTCCCCTTCGCGTCGGAAAGCTCGATGGGGGATTTCTCCAGTCTTCGCGGAAGATCCCTCAGGTAAAACGTCAGTTCCGATCCCGGTCCCGGAGCGATGTGCGGCGCCAGCGGGTAGCTGAAGTCGACCCGTTCGGCTGCGACATGGTTGGAATGGTTCGCTCCGCCCGGTACCGGCGGAATCACCGGCACGCGGAGATTGGTTCCCTCGCCGTCGGGATAAAGTCTGATTTCGGTTGCCGCAAGCGCTCCGCAGACACTCAGAACGGCGGTGATGGCGATGATTCTTTTCATGGGTGCTTCCGAGGAGGGGTTATTGGGCTGTGGTCGTGTGCCAGTAAATATACTGGGCCCGCGCGTTGCCCACCGTGGTGAGCACCTGCCACTGAAGAGAACCGGCATGAAGGTCCGCCCAGAGAATGTTGGTCATTCCGCCGTGGCGTCCGCTCGGGTAGGCACTGCTCCATGCGGCTGCGGCGATTTCTCCGTTCGTATTGAGTTCGCGGCCGTCCGTGGCATAGACTTTGGTGGATGGCGAGTAGATGCGGACCACTTTTTTGGCGATTCCCGACTGTCCCGAGCCGGAGTTGCCGAAGTAGAGGTAGTTGACTCCGTACATTCCCCAAAATTCGGTGTTCGCCTTCACTGCTTTGTAGGCGGCGTTAGTCATTTCCCGGACGGGACAGCGGTTGATGATGTTGTGGTCCTTCTGGAAGGCCGCCCAGGCTCCGCCCTGATCGTTGCTGAATCCGTAAAGGCCGATCAGGCGCGAAGACCAGGTCGGGAATCCGCCGGAGGAGCCATAGGCCGGATAATAATCGGAATCCTGCTGATAGAACCCGAGATAGCCGCCGAGCTGTTTGAGGTTGTTGGTGCAGGTGGTCTTTTTCGCCGACTCGCGGGCTTTGTTCAGCGCCGGCAGCAGCATGGCGGCAAGGATGGCGATGATGGCAATAACGACAAGAAGCTCGATCAGTGTGAATCTTTTCTTCATCATTCTTCTCCTTTTTGACGGAATTCCGTTGAGTATGTCATTCGAAAGCGAACGCGACAATTCCATTATTCCCCGCATGATTTGCCCGGGACCAGGCGTGCGATCGTATCCGGCAGGGCGATGTGGCCGGCCTCGTGGCGGGCGATTGCTCCGGTCAAGGAGTCGAGGCAGCCGGAGACGACATCCGCGGCTCTCACTTCGAGCCGGGTCAGCTCGACCGGAGACGCGAATTCGCATCCGTAATTCATATGGCTCAAAATGGCAATGTCGCGGGGAATTTTCAGGCCGTACTCGAGGAGCGCCATCAGCAGCCCGCGGGTGAAGACGTCGTGGTTGACCAGAATCGCGTCGGGGAGCTGCTGCTTGCCGCTCAGGAGCTGCTTGCATTTCTCGTATCCGTCGATCTCCTTCTGTCCCCAGCGGACGACGGAGAGAGTTGCGCCGCTGCCCTTGACCGCGTCTTCCGCGCCGCGCCGCTCGTTGTCGAAGTGTTCGCGGAAATCGGGATAGGGCAGCTCCTCCGGGAGCATGGAGACGACCAGCAGATTGCGGTAGCCGCGCCCGAGCAGGTATTCGACGCCGCGCCGTACCGACTGGTAATAGTCGAACCGGATCGACTCGCTCCAGGCGATTTCCGACTGCTTCGCCAGAAACTCCGAAAGGCCGGGTGTCCGGTTGGCCGCGACGATTCCCTTGAGCTCTCCGCTCAGGATATCCTGCTGAAGATCGAACTTGGTCCGGCTGCATTCGTCGAAGTCGAAGTAGACCTTCAAATTGAAATTGCGCTCGGGCGCCTGCTTCTGGAACTGGTCGAGGAGGTGGGAATAGAGATGGCTCTGGTCCAGGAACGGATTCTTGCCGAACACCAGGGCAATCACATTGACCCGGTCCCGGGAACGGACGAAAGTGCCCAGGCGCGGCTGCCGCTCAATCAGCTGCCGCCGCACCAGGTGCTGGAGGCTCTTGTGCACGGTTACCGGCGTAACGCCGTAGAATTGCGCCAGCTCCCGCGTGGACGGGAGGCGGCTCTGGTCCGGCAGTTCGCCGGAAATGATCCGGGAAGCCAGATGTTCGGCAATCTGCCGCTGCAACGGCGCCGAGGTTTCCGCTTTGAAGGCGATCATGGGTTCTCTCTTCTTTGGTATACGATTGCTTTATCAAGTATAATAATAGTATACCAAAGAGAGAGCCCAATGTCAATAGGATACCGGAAAAAAGTTTAAAAAAAGCCGTTTCCCGCGGAGATCACCTTACTTCGATCAACCCCTGCCAGAGGGGAAACAAGATCCGGTAGATGGTCCGGGGTTCGGCGCTCTGGAACGGTCCGGGCTGAACCTCCTTGCCGTAGGGAAGGCCGTCGAAATCGCGGTCGAGCCCCGGAACCGGCGGAACGAGGATGGACTTCCCGGTGCGGTTGTACAGATAGAGCGACGGTTCGAACGGCTTGATCCGGATTTCGAACTGTCCCTCTTTGAGAAATACCGACCCGGTTTCCCAACCCGAGATCGCCGGCCAGGCTTCCGGCAGGAAGCGGTGGGTGAGGCGGATGCGCGCCGCGCCGTCGGCGTCGAGGCTTTTGTCGGCTTTCTCCTGCACCGCTTTCCAGTCGACGTTCGAGCTGTAGCGGAATTCGACCGGGCCGATGAAGAGGTTGCCGTCGGTGACGCAGTTCTTCGAGTTCGCGGTCGGATAGGGGAAGCTGACGCCGCCCTGGTTGTTGTAGAAGATGTTGTTGCGCACTTCCTCATCCGAGGTTTCCACCAGCTTGCGCTGCGCTTTGCGGTCGGTGACGGTCTTCATCAGAACGCCGTCGGCGGAATTGTTCATCACCAGGTTGTGGTAGATCTTAACGCCGGAGGAATCGTGCGCATAGATGCCGTAGCCGGGATAGTGCCCGGCGAACGGGGTGGTGTTGGCCACGATGTTGTTGTCGATGACGACCCGGCCGAAACCGAGTTCGATGAAAATTCCCATGCCGGTGTTGCCGAAAAGCACGTTGCGGGTGATGCGCGCCTGGTCGAATCCGTTGTCGATCCAGATGCCGTGCGCGCCGTTGAAGCGGACGAGGTTGTCCGCGATCAGCGCGCCTTTCGCCTCGTGGAGCTTGATCCCGCCCCATTCCTCCCAGCCGCACTCGTGGGTGCTCAACGAGAGGTTGTTGTTGCGTTCGACGATGTTTTTGCGGATGACACTTTCGGTGCAGCACCAGCCGGCGACGCCGGAGAGGCCGTTGTCTACGACGAGGTTGCCTTCGACCAGGTTCCAGCCGCCTTTGCGCATGAGCTGCTGATCTTCCGGAGTGGTGCGGGGAATCTTGGTGCCGGTCCAGTATTCGCTGCCGATGTCGAGGCCGACGGTCTTGGCGCGGCGGATCACGTTGTTGCGGATTTCCCAGTGATTTCCGCTGCGGGTGGAGACCATGCCGAGCTGCGGGAAGGGCGCCTGATTGGCACAATGCTCGAAGATGAATCCTTCGATATGGATGTAGCCGAGGCCGCGCCGGGCCGGGGCGAACACGCGGTCGCGGAGCGTGATCTCAAGCAGCGCCTTGGCCGGATCGGTGTTCTGCGGAAAGCGAACCAGGATCGCGGAGCCGTCGGGGGTGACGATCCAGCTTCCCGGAACCAGCTTCGCCTGCTCCTCGGTCTGCGACTGGCGCAGTTCGAGGCCGTTGCAGAAAATCTGCCCGAGGGTATAAGGCAGCAGCAGCCCTTCGGCGGGACGCGCCGGTTCGCCTTTGTCCTTGCCGCCCGCGTCGAGTTTGCGCTTGTACGGATTCGGAAACAGTCCGGCGGGATCGTCGGCCGGAAGCGGGGTGGTGAAACAGTTGTCGACGCCGGCGACCGGGGTCAGCACCGGCTTCCAGACATCGCTGCCTTTGACATAGACCTCACCGGGTTTCGCAGCGCGGAAAACGAGCGGAGCGGCTTCGGTTCCGCCGCGCACCGGGGCGACATGCTCGCGGTAGACGCCGGGATAAACCAGCACCGTATCGCCGGCCCCGGCCTTTTCAGCAGCTTCATTGATGGTGCGGAACGCCCCCGGCTCCTTGCCGGACTGATCGACCACCAGTGTGGCGGCCGAAACAGCGACACTCGCCAGAAACGCGAAAACAGCCAGTAAACAGTGTCTCATCACTCCTCCTTGTCCCGATAATTTACCAGACTCTGCCGTAAACGGCAAACAAAAAAATAAAAAATAAAAAAATCCCTTGCCGCAAACCATGCATGACCCACGAAATCGAATCCGCCGCAATCGGCCCAAAACGATCCGCATGCCTGCCAAGCCCCGGTAAAGATTTCCACACGAGCGTAATCTCCACTCTCCCCGGCGACAGTCTTGCGCCTTGTCTTCCAACCTCCTGCAAAAACAGGCGGAGGGAGTGCCGCCTTCCCGCAAAAAAGCGGGAAGGCGCGCCGGAAGGAGCGGTATTTTGCGCCCTCCGGAACCTCGAATTACCTCCC
>Ga0183100_1001739_pt1 | contig 10244 bp, 8 predicted proteins | sample Biomet2_FD_127789 | JGI IMG/M metagenome (GOLD analysis project Ga0183100, IMG submission 127789) | Microbial communities from bioreactor (seeded with anoxic lake sediment) at LBNL, California, USA - Biofuel metagenome 2 | ecosystem: Engineered > Bioreactor > Anaerobic > Unclassified ...
CGCCTTGTGCAATCAGGAAATCAGAAAAAACGCCAACCAACGGATTAGCTGTAATTCCTGAAAATCCATCCGATCCACCACATTTCAATCCAACTTTCAATTCGGAAAGTGGGATGGCTTCGCGCTGATCGTTTTTCATCACGCCGTAGATTTGCTTCAGTAATTCGAGCCCGGCTTCAATTTCATCCTCAACTTCCTGTGCCACCAAAAATTTGATCCGGTCTGAATCGTAGTCACCAATGAATTTTTTCAGAGCCGATATCTGGTTATTTTCACATCCCAGTCCGAGCACCAAAACTCCGCCGGCATTCGGATGATTAATCAGTTGAGCCAGCGCTTTCTGCGTGTTTACATGGTCATCGCCTAATTGAGAGCAACCATAATTGTGCTTGAAAACCTCAATGGCATCCACATTTTCAGGATTAACCTCCTTCTGAAACCGGTTGATAATTTGTTGAGCCTGACCATTTACACAGCCGACTGTTGGCACAATCCAAATTTCATTTCGGATTCCAGCATTTCCGTTTCCTCGACGGTAACCGCTGAAAGTCAGATTGCGCTTGGCATAACGGATTTCGTTCAACTTCTGGTTAAACGAGTAGGTAATTGTTCCTGAAAGATTGGTTTTCAGGTTGTGCGTGTGAACATGTTCTCCCACCAGAATCGCAGCGATGGTATGACCAATCGGAGCGCCATATTTGATCACATCGGCACCAACTTCGATAGGTTGCAGTGCAACTTTATGACCAACCGGAACATTGTTCAGCAACTCGATTTGTTGTCCGCCAATATTAACCGATTCACCGGCCAACGCGGCTTCGAGACAAACAGCAACGTTATCTTCAGGATTAATTTTTATGAATTTTGCCATTTCCAAAAAAAGTTTCAAGTTCAAAATTTCAAGTTCCAAGTTTTAGCTCCCTTCGACACGCTTCGCTGCTCAGGGAGCTGCGTTCCGGTCTTCTGGCTCCGGTATTCCAACGTTTACCCAATCTTCATCAGCGGGTTATTTTTGCTTAACACCGCTTTTACAGCCTTTTTCATTCCAACCTGCTCAATCAGGAATAAATAGCAAGTTACCGAAATAGTCAGGTTTGGAACTTCATTCAGATCGCGTTTCCATATTTTTTCCAATTTCAGCACTTTCTCCACCAATTGCTGGATCGAAATCGGGCGCCCATCACATTCGGCCCATGCTTCTTTGTAGAAATCAACAATCCACTGGTCATCATGAACCGGGTAACTCACGCCATTGGCTTCACCTTTAAAATAGGCGATCATAGCTGCCAGCGAAAATACCATTTTCTGCGGAAGCATCTGATGTGACTCATAATAACTCAGCAAGGTCGGCAAATTGCGGGTTTCCCATTTCGACATGGCATTTAGGGCAATGCTCTGCCACAGGTGACGAATGTATGGATTCTGGAAACGTTCCAGAATTTTATGGGCAAACGACTGAAGTTCTTTTTCGGAACCCGGCAAAACAGGCAATACCTCATCGTAAACCAGATCCTTCATAAAGTTTCCAACTTCCAGGTTTTCAAACGCTTCTCGCACTGTTTCAAGGCCACTGAGGTACGATACCGCATAACTTCCGGTATGACAGCCATTCAAAACCTGAACTTTCTGTTCGCGGAAACGGGTCATGTCTTTTACAAATTTCACATCCAACCCAGCTTTTTCAGCAGGGAATTCCTTCTGTACCCATTCAGGAGCTTCAATTACCCATAAATGGAAATATTCGCCAACGACAACCAGATTATCCTCAAAACCCAATTCTTTCTGAATATCTTTTATCTCATCCTTCGGAAATCCTGGAACAATGCGGTCGACCAACGTACTGCAAAATGCACAGGAACTATTCACCCAATTGATAAATTCGTCGCCAAGATTCCAGTTCTGAGCGTGCTGCAATACATATTTTTTAAGCGTCTCACCATTCCGGTCAATCAACTCGCAGGCAAAAAAGATCAGGCCTTTGTCGGCAGCGCCATTAAATGCTTTGAAGCGGTTATAAAGCAAAGCAGCAACCTTTCCGGGGAATGATTTCTGCGGCTGCATGTCTAGCGTATCGGTTTCGTCCATCGCAATACCGGCCTCGGTGGTATTCGAAAATACAAAACGAAGATCCGGATTAAGGTACGATTCCTGAAATTTTGTGTATTCAGTATAAGGATTGATCCCTACGTTAATACAATCGATCAGCGAATATTCCTTTACTGGCTGGCCGTTTTTGATTCCTTTCAGGTAAACATGGTAAAGTCCATCCTGAGCATTCAGCATGTTGACCATACCATTAGCTAAAGGTTGAACTACATCAATTCCTGAATTGAAATCAATTTCATGGTTCATTTTATTAACGATCCAATCGGTAAAAGCCCGTAAAAAATTTCCTTCACCAAACTGGAGAATGCGGGTTGGATAAACTTTTGTTTGAGTTGCGTTTTTACGATTTAATTCCATCTTGTTTCTTATTTTTAAATTCACCGTGTACGAACACGAATTTTAAGTTCGAAATTTCCGTGTACGAACACGGATTATGCCGCAAATGTATATTTTTATTTTATCTGTGAAAATGAATTGATTGAAATCATTATATAAGTATCTGAAATACAGTAATTATGTGTTTTTTTCTTAATGATTATTTAATAATTGCGACCTTTATCACAAATTTGGGTTGGAATATTTTCTATTTTTAAGTTTTTATCAAAAAAAACGAAGGAATCTGAGATCGAATTAATGATTGAAAAACATATCTATATAATAACCGGAGGTCCCGGATTTGGGAAAACCCAATTAATCGAAAACCTGAGGCAATCAGGACACCTTTGTTCCGGAGAATTTGCCCGCGATTTGATTTTCACCCAGCAGGAATCCGGAGGCGACATACTTCCGTGGAAAAATCCAAAACTTTTTCAGCAAACTATTTTACAGGAGCGTATCGCTTTTTTTGATTCTGTTCCTGAAGAAACCATTGCGTTTGCCGACCGTGGAATTCCGGATCAGCTGGCATTTGCCCGATACAAAGGATTTGGCGCTCCGGAAATTTTAAAAGCCAGTTCTCAGGAATACAGATATGCTCCACAAGTTTTTGTAACCCCTCCCTGGCCTGAAATTTATGTCAATGACCTTACCCGAACGGAAACCTTCGAAGAAGCTCTTCTGATTCATGAAATTATAGTAGAAACATATATTAACTTGAATTATCAGATATTTGAATTACCTTTATTACCGCTCGGTCAACGAGTGAAATACCTACTTCAAATCCTAAACCTTGAAAATAATGGAAATTAACAGACGCATTTTTTTTAAGCGTGCCGCCGTAAGCGCAATAGCCCTGACTGCTATTCCTGAAATTCTTTCTGCTTCAATTCCTTTAATTAAGAAAAAACAAAAAGGAATATTATCCTCAGTTAAAACTGGAGATGTGATTCTCTTTCAGGGTGATTCGATCACGGATGCCGGCCGCGAAAGGATGAAACAACAATCAAATTTATCCGGATCATTTGGAACCGGTTATTCTTTTCTTGCAGCGTCCAGACTTTTGAATGAAAATCCTGAAAAAGATTTCTCTATTTTTAATCGTGGAATTAGTGGCAATAAGGTTTACCAGTTGGCAGAACGCTGGCAGAGAGATTGTTTCGACCTGAATCCGAGCGTGCTGAGTATCCTGATTGGTGTTAACGATTTTTGGCACACGTTTGATGGCAAGTATAACGGAACAGTAGAAAAATATGAGCAAGATTACAAGCAACTACTGGTTTTGACCACTAAGATGCTTCCCGATGTGAAACTGGTTATTGGCGAACCATTTGCTATTTTAGGATCTACGGCAGTGACTGAGAAATGGTTCCCAGCTTTTGATGGTTACCGGGCAGTTGCAAAGAAACTCGCCGATGAATTTAATGCCGTTTTCATTCCATATCAGGCGATATTTGATGAAGCCATTCTCAGGGCGCCAGTTAAATATTGGACAGCGGATGGAGTTCATCCAACAATGGCCGGATGTTCGTTAATGTCAGAGGCTTGGCTTGCTGCCGTGAAATAGTAAAAACTTAGTGTGATTTAAACCAAAAAACAATTCGTATCCAGAAATTACAAATAATTCGTTAGGGGAAGGTCGGATAAAAACGGTAATTGGTAAAACAATTAACAACCTAATCCGGATGAAATTTTTATCACTTATTTTTGCTTCCTTGGGGATATTTTCGCTGGGATATGCACAGCCAAAATCAACTTATTTACAACCTTCAGCCAATGGGCACTACTTACAGTGGAGCGTTGACAAACCTTTCTTCATCAATGCCTGCACCGCATGGACGTTAACTTCAGCTTATACCGATCAGGAAGTCAAAGACTATCTGACTAATCGGATAGCCGAAAAGTTCAATACCATCCAAATAAGCGCTGTTTTTGCAGAAGTTGTAAAAACGATGGCCGATTCGGCATTTACGGATCAAGATCTGTTGCAACCAAAACCTAAATTCTGGGAACATGTGGATTGGGTAGTAAAACAAGCAACAGACAAAGGATTGGTCGTGATGATCAATCCCATTTGGAAACGATCGCTTAACGAAGCCATCAAGGCCAACGGACCTGAAAAATGCAGAAAATATGGCCAGTGGTTTGCCAATCGGTATAAAGATAATCCGCATGTAATTTATTTCATTGGTGGAGATGAAGCTCCGGAGCCAGTCCGCACCGAACTCGACGAAATGGGCAAAGGCATTCAGGATAAATATGCCGGAAAAGCCACAATAGCCTATCTAAGCGAGGCTGATCAATCGAGCAAAGAAGCCTACCCTGATGCCTCATGGGTGACCCTAAACTGGACATACGCTTATTCTGCGCCGTACCGAAAACGATACCCATATAGTGAAAACTATGATAACTGGAAAGCGTTTCCGAAAACACCGATCCTGTTGGGCAAAGGCTATTACGATTTCGGGGACGTAAAAAAATACGGCAACAATGGGATCAACGAACGATGGGGCAACCGCTTTGTCCTTCGCCGCCAGGCTTGGTGGAATTTCCTTTCAGGAGGAATGGGAAATGCTTATGGGGCAGAAGGGATCTGGAACAAAAACAGTAACGGACAAACCTGGTGGTACTGCACCCAATATGGCAGCAATAAAGGTATGGAAACACTAAAACTACTGACCGACAAAATAAAATGGTGGAAACCTCAACCCGACATTGACCACCATGTACTTATAGGCAGATATGGAACCTATTTGGCCGACGATTATGCCGTTTGCGCCATTACCGAAGACAAAAGCACCGCGGTTATTTACACTCCGGTTACGCAATCGTTCGAATTAAATTTACCCGATTATGGGATACACAGCCGGGCCCGCTGGTTCGATCCGGTAAGTGGTAGATTTGTAAACATCGACATGCGGTTTCCAAAGAAAAAGAAAAAAGCAGTTGTATTAACAACACCTGAAGTAAACCACAGTGGAAGTTTTGATTGGGTTTTAATAGTGACAGGGATAAGGCCAAAATGAGTTCCAATTAAAAGAGGCTGATCTCTTGCGAGTCAGCCTCTCCAAAGGTACTACCAGGAATTGATTGATTTATTTAGGTAAACCGGTAGTCTTTGATGAATTATTGAAATCCAATCGTAAATAAAACTACTCAACACCCGGTTTTAGTATATCATTCGCGGTTTTTATTTGTTTTCTTTTGAAGTCTCACGCTTTGTTTCTGATTCTCAGACTGGATTTTTTATTCACAAGAAAGGGATATTTATTTTAATACAATCTTTCGCCAGTTGCTGATTTTAATTTATAGAGACTTATGGTATAATCGATCTTCGCTTTTAAAAGTTGCAGGCGACTCTCTGAAACCGCGGTGGAACCTTCGAGCAATTCAAGATTGGTAATTACACCCGATTCGAACCGTACTTTAGCCAGCGTATAGGCGTGTGTGGCTTGCTGCAATTGAAGTTCGCCCTGTTCCACCTTTTTCTGCGACGCTTTCACATTGGCTTCGCTTTCCACCACTTCATTTACGATGCCACGGCGGGTAATCTCTGTTTCCTGATCATTAGTTTGAATAGCAGATTGTGCCTGTGCCAGGTTGTATTTGATGCGTTTACCGTCAAAAATCGGAACTTTCAACCCAAACCCTGCTACAAAATTTGCTTTTGGATCATATAGGTAAGGTGTGTATCCGTTTTTTATACCTCCTGAAAGGAAGGCACTGAAAACGGGATTATTTTGCGAACTCGTAAGATTGTAGCGCAACTGTGCCAGTTTGGCTTTTTCTGAAGCCAGTTTCATTTCGTCGCGGTTTTGCATAGCGGCAACAATCAACGCATCGTTTTGTAAGCTGGGCATCTGAAAATTCAGTTCCCTTTTCACCTGCTGATTAGTCGACTCTGGTTTTCCAAGCAATGAATTAAGCTGGCAAACCTGAACCTGACGGGCGGTTTCAATGTCCGTTTTCTGATTTTCGATGGTCGAAATCCTTACCTGTGTGGTGAGTATTTCGTATTGCGTAGCCGATCCAGTTTCTTGTTTCTTTTTGATGTAGTTCAAATGTTCGTTCAGCGTATTAAGCTGTTCGTCTTTAATTTTCAAGGCTTCCTGAAGATAGACGAGCGTATAATAGTTGGCAATCACCGTCTGTGCAAGTTTCTGTTTCACCTGTTCTATTGTTTCCTGGTTCAGCTCTTTCCCCTGCTTTTCGAGCAGTACATTTTTTTCTGTCTTCCCGAAGTCATAAATTGTTTGGTTTACATTGATTGCTGCTGAATAATTATCGTGAGGAACAAAACTGAATGAACCCATATCAGGAATGGTGATCGTAGAAATTGGTCCAATCCGTGAATAGGAAGACGCAAGATCGACATTCGGCAGGAAGTTCGATTCGGCTAGCCCAATTTTGGCATCAGAAACATTGAGGTCTTCCATTGCTTTTTTTACTAATGGATGGTTTGCCGTAACCTCACTGATAATTGTATTTAGAGAGAGCGAATCGCCGGAAAGAATCTGACTTTTTACTGAGTCGAAGCTAAGTATTCCAATTGCCAAGAGAAGGAATCGGACGCTTCTGTTTATTTTTAAAATCATATGTTTTAAGATTTTGCAATGGATTTTTTGTTTTTTGTTCTCATAATAATCACAGGAATTAGACCCACAAAAGTGATAATAGCTGCCATCCAGAAATCATCATCAATTCCTGCAATGTAAGCTTGTTTCGAAACGTGCGACACGATCATGTATTTGCTCTGCTGAATTGCAGTTGCCATATTGCTGCCAACGCTTTGTTGAGCAAAATACGTTAACCCAGTTGCAACATTCTTAAATTCCTGCGTCCCCGACTGAATGGCCGCACCAAACATTTGCGTATGGAAATTTATCCTTGTGGTAAGCATGGTGGTAAAAATTGCCACGCCCAGGCTACCGCCCAACTGGCGTACCGTGTTAGAAATGCCTGAAGCTTGCGCCATTTTCTCTCTCGGCATGGTCAGGAGCGACAACGTACTTAGTGGAGTAAAGATGATGCCCATGGCAAATCCACGCAGATAAAGCGATGTCATTACAAAGGGATGCTCCGACAAGTAAGATAGTTTCGAATTCAGGATAAAACTGAATCCCAAAATAATTACACCTAAAATCATAGGTGCTTTCGGACTAAATTTATCGGATACTTTTCCGGCGACAGGAGACATGAATCCCTGAATGATTCCTACAGGCAAGAAAACTGATCCTGCTTGTACTGCAGTATATCCCATTGAATTTTGCAGATAGAGTGGCAACAGGAATGTACTTCCAAACATTCCCATACTGAATATCAGCATCACCAGGTTTCCCATTCCAAAGTTGTAATTGCCCAGCAGGCGTAAGTCGATTAACGGATTCCGGGTCGTCAATTCCCTGGTAATAAATACGGCAAGTGCAACGATCGAAATAGCAAAACAAATCAAGATGTATGGTGCATGCCAACCAGCGGAGTTACTCGCTGCGCTTCCTTCCGACAGGGCATACAGCAGTACCGGAAGAAAAATAACAACTGATGTAAACCCGATGAGATCGAATTTTCCGACTCTTGGGTTAATATATTCTTTCTGAATGACAATGGTAAAGACCATCGCTGCAATTCCAAATGGAATATTTACATCGAAGATGAGCTGCCAACTGAAATTATCGACCAGATAACCTCCAATTAATGGGCCAAACGATACAGAAGCCGCAGCGGCAATTGCCCAGAATCCCAGAGCCATTCCACGTTGCTGCGGTGGAAATTCGCGGGTGATAATAGCCATGCCGAGTGGTTGGATTGTTCCGGCGCCTAATCCCTGAATGATGCGGGAAAAGATCAGGGTATTTTCATCGTTCGACATTCCGCAAAGCATCGAACCTGCAGTAAACATCAGTAGGCCCATGAAGTAAAGTCGCTTATAACCAAATTTATCGGCCAGCCATCCTGATGTGGGTAACATGACCGCCATTGCAAGCATATAGGCTGTTATTACCCATTCAATTTTGTCGATCCCGACTCCGAATGAAGCCATAATTTTAGGTAGTCCAACGTTTACAATGGTGCTGTCGAGAACCGCCATGAAAGTCCCCAGCATAATATTGCCCAGTACAAACCATTTGTACCGGTGGTGCTGTGGGTGATATGCCGAATCTCGATTCCGCAGTTTTTTGCGCAGTAGATGTGACGGTGTAACTCTTCGCTTCATTACCTAATGATTTTAACTACAGCCGACATTCCGGATAAAATACGGTAATCCGACAATTTCTTTCCTTCGGTCGCTCCATCAATAGAAATCTTTAACTGAACTCGCTGAGTTACCTTGGTGAAATTTCCGGAGGCATTGCTGGCTGGGATCAGCGAAAATTGTGAAGCTGTATTTGATCCAAGAGTCAGAATCTTACCAGTAAAAGTTACTCCCGGATAAGTGTCGAGCGTAAAAAGTACAGACTGGCCTATATGAAGGTTTTCGAGTTTGGTCTCTTCCAGAAAAATACTGATCCAAAGCTTGTTGTCGTTAACAATGGTAAATATCGACTGACCGGGTTGTGCAATGTCACCGGGCATCAGCCAACGTTTTCCGATCACACCATCGCTTGGCGCGAAAAGCTTGGTGTTGTTCAACTGAGTGCTGATCAGATTGATTTGAGCCTGTGCATTTTCAACCGCAGCCTGGGAACTTTGTATTTGAGTATTGGAGACATTGGCCAGCGAACGGGCTGCATCTAGCTGTGCCTGTGCCGTTTCTAGTGTTTTTCTGGCATGATCGAATTGCTCCTGGGTAATAACATTTCCGTTAAATTGAACTTTTGCACGATCAAAATCTTCTTGCGCTTTATTCAGCGAAACTTCCAGCACTTTGTTGTTCTTCAAATCGTACTGATATTTGGCACGGGCCTGAAGGACAGATGCTTCAGCCAGCATTTTTGCTGCAATAGTTTGATTTTTTTGAGCGACCATATCGGTACTGTCAAGAACCGCAAGTAACTGTCCTTTTTTAACAATGTTGCCTTCATCAGCGAACAACTCACTGATGCGGCCCAGCATTTTGGGGCTGACAGCTACATTGTCCGACTCAACCTTTGCATCATCGGTTTTGATGTATTTTGAGTAATCGATATACCAGTAAATTCCTCCGCCCAACACCAATACAATAACTAATATCAGCGGAATATATACCTTCCTGCTCTTTTCCTTTTTTACATGATTGTTTTCCATAGTTTTTCTTTTATCTGTTTTCCAAGTGATTTATTCTTTCGATAAAATGGATATTAAAATATCTTTTACCTGTTGTGACGCAACAGCCAATATATCCTGTTCTCCTTCTGTTAGGTTTAACAGCTTGATTTTCATGTTTTCAGCCAACGTCTTTTTTATTTCCTGAAATATGCCGAGCCCTTTTTCTGTTATTGAAATATTGACAATTCGCCGGTCATTCGGATCGCTTTGCCTTTCAACATAGCCTTCCTCAATCAACTTATCCACAATAACAGTGACATGTGGTTTTGGCATTGCCAGGCATTTGCCAATATCCGACATCGACATCACTCCATTTCTTTTCAGGCTACCCATCAGAAACATACCGCCAGGCGTTACTGATGACTGATGCTTGATTGGCCTCGAAATTGTTTTATACAGCAGAGGATATACCGAAATAATATTCTCTGCAATAAGATCAATCTTTAATTTATCCATTTTAACTATTCCGTTTTTGTAATGGTTACAAAATTATAACTATTACAAATTCAGAATTAAAT
>Ga0183100_1001740_pt1 | contig 10242 bp, 7 predicted proteins | sample Biomet2_FD_127789 | JGI IMG/M metagenome (GOLD analysis project Ga0183100, IMG submission 127789) | Microbial communities from bioreactor (seeded with anoxic lake sediment) at LBNL, California, USA - Biofuel metagenome 2 | ecosystem: Engineered > Bioreactor > Anaerobic > Unclassified ...
CGCTGGATATCTCACCCGAATGAATATTAAAATTTGACGGTATTATATGTGAGTAATAAAGAGGGCCAACATTCCTGAAGAATGTCGGCCCTCTTATTTCTTATATTACCGGAAGGTGGGATTTGATCTTCCGCGTAATTATTCTTCCGTAGCCCTGCTCAATACTGGGTATCATACTCCCATGGAGCGCCGCCGCACAGGCAGCCGCCGTCCACGTGGTAGGCTTGCCCGGTCATATAGGCGGATGCGTCGGAAGCCAGCATAATTGCCATTCCCACCAGCTCCTCCGGCATCCCGGGGCGACGCATGGCGATCCGCTCCAGCAGCCAAGGGGCGCGGGTGGGATGATCCCAGGTCACCTGAGTGAGCTCGGTAAGAATGTGTCCCGGACTAATGGTGTTGGCCCGGATTCCATACTGGGCAAATTCCACGGCCATGGAGCGGGTCAGCGCCACCACGCCGCTTTTCGCAGCCCCGTAGACGGAGCAGCCGCCAAGCATCCCCTCGTCGTTGTGGGACCCGATATTGACGATGTTACCGCTTTTGCGCTTGTACATCTCCCGGGCTACGGCCTGGCTGAGCATGAATACGCCTTTGAGGTTGGTATTCATGATCCGGTCATAGGTCTCCTCGGTCACGTCCAGAACGCCCTCCCGTTTATTTATGCCCGCCACATTGAACAGCACGTCAATTTTCCCGTACCGAGCTGCCACCTCGTCCACGCAGGTATGGATACCGGCGACGTCCGTCACGTCCAAACGGTGGACGGAGGCTTTGCCGCCGTTGGCGATGATCTGATCAGCCAATGCTTGGCTCTTTTCCACAGAGCGGCCGCACAGCGCCACCTCTGCGCCGGCATAGGCCAGCCCCTCGCTGATGGCCGATCCGATGCCGCCGGCCGCGCCGGACACCAGGATGGTCTTCCCGTCCAATCCAAAGACTCTGTTGAGATACTCTTTGCTGTTCATACTATTTCCTTTCCTTGTGCGGGTTCAAGCCCTTTAATTGCACTATCTTTTAATAAAAATTAATAGAACGTCTCTTTACTTTCGGTACCCCAGCAGTTCAGAGATTTGCTCCGCGGATTTTTTTATCTCACGGGTGATAAACGCCTGATCCGCCTGCATTCGATAGCTGGGCCCAGCTATGCTGACCGCTGCCCGGACACGGCAGGTCATATCGAAAATTGGTGCACCAATGCAGATCAGCCCCGTCTCGATCTCGCCGTTGTCCATGGCATAACCGTTCAAGCGGGTCTTGACCAGCTCGTCCCGCAGCTGCTCCGGATCGGTGAGGGTGGAGTCCGTCATAGGCTTTTGATCCAGCATCCATTGGCAGTACTCGTCCACATATTCCTCCGACTGAAAGGCCAGCATGGCCTTGCCGCCACTGGTGGCGTAAGCCGGCGCGCGGCTCCCCACCCGGGTATTGCACACCACGGAACGATGGGTCTCCACCTTATCCAAATAGAAAATGTCATGCTCCAGCAATGCGCTGAGATTGACGGTCTCTTGCACCACGTCGCTCAGCCGCTCCATCTCCGGTCGGGCCAGGCTTCGAATATCGGAGTGTCCCAGAATTGCGCTGGAGAGCAGATACAGCCGCGGACCGACCCGATAGCTCTTTCGAATGGGATCCTGCTCCAGATACTGCCGCTCTACCAAGGTGGAAATCTGCCTGAACACCGTGGTTGTGGGAAGATCCAGCCGCTCCACCAGAGCCTTGAGCGTCCACTCAGTTCCGGAATCCATAAAGCACTCTAGAATTTGCAGTGCCCGCATAATACTGGAAACTTGTTCTTTTGCCATATATTTTCAACCTTTCGCACAGAATTCGGCTCTGCTTTTTGGGCTCTTCCATAGTTTGTGTGGGTAGCAAAATGGCGTTCAGGCTAGATGTCGCAAAAGTTTGCATGGAAATAAAACCCACAGTGAAAAAGCACGTGTTTAGCATGAGATTCAAAGCCAGTCAAGGAACCGGCTTCGCCTTGCTTGTGGCATCCTTAGAATCCCATGCTATGCGGTAACCAAGAGGGGCTAATGCCCCTTTATGAGCAAGACTCATATGCTCTATTTTTACCCACACATACTACCGAAGCCTCGATTTTTGTTTGTCATGCGCTTGACAAAAACTGCACAAGCATTTATTATTTAGTGTAACATAAATGTTTTCATTTGTGAATATTTTTTTGCTCTATTTTCGGAAATAGTTTCCGCTGTGTGGAATATTCGCAATTGAGCATGGCAAAATTCTTATTCCCGAACACCACGCAAAGTCATTGATCTTCCAATTTGAGAAAGAAAGGAACCAAACTATGAGTAAGAAAAGTGTTGTCATGGACGGCAATACCGCTGCGGCGTACGTATCCTATGCCTTTACGGAGGTCGCCAGTATTTTCCCGATCACGCCTTCCTCCACCATGGCGGAAAAAGTGGACGCTTGGGCAGCTAATGGAAAGAAAAACATTTTCGGTGAACCTGTCAAAGTCATTCAGATGCAGTCCGAAGCCGGCGCCGCCGGCACCTGCCACGGCTCTTTGCAGGCCGGTGCCCTGACCACCACCTATACAGCGTCCCAGGGTCTGCTGCTGATGATCCCTCCGATGTATAAAATCGCCGGTGAGTTCCTGCCCGGCGTGTTCCATGTCTCCTCCCGTACCATCTCGGTCCATGGCCTATCCATTTTCGGCGACCATTCCGATGTGATGGGCTGCCGCATGATCGGCTTCGGCATGCTGGCCTCCTCCTCTCCTCAGGAGGCGATGGATCTGGGTGCCGTGGCGCACCTGTCCGCCATCAAGGCGCGCCATCCCTTCCTGCACTTTTTTGACGGTTTCCGCACTTCCCATGAGATGCAGAAGATCGACGCGCTGGACTATGACGATCTGGCAAAGCTGGTGGACTTTGACCAGTTGTCGGCTTTCCGTAAAAACGGATTGAACCCCGAACATCCCTCTACCCGCGGCACCACCGTCAACCCCGACATCTTCTTCCAGTGCCGCGAGGGCTGCAACGAACACTACGCCACCCTGCCCGGCATTGTCCAGAGCTATATGGATGAGATCAACAAACTCACTGGCCGGGACTATAAGCTGTTCAACTACTACGGCGCGCCCGACGCCACAGAATGCGTCATCCTCATGGGTTCCTCTGCCGAGACCGTGAAGGAAACGGTGGACTACCTCAACGCCAGCGGGCGCAAAATAGGCATGATTCAGGTGCACCTATACCGTCCCTTCTCCGCCGAGCACTTTCTGTCGGTCCTGCCCGATACTGTGAAAAAAGTCGCGGTTCTGGATCGGACCAAAGAACCCGGCGGCATGGGTGAGCCTCTCTATCAGGACGTTGAGAGCGTCATGCACCGTTTCCGCCCGGAAATCACGGTGGTCGGCGGTCGCTACGGTCTGGCTTCCAAGGACACCACTCCGGGTCAGATCGTGGCCGTGTACAACAATCTGTCTCAGGAGACACCCAAGAACGATTTCACCATTGGAATTGTGGACGATGTGACCTTCACTTCCCTGCCCTATGAAGAGGTCTCCATTTTCAAAGAGGGTGAGACCTCCTGCAAAATCTGGGGTATCGGCGGCGACGGCACGGTGGGCGCCAACAAAAACACGATTACCACCATCGGTTTGGCGGCCGGCCTGTATGCCCAGGCCTATTTTTCCTATGATTCCAAGAAGTCCGGCGGTTTGACCCAGTCCCACCTGCGGTTTGGGAAAATTCCCATCCGCTCCCCATACTTGGTGAACTCCGCAGATTTTGTAGCCCTGCACGAGCCGGCCTATCTGGGGCAGTACGACGTCACCGCAGATCTGAAGGACGGCGGCACCTTCCTGCTCAACTGCGGCTGGAGCGACGCCGATCTGCCCTCTCATATCCCCGGCAAGATGAAGCGCGATCTGGCGAAAAAGCACACGAAGATGTACATCATCGACGCCACGGACATCGCCCGGGAAATCGGTCTTGGCAACCGCACCAACACCGTGCTTCAGGCGGCCTTTTTCAAGCTGACCAACATTATTCCTCTGGACCTGGCAGTTAAGGAAATGAAAGACGGCATCTATAAGAACTACTTCAAAAAGGCCGGTGAGAAGGTCACCAGCCTGAACTATACCGCAGTGGACCGCGGCATCACCGGTGTGCGGAAGTTTGAGATTCCCGTGGATTGGGTCCATGCGGCCGACGATGTCGCCGCCGAGAAAAACATCCCCGGCTTCATCAAGGATATCGTCGTCCCCATGAACCGCCAGGAGGGCGATAAAATTCCCGTCTCCACCTTTAAGAAGTACAACTGCCTGGACGGCACTTGGCAAAACGGCACCACTCAGTACGAAAAGCGCGGCGTGGCTGTCATGGTTCCCCAGTGGGACGCGGACAAGTGTATTCAGTGCAACCAGTGCGCCTTTGCATGTCCTCACGCAGCCATCCGTCCCGTACTGCTCAACGCAGAAGAAGCGGCCAATAAGCCCGCCGGGTTTCACACGGTTGCGGCCAAGGGCCTGTCCCAGTATCAGTACCGCATGCAGGTCTCTCCTTATGACTGCATGGGCTGCGGCTCCTGCGCCAACGTTTGCCTGGCCAAGGATAACGCCCTGACCATGGTGCCTTTCGAATCTCAGATTGCCGAGCAGGATAACTGGACCTTCGGTGTGGAGCAGACTCCCATCAAAAAGGATGCCTTCTCTGTCAAGAATGTGAAGGCCAGCCAGTTCTCCAAGCCCTATTTCGAATTCTCCGCAGCCTGCGCAGGCTGCGCTGAGACACCCTACATCAAGCTGGTGACTCAGCTGTTCGGCGACCGGATGTACATCGCCAATGCCTCCGGCTGCTCTTCGGCTTACGGCGGCCCCCTGCCCGCCACACCCTACTGCAAGGATGAACGCGGCTTCGGCCCCTCCTGGGAGCAGTCGCTGTTCGAGGACAACGCCGAGTTTGGCTTTGGCTTCCTCAATGCCCATGAGGTCATCAACAAGGAGATCCTGCTGCGCATCCAGACTCTGATGGACGCAGGCGTGGCCAAGGATACCTGCGCAGCCTATCTGCGGGACAAGGGCGAGTCCGAAATGACCCGCGCCGTGTCCGACGCCCTGATTGCCGCCCTGGAACAGGTCAACACTTCCGACCAGGAAGCAACCAAAGCTGTCAAGTTCATTCTAGACAATAAGGAATTCCTGACAAAAAAGTCCATTTGGTGCTTTGGCGGCGACGGCTGGGCCTATGATATCGGCTTCGGCGGCGTGGATCACGTGCTGGCTCAGAACCGCGACATTAACATTCTCGTCATGGACACCGAGGTGTACTCCAACACCGGGGGACAGTCCTCCAAGGCCACACCCACTGCGGCCATCGCAAAGTTTGCCGCCGGCGGTAAGGAAGTGCGCAAAAAAGATCTGGGCAGCATCCTGATGAGCTATGGCTACATCTATGTAGCGCAGGTCTCCATGGGCGCCGATCCCGCCCAGACACTGCGCGCTATCCGCGAGGCTGAGGCCTATCCCGGTCCGTCCATCGTCATCGCCTACTGCCCCTGCCTGGAGCACGGTATTAAGGGCGGCATGGGCAACAGTCAGCTGGAGCAAAAGCGCGCCGTGGAGTGCGGCTACTGGCACCTGTACCGCTTCGATCCCCGCCTGAAGGCCGAGGGCAAGAATCCCTTTATTCTGGAATCCAAGGACCCCACCGGCGACCTGACGGCCTATCTCAAGTCCGAGCGCCGCTACGCCGCTCTGGAAGATTCTTTCCCCGAACGTGCCGAGCGGCTTTACGCCAAAACCATCCGTGATGCGAGCGACCGGCTGGAGAGCTACAAGCGCCGCGCGGACAATGACTGAGGAGGCAATCCAATGGCACAAGCACTGAAACTCAACCACCAGCAGGTCATGGAGATCATTCCTCACAGGGACCCCATGCTGCTGATTGACGAAGTCTCTGAACTCGTCCCCGGGGAGCATATTGCGGCCAGCCTCTACGTGGATCCGGCCCGGGAGATTTTCAAAGGCCACTTTCCCGGCGACCCCGTGCTGCCTGGCGTATATACCGTGGAAGCCACCGCACAGGCCACCGATCTGGTGTTGATGACCAAGCCTGACTATGCCGGCAAAGTGCCGCTGTTCCTTGGCATCAACAATGTGAAATTCCGCAAAAAGATTCTTCCCGGCGATACGTTGGAAATTTACGCAGAAATTCTCAGTGAGCGGCCCGAAAAGGCCATTGCCACTTGCAAATGCACCGTCTATACCGCCGGGGATCTTGCCGCGGAAAGCGAAGTCACCATCGCCATGCGCTGAAGCTTTCCCCTCAACACAGGCGCCGGAATGCAGAATTCAAATGGTTGACCCACCTGGATTCTGCATTCCGGTCTAATTTGTTAGTGGGATCTCGTTTCGCTCATCGGAAATATAGGCCGCGATGCACGGAGCTGATTAACTACATTGTAACCGCGGAGCAAGTAAAGGGGCAATTAGGGATTCAGTTAAGAGCGATGCCCGAAGACATGAAAGCAAAGTGAAAATAGTTATTTTACTGCATCTTTGGCATTTGTATGGTACAATAATAAAAACCATGGGAGGGGATCGGCATAGAGAAATCCAATCATGGTACATTCAGGAATCGACATTCAAAGATTAGGCGATGTCTGGATGCGGTCAGTGGGTGCATGGACAAGCTATCTTCTTTCAATTCTTCAAGTTCAGAACTCAGCAGAGGTTTATCTACAGAATACTCGCAGAGGACCGTCGACCACATTCATAGACAGCGCTCATATTATGGAGGTAAAATCATTAAAAAGCGTAGACTTGCGGTCCTTCTGACCGTTGTATTGTTACATGCCGCAGAAATCCGATTTGGAAATTGTGCATACAATTTGGTGAGCAACGATGAGTAAACAAGTTGAATCGAGACGTATTTTGGTACTTGACGGGCAGGGCGGCGGTATGGGCGCGCAACTTACCCGATTGTTGCTTCAAGAACTTCCACAAGATTGTGAACTGTTGTGTGTCGGCACCAACGTGCTTGCGACCAGCGCCATGCTGAAGGCAGGTTGTCCGAAGGGAGCCACTGGAGAAAACGCCGCAATCTACCAAGCAGGGCGGGCGGATGTGATTCTTGGACCCATCGGTATTATCTTGGCCAACGGTATTCTGGGTGAGATACCGGCGGCTATGGCAGCAGCAATCTCTGGCTCCGACGCGGTTAAAATTCTGATCCCGTCTAACGCCTGCAACGTCTATGTGGCGGGGACGAAAGACTGTCGACTGGAGGAATATCTGCGTTCAGCAGTTGAGCAGACGCTGAAAGTTCTGAAGGCATAAGTATGAAATTTGAGAAAATACTTCGCCTGCATTCCGAACGATATCCTCTCATGCAGCCGCAGGATTATACAAAGTTGGCCTATCAGAGCGAGTTCGGCCCCGGACATATGATAGAAGACCCCAAGCGGGTTCTGCCCGATCTTCTGGAGGAATGGAAAACTGCCGCTGGCGGCTTCTCACAAGCCCCTGAGTATATTGGAAACGGTCTTTGCCGCTTTCACTTGACGAACGAGTATGACCCAAATGAGGCTGCACCGCTGCTGGCCGAGCTTTTCACGCGCACGACGCAGAAACAGGTCGGTACGCAGTCAGGACTGCAAGAGCGGTTGAAAGCACTTGAATCCTTGCGTGTCATCGGGATGGATGAGTGGCTGTCCGCTTATCAAAAGCGAGGCTGTCCGTCGGTTCATCACAGCGAGACGTTTCGCAAGGCCTATCGCCCCCATTATCGGGTAATAAAAGTGGATTATGCGAATTACTTCCCAGCGCTTTTGGCTGTCAGGGAGTTAATGCAGTTGGGTAGACCGATTTTGGTTGCCATTGACGGCCGCTGTGGCAGTGGAAAATCAATGCTGGCCGCCTTGATTGCAGAACTCTTTTCCTGCAACGTCTTTCATATGGACGACTTCTATCTCCCTATGGAACAGCGCTCGTCCGGTTGGATAGATATCCCCGCGGGCAACATGGATTTTGAGCGCTTTTTGCGGGAAGTGCTTTTGCCCACCTTGAATGGAAGTACTGTAAGATACTGCCCGTTCGACTGCCAAGCAGGCGGTTATAAAGAAGCGGCCCTGCTCTTTGCAAAACCGTTGACCATAATCGAGGGCAGCTATTCTCAGCACCCGATGCTTTCCTCACATTATGATCTGAGGATTTTTTTGACCTGCTCCAAAGACGAACAGATTCGACGCCTGCGAACACGAGAAGATACCTATTTCACTGCGTTCCAGACCCGTTGGATCCCCATGGAAGAGCGATATCTCAAAGCTTTTGACATTGAGCACGGCAGTACGGTCGCGCTTGATACCAGCGATTTCTTTTAGGCTTAAATAAACAATTGCCACCGCCATGAAGGCGGTGGATCAACTCTGCACTCCGTAAAAAAGCCAGGAAGGCGAAATGGCACAGAAGTGCCACACAAAAAGCTTTTGATAAGGAGAAATTTCAAATGAATGCAAAAATTAAAAACCTGACTCTTGCAGCCCTGCTCTTAGCCCTTGGCATTGTCCTTCCGTTCCTTACGGGACAGCTTCCCCAAGTTGGCAGTATGCTGCTGCCCATGCATTTGCCAGTTCTGCTCTGCGGTTTGATCTGCGGATGGCAGTACGGAGCAGCAGTTGGCTTTATCTTGCCGCTGCTGCGCTTTGCGCTGTTCGGCATGCCGCCGATTTTCCCCACCGGCATTGCTATGGCGGCTGAGTTGGCGACCTACGGCCTCCTGGCGGGACTCTTGTATGCGCACTCTCACTGGCAGTGCATCGTGGCGCTTTACCGCAGCCTGATCGCAGCGATGGTTGCAGGTCGTATCGTATGGGGTGTGGCAGAAATCATTCTGCTGGGGCTTTCCGGAAATGCGTTCACCTGGCAGATGTTTTTTGCGGGCGCATTTCTGAACGCCATTCCCGGTATCGTACTACAGCTCGTGTTTATCCCCGCCATAATGGTTGCTTTGGATCGGACTGGCATGGTAAAATTCAGGCAGTCGGCATCGAAGAGCGTTGGGGCTAACTGAAAACAGGAGAACCCCCCGTTTGAAGAAGGGAGTTACATCCCTAAGAGTATTGTCAAAAAGGCAGCGCATAAAAACCGATTCTTTATACGCTGATTTAGTTACCCTTTATGTCCACGCGGATTTGAATTTGCTGAAAATATGCCAGTCTTAGACTGCGATGATTTGGTTCTTCTGAGCACTATCCAAATTGATTGCTTATCCTTGTGAATATCATCTTTGTGTTAAAATGAGTTTGTCAAATAGTCTATTTTACACGACGAATTTTAGTATCTTTGCTTGTCGTGCAGCGTCCATTCTCTGACCACTCTTTGGCCACAAAAGATTCAGTAAACGGATATAATAGAGCACATTTAGGTGATAGGTAACATCAGGAACCACATGATGTGGTAGAAACCAAAATATTACCATCGAGTTTGAATGATATTTACTCTAATTTTCAATTGTATTTAGCTTTTCCCCACCATTTGATCTATAAAAAGTTTTAATTTTTTGTGATTGGCTTTGAGTGTTTTCAGTGAAAAACTGGCATTCATAGCCAATCACTTTTTATAGAGGAGGGAGGCGACGATATGACCTGTGATGATGTCACGCAAGATCTTAAGCACATAACTTATCGTTAACCAATTATAACATTAAGGCCTCTTTTTATTTGACGGATATTCTTTTTCGAGGTAGAATAATAAGAAGAGAGATGCACTTTCATGTAGAAAGTTGCCATTATTGCGATTGCGTTGATGGAGCGCTGAAAAATAAGAGTTTATTCAAGCCGGACGTTGGAAATTCCACCGAATAGCAGGCGTTTTGGAAAGATACAGTGCTTACTTGTTGTGAATTGACAAATTGAGATATGCGCCCACCAAGGGTGACTCTGTATGGCCTTTTGGCCGAATATGGGCAGAGCGGACAGCTCTCCTGCTGGAGAACGATCTGCAATAGAGCTGATTGCATCCCAACTCTTCTTTTCGCCTTGCCGCGTGGAGCTTTCTTGAAATTGAGCAAGGGTTTAGTAGAAAAGAAGCAAGGCTTTGCAAATAAGCTCCCGGATTCGGCGCAACTGCAAAGGCGGTCCGGAACGCCGGTTACCACGGAAGATTTATGGTTTGTATTTTTGACTGCGAAACTCATGACTTGGCGGCAGACAAAATTTCAGGAGAACAGGACGGAGAATACAATGGTATCAGGAACTCAAAACTTT
>Ga0183100_1001741_pt1 | contig 10237 bp, 8 predicted proteins | sample Biomet2_FD_127789 | JGI IMG/M metagenome (GOLD analysis project Ga0183100, IMG submission 127789) | Microbial communities from bioreactor (seeded with anoxic lake sediment) at LBNL, California, USA - Biofuel metagenome 2 | ecosystem: Engineered > Bioreactor > Anaerobic > Unclassified ...
CCTGATCTTCCTGAATCGTCCGTGTTTTGGTCTCAATACTCTCGTTCACATTGGCAATGGATTCTTTGAAGAATCCATCCCATTCCCGGTCGGAAAATGTATAGTCGTTCAGTAGTTCCAGCTGACGGCGAAGATTCTCCATCAGCGCAGCTTCCTTGTGAATCGTCAGATATTCGTAGCCCTGTGATTCGAGCTGGCTGATAAATTCCTGCTCCAGCGCCGCCTCGCTCTGATATTCATAGGCTGCGGCTGCTTCGCGCACATACTCCGCTACGACCGTGCTTTCTGCTAGGCTGGCAACCATATTATAGGTAGTAGTCATGTCCCCAGCTCCTTAAAGGTCAGCAGTTTGTCCCGGTAATATTCATACTGCTTGCGCCGTGCTTCGATTTCTGCTGGCAGACCATTCGTAATATCATTGCAAAGGAATTCGAAACGGTCAAGAATGGAAACGATACGTTCTTGATCCTCAATGGGGGGTACAGGAATTGTCAGCTTATGCAATTTACTGCCTTTGATACCTTTTACTGTGCCACCGGTAGCAGTAACTAATAATTTTTTTTGGAACTCATTTCCGAGAAGTATGTATTTCAAAAATGTGCTATTTAAAGATGCAGATTTTGGTCTATACTTGATTACTCTCTGAGCTAAGGCAATATCCTCCTTATCAATCTGAGCGACATTGCCACATGGTGCTTCTGTCGTAATCAGCACATCTCCTTTCTGTGGATACCCTCGATGCATAACATCGTCATAATCTTCTAGGCCTATGTACTCTTTTGATTTTTCATAATCGATATAACCTTTTCTGATGTTTTTCGCCGTTACAAGGAAGACCCCGGCTTCCACTTTTTTGGGGGTCTTGCCACGATAATCGACAATGTCGCACAAATCTTCAAGTGCATAATACTGAACATTCGAAAACGATAGCAATTCATTACTATAATGTTCATACTGCTTTTTCCTTGCTGTAAGCTCTGCTGTAAGCTCTGCTGTAAGCTCTGTGAAATTATCCAGGATACGGACAATTTCATTTTGGATGGGCAGGGGGGGAACTGGTATAGGAATCTTGTTCAAATTCTTTTGATTTAATTTTGGCTGTGCTGCACCTGAAATAAACGCTGTTAAATCCAACGCTTCTAAATAATATTCTACAAATTTTTGAGTTGTTAGCGAATCAAACTTCAAGATATGTGCATGATTATTGACCCAATTTTTCCCTTTAATTGAAAATGCAATAGGTGTGTTTCTAGCAATAAGATTTGCTCCATCTTCCGATATCAGTAAAAAATCCCCATCGAAAATATAGCTTTCCACATAATCAACAATCCCGGATGCACCATAATATGGATATTCGCCTATGCACCTACTGCCAGCTGTTACAGCTTTCCTTTCATTATCAAGGTTTTCAGAAATTTGATCTAATGTTTTATATTCTACCCCATCCGGGCAAAGCTGCTGAATCAATTCATCGAGTTTACTCATGCTGCGAGCCCCCTTTGTTTTCCTTTAGCTGCCGGACAGCACGGTCAAAGTCACTTTCCAGTTGCTTCATTTCCTGCGTACGATAAAGTTTGAACTCGCTGGCTGCTTTTTCCATGGCCTGTTTGTGTGACACACTTCCCTTGCCCTGGAGAAGTTCCCGGCGGTTGGCGGCAAGCTGCCGGTCGAGCTCGCCGATCCATTCCTGCATCGTCATCGCATGTTCTTCCATCGCCTGCAATTCCGCAAAATCAAGGAACTGCGACACAAGCAGATTCAATACCTGAAGCTCCTTTTCTGTCAAATAATTCTTGGAAACCTTTACATCGCTGGCAGTTGCATAATCACCCTGAAAATTTGTCATGCCGACAAACGGCTTGTTCCTGTCGACGCGGTCATAAATGACTTCGGCGGCCGTATGCTTATGGGCGGCATAATGAAGTTTATTCTGAACCGTGGCAAAAAACTGCTGTGTCATCGCCGCCTTCGGATCGTAGTCCACCGCCGTCGCGTAAATATCGGTCACCTGCTGATAAAGATTGCGCTCGCTGCTCCGGATATCACGGATTCGCTGCAGCAGCTCACGGAAATAGCGTCCGCCGCCATTTTTCAGTCGATCATCGTCCAGCGTAAACCCCTTGCGGATATATTCATTGAGACGTTTTGTCGCCCACTGGCGAAATTGCGTACCGCGCAGCGATTTCACCCGATAGCCTACCGAGATGACCACATCAAGATTGTAGTATGTAACCTGATATGTTTTTCCGTCCGCCGCAGTTGTTGCAAAATCTGCAACAACTTGTTCTCGCTCGAGCTCGGCTTCATCAAAGACATTTTTTATATGCCGTGATATCGTAGACTTGTTGCGATCAAACAAGTCCGCCATCTGGTCAAGCGACAGCCATACTGTTTCCTCTTCAAACCGCACATCGAGGGCTATTTTTCGATCATCCGTTTGAAACAGGACAAATTCGTCATTTCGCCGCTTCATGCGTCCACCTCAATCTCCGCAATGATCTTGTCGATCTCCTCACGTAACACCTGCTCGCGGGCCACGATCTTTCCGATTTCTGCATTGAGCTCAATAATATTGATCTTTTCTCTTGTATCTTCCTGCTCAACATACGTGCTGACGGAAAGATTATAGTCCTGCTCAGCCACCTCGGCATTTGGCACAAGCCGGGCAATGTATTCCTTGTCACTGCGCTCCGTATACGTTTTCAGGATATGTTCAATATTTTCCACCGTGAGCTTATTGTTATTTGTGACCTTGACACAATCCTTTGAGGCATCGATAAACAAGGTGCTGTTTTCCTGTTTGGACTTTTTGAGCACCATAATGCAGGTCGCGATACTCGTGCCAAAGAACAGATTCCCCGGCAGCTGAATCACACAGTCCACAAAATTATTGTCGATCAGGTACTGGCGAATCTTCTTTTCCGCACCGCCGCGGTACATGATACCCGGAAAGCAGACAATCGCCGCCGTCCCATTGGTTGCAAGCCAGGCCAAAGAGTGCATGATAAAAGCAAGATCGGCCTTGGACTTTGGCGCCAATACCCCGGCTGGGGAAAAGCGCGGATCGTTGATCAGCAGTGGATTTTCGTCGCCTTCCCATTTGATCGAGTACGGCGGGTTGGATACGATGGCTTCAAACGGCTCATCATCCCAGTGATGAGCGTCCATCAGCGTGTCCCCCAGCGAGATATCGAACTTATCATAATCAATATCATGCAGGAACATGTTGATGCGGCAGAGGTTATAGGTCGTAATATTGATTTCCTGACCGTAGAATCCCTGGCGCACCTTATCTTTGCCCAGAATCTTGGCAAACTTCAAAAGCAGTGATCCCGACCCACAGGCTGGGTCATACACCTTATTGACTTCTGTTTTTCCGACAACGGTAATGCGCGTCAAAAGTTCCGATACTTCCTGGGGCGTATAATATTCGCCACCGCTCTTGCCGGCGCTCGAAGCATACATCCCCATCAAGTATTCATAGGCATCACCAAAGGCATCAATCGTATTATCCCGATAATCGCCCAGCTGCATTTCACCAATGCTTGCCAGAAGCTTGGCCAGTTTCTTATTTCGATCCGCTACCGAATTGCCGAGTTTGTTGCTGTTAACATCCATATCTGCAAACAAGCCCTTGAAATCATCCTCGCTGTCGCTGCCGTTGGCTGAATCCTCAATGCCCTTAAATGCCTTTTCCAGCGTCTCATTGAGATTTTCATCCTCTGCCGCATTCTGACAGACGTTTTGGAACAGCTGACTTGGCAAAATGAAGAATCCTTTCGTTTTGACAAGGTCTTCTCTGGCCTGCTCCGCCTCACTGTCCGTAAGCACAGCATAATCAAATGCAGGATCACCCGCTTCATGCTCACCCTCATTTATGTAATTCGTAAGGTTTTCCGATATGTAACGATAAAACAACATCCCCAGCACATATTGCTTGAAGTCCCAGCCATCAACGCTGCCTCTGAGATCATTCGCAATCCCCCATATTACGCGGTGCAGTTCAGCCCGTTCCTGTTCTTTTTTGTTATCTGCCATCTATGTAAGCCCCTCTTCTATCCTCTTATTTATAAGAATACTTTCTATACATTTCCATATTTTCTACAGGAATCCTGCCCCATTGCTGCTGATTCCCCACGAAACATCTTTTCCCTAAAATACAAAAAAAGGCCTGCATCTCTGCAAACCTTTATCTTCGCTATGGTGGAGACAAGGAGGATCGAACTCCTGACCTCTTGCATGCCATGCAAGCGCTCTCCCAGCTGAGCTATGCCCCCATATGCTGTTCTATCTGGCAGTCGGCTGTGCCGCTGCTACAAAAAACATTATAGCATATATCATTTTTTCTGACTAGTATAAACTTACATATTTTCTAAAAAATAATTTAGTCGTGCCGGGCGTGCAGACCGTTGCGCGCCCCTGTCTCTTTGCTCAGCCCCGCAGCTTGGAAAAGAGCGGCTCGGCCTGCATGCGCGCTTTGAGATCGCGGCAATTGCTCTCGCGGCTCTCTATGGTCCAGGCAGCGACCTTGGTGCCGTAGATGACGCTTTCTGCGAGCGGCAGGCGACGGATCAGGCCCATGACAGTACCAGAGAAAAAGGCATCACCGGCGCCGCAGGAGTCGACCATGGTGACGGGAAAGACCGTCTGATGACCGACGGCCTTGGTCCGGGCATCGTAATACACGGAGCCGCGGCTGCCGAGGGTTATTACCATTGATTTGAGTCCCGTCTGGTCGGCATAGCGGACGATTTCGCGTTTGGCTTCCTCTATCTCAAGCTGCAAAAAATCAAGATTCAGCAGACGACCTGCCTCGATGTCATTGCAGATAAAGCATTCCATCTGGTCAAGGATTTCGATATTTTGGCGGATGACATCGAGATTACCCGGGATGCCGTAAACCGGTTTTTTATGCTGCGCGGCCAGGGCCAGGGCCTTTTTGGTGATCTCTTCATTGAGGTCAAGCTCCAGTACGACATGTGAGGCCTCGGCAAAAAAACGGCTGCCCTGTTCGCTGATGATTTCGTCGAGCACATCGAGCCGCGGCATCTGCGAGACAGAGCCGGCCAGATCGCCTTTTTCATCAAGGACGACGAGCCACATTCCCATACCGCGGGAATCGACGCTCGTAACATAGCCAGTATTAACCCCGGAGGCTTCAAGGCGCTGCAGGATTTCCTCCCCCACGCCGCTTTTATCCACAGAAGAAATAAACGTTGTCGGCAGGGCCAGACCAGCGAGATTTTCCGCCACATTGCGGGCCACGCCGCCGTGAACGAATTCTATACTGCCGAGGTTGCGGCCAACCGGATTATAGCTGCTGCCAGCACTTCCCTTGCAATCCATAAACACCGTGCCGATGACGGTAACATTAAGTTTCATCTGATAAATTCCACCTTATCTTTTTTATGCATATCCCTGCTACAGTATAGCAGAAAATGCCCGGCGGATAAATAGCCTGCTAAGGGTCCCTCTTAAACTGCACAAGAAAAGCGGCCCCGCAGGGCCGCTATAAAAGGACTTATTTCCAGTTGAGGGCAGCGATCTGTTCGACATCCTTGTCGCCGCGGCCGGACAGATTGACGATCATAATATGATCCTTCGGCAGGGTCGGCGCGAGTTCAATAGCATAGGCCAGGGCATGGGAGCTTTCAAGGGCCGGAATAATCCCCTCGGTTTCCGACAGCAGGTAAAACGCATCGACTGCCTGCTTGTCTGTGACCGCCACATATTCAACGCGGCCGCTGTCGCGAAGGTAAGCATGTTCCGGCCCGATTCCCGGATAATCGAGTCCGGCGGAAATGGAATACACCGGGCTGACCTCATTATTTTCATCCTGCAGTACATAGCTTTTAAAACCGTGTAAAACACCGACCTTGCCGAGGGTCAGCGTAGCGGCATGATCCTTTGTATCAACCCCCTTGCCGGCAGCTTCGGCGCCATAGATCTTGACGCTTTCATCGGCTAAAAATCCCTGATAGATGCCGATGGCATTGCTGCCGCCGCCAACGCAGGCAATGACACTGTCCGGCAGACGTCCTTCAAGTTCCAGAATCTGTTCTCTCGCCTCAAGGCCGATGTAGCGCTGGAAATAACGGACGATGCTCGGATAAGGATGGGGGCCGACGGCAGAGCCCAGCACGTAGAAGGTGCTGTTGCAGTTGCCGACCCAGTAATTGATCGCCTCATCGACGGCATCCTTCAAAGTACGCGTACCGCTGGTTACCGACACGACCTCAGCCCCGAGAATTTTCATCCGGAAGACATTTAACGCCTGTCGCTCTACATCCTCGGCGCCCATAAACACCTTGCACTTCATGCCAAACAGAGCGGCAGCGGTTGCGGTCGCCACACCGTGCTGGCCGGCGCCGGTTTCAGCAATCAGGCAGTTTTTTCCCATTTCCTTGGCAAGCAAGGCCTGGCCGATCGCATTGTTGATCTTATGCGAGCCCGTATGATTCAAATCTTCCCGTTTGAGGTAAATCTTGGCCCCGCCAAGGCGCTCGCTGAACTGGCGGGCATGATAGAGCAGTGACGGACGGCCCACATAATTTTTCATATGAAAGGCCAGTTCCTGTTGGAATGCGGCCGAATCCTTGCACTTTTCATAAGCAGCAGCCAATTCATTGAGCACCGGCAAAAGCACCTCCGGTACATACTGTCCGCCAAACTGTCCAAATAATCCTTCTTGTTTCTGTTCCATTTTAAAATCCCCCTCAAATTTATGTATTTTGTTTATACGGGCCAGGCCGCCAGGCATAAAAAAAGCACCTGTCCTTGGTTTAAAGGACAGATGCGTTTGCGTCTGCGGTACCACCTTTTTTGATAGGAAAATCCTATCCGCTCAGTAGAATGCCATCACATTCCCTACCCGTAACGCAGGTACTACGTTGCCGAATACTCTCCCCCAGGGGATTTCCCGGCACCCTCAGTGGTCCATTTGCCGAATTGTTACTGTTGGACTTGCAGCTCCGCCAACTCTCTGTAAGCACATCTTTCGACGTTATCTCCACCTCAATGGTTTGTGGTTTAATATCAAATTGTAAACCTATAGTATCATAAAAGAATATTCTTGGCAAGTATTTTTCTTTTTAGCCGTTTTCCCTTCGTAATATCCATTCCACAAAAACACTTATGATTTCTATATGAATCTTGTTTTACTCTTGTTTTGATAACAATTGCCGCTTGCTTACTTCTTTCAACCAGCTCCAGTGATAGTAAAAATGTAGCAGCAACGCCGCCGTCATCACATAGGCACTGTAGCTGTGGATATCCTTATACAATCTTGTATATTCACGTGCTCCCACATGAAAATCGAGCAAATAGCCGCTGATCACACAGATCAGGCCAGCAATCAGTAATACTATATCCACCCAGTAATTTTTTTGAACTTTCGTCAAAGCAATTCCTCCTCTGCTCTTTTCTTCATTTTAGCAGCAAAAGCTTTGATTAAACTTTGAAGGCCAAAGTAAAGCTGCAAAATCAAGCGCATATGGTATCCAGTGTACCATAGAGGATATGCCCTAACAATGTGTTTTCGTGTATAAAGATCGATTAAGCAAGGGATTGCTTGCTGCTATCGCTGGCCGCCCGCCTTTTTTCCACTAGGCAAAGACCGAGGCAGCAAAGCGCGGCAATAACGGCCAGGATGAGACTGTCGCGATAAAGGCCTGGCGCATAGCCGCCGATCAGCAGCTGGCGGACATCGTCCGATAAGTACGACAGCGGCAGCAACGCGGACAGCAGCTGATTACCAAAACCCATCGAGGCTTGCGGCCAGGTATAGCCGGACAAAACAAACGCCGGCACCGTATAGGCAATCGACAGGCGGACAAAGGTCAATTCATCCGGACACAGCGCTGCCAGCAGGGCGCTAAAGGCCACAGCCGCCAGCAAAAATGATCCTGCCAGCAGCAAGAGACTCATAAGCTCTCCTTTTGCCGGCAGCGAAAAAATTTCGACGGCGACAAAAATAGTCAGAGTGAAGGCCGCCAGACCGCTGAGCCAATAGGGAAACAGCTTGGCAAATAAATCCCCCGGAGACCTCAGATAGAGCCGATCGGCTTTAGCGGATCGTTCTTCCTGTATCCCCGCGCCTACTGCTAAAAACACGCCCTGCTGCATTGCCGCCAGGGAAAGTCCCAGCACAAAAAAATACAAATAGCTCTGCGTCGGATTGTTGAGTACCCGCACCGACAGTTCCACCGGCACGGCGGTATGGCGCGCCTGGGAGGGCAGTAGGCCCAGCCTGCCTTCAGCAGCGGCAGCTGCTGTCTGGAGGGAACCCCCACCGACAATTTCCTGCGCCGCCGTGGTCACTGTGTTTGCCACCAGGATATTGGCCCCGTCGATCAGCAGCGCCGCGCTGGCGGATCGGCCTGTTTTCACCTCGCGGGAAAATCCCTGGGGAAGGTATAACGCCGCATACACCTGACGGTCCCGCAGCGCCGCCTCCATATCTTCCGGGGATGCCTCCCAGTGCCTGATCTGAAATTTTTCCGAATCATAAAAGGCCTGCACCAGCTTGTGGCTGAGCGCACTTTGGTCTTCATCGCAAATCAGCAAAGGCACGCGGTTAATGACGTGATTTGCATACAAGAGGCTAAATAAAATCAGATATGCCAGGGAAGCGCCGATGATGAAAATCCCCCGCCGGCGATCAGCAATAAAAATGCGAAAAAACTCCTGGCGCATCCGTTGCCATATATTCATAAACTCACCTCATCCTTTACCGTGCTTTCAAGTTTTAAAAGTCGCCGCGAAAAAATTTTCATGCTGATCATGGTCAGAACAATTCCCCCCGTGCAGAGGATCAGCATATTTTCCGGCAGCTGTGGCGAATAGCCCATCAACACGAGATCACGCACGGCATCGGCCGTATAGGTAAGCGGCATAAAGGCAGCAATCGTTTTTGCCACCGGGCCCATCGCAAACGACGGCCAGCTCAGCCCACTGAACAACAATCCCGGCATAATATAGAGCAAAGGGACTTGCAGTGCTGCCACTTCGTCACTGACAATCGCCGAAAAAAAGAAACTGATCGCAAGCAGCAAAAAAGAAAAGGCCCCAACCAGCAGCAGCAGCGGCCATAAAGCCCCAGAAAAGGTCATATCAAAAAATACGATCCCGGCACCGAGGCACACAAAAAACGACAAGATGGCCGCCGGCCAGCATACCAGCATTTTCGCCAGAACAATCGCTGTCGCAGAAGTATGATCCGGGTTCACAGGCTTTGCATATTCGTGGGCCAGCAGTGGACCGGCTGTGAGTAAAATCGCAATTTGCAGACCGTTTAGCACGAGGCCGAGCAGCATGAAATTCGTATAGGAGGTCGTCGGGTTATTCAATACCCGGATGCCCAGCTTGACCGGAGCTGCCATATTGAGCGCCGCAGCCGGCAGTTGGTTTTTTCCCTGCCAAAGTTTTTTTGCCGTACCAGCGGAAAAACTCTGCACGATTTCCGTAGCCGCCCCAATGCCGGCATTGGCAAACATATTATTCGCAGAATTTGCTTGCAGCAGGACCGTAGCCCCTCGGCCCTCCTTGATTGATTGCTCAAATTGCGGGGGAATTGCCAGGGCCAGCAGAGCTTTATTTTCCTCCATTGTCTGATCCATGTCAGCCTGCGTCACGACCTGAGCAACAATCCGGCAGCGCTCCGAGTCGGCGAACGCCTGCACCAGCGAACGGCTCACAGCCGTCTGATCCTGGTCGTAAATTACCAAGGGAATATCCTTTACTACATTGCTGCTGTAGGCATTGCCAAAAAAAATCAGATAGAGCAGCGGCAGCAAAAATAGCAGCCAGCCGCTGCGCCACAGACCGCCAAACAACTGCCTAGCCTCAAGTGAAACCATATTTCGCAGCTTCATTTTCACGCATCTCCTCCGAGCAGCTTAAAACGCATTCCCGGGCGCACCTTCTCTGAATCCGTCTGAATCTTCACATTGAAGGTTACAACATCCGTATCGCCGCGCTCATTGGTGGCCCGATAGGTGGCAAATTCCGCCTTTTTACTGATATCGACGATGACACCGTCAATTTTTATCGCTGCATCATGCGCCTGCAAATGGACGTTTTGCTGCAATGCATACTGCGAGATTTCATCTTCCCGGATTTTCAGATTGATCCAGTTATCCGTTGGGTCCTGCAGTGTTACCAGCGGGGTGCCCTGTGACACCATGGCCCCGGCTTCCACATATTTGGTGGTGACAATCCCGTCAAACAGCGCTCTGAT
>Ga0183100_1001742_pt1 | contig 10232 bp, 7 predicted proteins | sample Biomet2_FD_127789 | JGI IMG/M metagenome (GOLD analysis project Ga0183100, IMG submission 127789) | Microbial communities from bioreactor (seeded with anoxic lake sediment) at LBNL, California, USA - Biofuel metagenome 2 | ecosystem: Engineered > Bioreactor > Anaerobic > Unclassified ...
CCGCCACCGCGCACGGAGACGCCATGCCCCGCAATCCCTACACCATCGCCCTGGTCCAGACCGGCTGCCGCGAAAGCGCCGAGGAGAACATGGCCGCCCACCTGGACTTGGCCGAGCGCGCCGCCTCCCTCGGGGCGGATGTCATCTGCCTGCAGGAGCTCTTTCTGGGCCCGTATTTTTGCCAGCAGGAGGACGCCCGGCTCTTCGCCCTGGCCGAGCCCGTGCCCGGCCCCACCACCGAGGCCTTCGGCAAGCTGGCCAAGAAGACCGGCACGGCCATCGTGGTCTCGCTGTTCGAGAAGCGCGCCCCGGGGCTGTACCACAACACCGCCGCCGTCCTCGGACGCGATGGGGACATCCTCGGCGTGTACCGCAAGATGCACATCCCCGACGACCCCGCCTTCTACGAGAAGTTCTACTTCACCCCGGGCGACCTGGGCTTCCTCGCCGTGGACACCCACGTGGGGCGCATCGGCGTGTGCGTGTGCTGGGACCAGTGGTACCCGGAGGCGGCGAGGCTGACGGCCCTCAAGGGCGCGGAGGTCATCTTCTACCCCACGGCCATTGGCTGGCACCCGCAAGAGAAGGACCTGCTGGGCGACGAGCAGCGCGCCGCCTGGCAACTGGTGCAGCGCGGGCACGCCGTGGCCAACGGCTGCTACATCGCGGCGGCCAACCGCATCGGGCTGGAGCGGCCCCTGGCCGACGGCAACAACGCCTCCGGCGCGGGCATAGAGTTTTGGGGCACCAGCTTCGTGTCCGGTCCCATGGGCGATTTGGTGGCGCAAGCCCCCACCGATGAGGAAACCATCCTGCTGGCCCAGGTTGACCCCTGCCGCCTGGAGGACGTGCGCCGTGGCTGGCCGTTTCTGCGCGACCGCCGCATCGACGCCTACGCGAGCATCACCAAGCGTTTCGACGACTAGACCCTTGCCATAAAGGCGCTCTGACGTGAAGCGCCTTTCACCTGAACGGGGCCTGGGCCGCTTGGTCCTGCGTCCGCCGCGTCGAGAGGAGACCTTCGCATGGCTTTTTTAAAGCTGTTGCTGTCCTTCGCCCCCTGGATCTCATTTCTCGTCATCGCCCACGGCTCGCTCTTTCGGCTCAAGGCCGGGCTCATCATCGCCGCGCTGCTCACGGTGGTGATGGCGGTGACGCGGCTGCACCGGGGCGTCATCATGTGGGTGGGCATCGTGTTCTTTTCGTTCGCCACCATCGCCGTGGTGGGCTTTGAGAACATGTGGACGGCGCGCTACATGGGCGTGCTGGCCAACGGCGCGCTGGCCTTGGGCACCTGGCTCACCCTCGCCATGGGCCGGCCCTTCACCCTGGAGTACGCGCGCGACCATGCCGACCCCTCGGTATGGAATTCCCCGGCGTTCATCCGCACCAATGTCGTCATCGCCTTTTTCTGGGGGCTTTCCTTCAGCGTCGGCACGCTGCTCGCCTGGCTCAAAACCCTGCAAACCGGCCAGCCGGAGTGGGTGTTCGAGGCCGCGAACTACACCGTGCTGTTTTCCTGCGTGGTGTTCACCAACTGGTATCCCGCGGCGGCGAAGCGCCGGGCGCAGGCTTTGCGGGGCTGATCTTTCCACGTCTCAGCGTCGCGTGGCGGCACGCCGCAGCCGCCACATTTCGCGCACCGCCTCGGTGAAGCGCCGGGCGAAGAGCGCCGCGTCGAACAGCGGCGAGGCCGCCACGCGCCCGCGCAGCCCCTGCCGCAACCCGTCCAACGCCGAAAGGTCCGAGGCGAAGGCCACGGCCTTCGCGGCGTACTCCGCAGGGCTGTGCGCCACCCACTCCGGCAAGCCCGCCGCAGAAAGCAGGCAGGCGCCCTGCCGTCCCAGCAACCCGCTTCCCGTCAGGGCCAGGGTGGGCACGCCCATCCAGAGCGCCTCGCAGGTGGTGGTGCCGCCGGGATAGGGGAACGTGTCGAGGATGATGTCCACCTCGGCGTGGGCGGCCAGATAGTCCGCACGGTCCATGCCGCCGCAAAGCACGGCGCGCGAGGGATCCACCCCCAGCCGCGCCAGACGCCGCAGCAAGTCCGCCGCCACGGCGGGATCGTCCAACTGGCGGTTTTGCACACGCAGCCGCGCTCCGGGCAGGGCGGCGAGGATTTGCGCCCACAGCGCCAGCACTTCGCCGCCGATCTTGGCCATGTTCTGAAAGCAGCCGAAGGTGACCTGCCCCGCTTGGTCCGCTTGTTTCGCCAGGGCGGGCAGGGGGGCCACGTCCAGGGCCTCGCGCGGGGGGGCGCAGCACAGCCGCGTTTCCGGCAGGCGCAGCAGGGTTTCCGTGTAGCGCGCCGCTTCGCTGGCGGGCGCGCCGGTTTCGTCGGCCAGCAGAAAGTCCATTTGTTCTATGCCGGTGCTGGCGAAGTAGCCCAGCCAGCTGGCCTGGACGGGCGCGGGCCGGTGGGCGAAAATCTCCAGCCGGTTGCCCGCCGTGTGGCCCGAGAGGTCGATGAGCACATGCGCGCCGTCCTGCCGGATGCGCGCGGCGGCCTCGGCGTCGGTGCGCGCGGCGATGGGCGTCCAGGCGGCGAAGGAGGGACGCAGGCGCGCTGTGAGGGCGTCCTCCTCCGTTGTTGTCGGGTAGGCCACCAGCTCCAGCTCGGCCGGATCAACAAGCGGCAGCCAGGCTTCGAGGAAATGCCCCACCGGGTGGTTGCGCAAGTCGCCGGAGACGAAGCCCGCGCGCAGGGGCCGCGGCTTCGCGCCGTCGCCTGCGCAGGGCCAGTCCGCATAGGGGGCTTGGACCGCGCGCGAGGCTTCCCGTCCGTAGCGCCGGGCCTCGGCCAAGTAGTCTTCGGGTGCGCAGGCGGGGTCGTGGCTGAGCACGAAGAGCAGGTTGCCGCGCGTGGCGGCGGCGTGCGGGTCAAGGGCCAGCGCCCGGCGATAGGCGGCCTGCGATTCGGCGAGGCGTCCGAGGGTGTGCAGGGTGTTGCCAAGGTTGCTCAATGTTTGCGCGTCGTTTGGCCGGGCCGCCAGCCCCGCGCGGAAGCAGTCTTCGGCCTCGCGCAGGCGTCCCAGCTCGTGCAGGGCGTTGCCGAGGTTGTTCAGGGCCTCCGGGTAGGCGGGGCGCAAGGCCAACGCTTGGCGGAAGCAGGCTTCGGCCTCGGCGTAGCGGTGCTGGGCGTTGAGGGCCGTGCCCAGGTTGTTGTGGACTTGCGCCGACGCCGGTGCCAGCGCAACTGCCTGGCGGCAGGCAGCCTCGGCCTCCTCGCGCCGGTCAAGGGCGGTGAGCGCCGCACCCAGATTGGCGTGCATGAGCGCGTTGCCCGGGCAAAGTTCCACGGCCCGCCGGTGGGCGCTTTCGGCCTCGACGTGTCGTTTTTGCGCGTGCAGCAGGTTGCCCAGGTTGGACAGCGCCTCGGCGAAATCCGGCTTGAGGGCGAGGGCGCGGCGCAGGGCATCCTCGGCGTCGTCCTCGCGCCCGCAGGCGCGCAAGGCCACGCCGTGCGAAAGGTGGGTCTGCGGGTCGCTCGGCAGCAAGGCGGCGGCGCGCGCGCAGGCCGGCTCGGCCTCGGCCCCACGGCCCAGGGCCAGCAGCGCCGCGCCAAGGGCCTTCCAGCAGAAGGCGCAGTCCGGCGTTATGGCGGCAAGCTCGCTCGCGCGCCGCGCCGCGTCCTCAAAACGCCCTTGATTGAAGAGCAGCGCCAGGGCCTTGAGCTCGGCGGGGGCGGGTTGGGCGTATGGGGCGCGGGGCATGGGGCGCATCATGCCGTCCTTGACGGCGCTTGGCAATGCGCGCGTATGGATTTCGAGGCTGACAGGCCCGCGGAACTCCCACGCGAGGGCGCTGAACCGCACCGGCCGCATACATGCCGCGGCTGGGTGGCGAGCCGATGGGCGACGCGGGCGAGGCGTCCTGCCGAATCATAGGCGCAGCGCCGTGTTTCGGCGATGCCGCCGAGGTTCAGGGGGCGTTGTGCCTGTGGAGTCCTCCGGCGGCCAGGGGCTGCGCGCCCCCTGGGACCCCGCGAAAGGTGGTGGGGAAAAGCTTTGCTCAACCGGGCTCCAAGGGGCGGACGCCCCTAGGCCTGCGGAGCATGTTTCGGGCAGAACATTGGCGGAAATCAAGGGCTTTCGCCCCTGCACCCGGTCATGAGAAGAAGGAACACCCGCATCAAATCGCCGGAGTCATAAACGCACAGCTGGGATGCTCAACGAGGGGGAAGGCCAGCTCATGAACTCCGTCAGCCCTGGTCGGCTGTCCACTGGGCGTCCACCCGCGCGAGGTTCCGGGCGAAATCGGCAACCACGTCCCGGCACACCGCGCTGCTCAGCGTATTGAAGCTGTTGGCGACGGTGGAGCAGAAAATCAGCACATACTTCAGCTTGCCCAGTTCAAAATAGGGCTCTGCATAGTACGAATGGATGCCGTTCGGAATGAACAAGACCCAGTCGATGGGCCGGGTGCTCATGGTGGTTTCGTCGACCACGATATGATCCAGACCGAAGCGGACGAGATTTTCCGCAATGGAGCCGACGTACGGGTATTCCACCCGCCGGGGCTTGCCTTTGCAAGGCGCACCCGCGCCAGTCACCATCACCTTGTTTTCGTCGATGAATATGCGGGAAAGCATGACGCCTTCCGCCTGGATACCGCCCGGGCAGACCGAGAGCAGCGCCTGGAGCAGCTCCTCTTCCGTTTGGGCCTGGCTGAAGGCCCCGGCGCAGTGTGAGGCTGGCTGTGGCGTGCTTTGGGGCAAAGTGAAAAGGGGTTGGAGCTTGATCCACAAATAACTGCCACCACGATGGGTCAAGGGGCGGACGCGTGCCGAGCAGAAGAATGGCTGGCCTTGCCGGTCCTGCAAGGTCACCGCGCCCCGCCAGGAATTGTTGAAGATTAGGCTTTCATAGATGCCTTGTCGGCTTTGCTCGGAGGCGTTTGCAAATAGAGTGTCGAACAGGGGTAAGGACTTCCCTGGCGTGAAGCGGAACAAGTCCTGGGCGGCCTGGTTCGCGTGCGCTATCTGCTTGCCGGGAAAGCGCACGAGAATGACCGGCACGTCCATCAACTCTATGCTTTCCATGGGCGTTATCTTCTTTTCCAGGCCAAAGGCACGCGTCACAAGGTTGGTGCAACAGGCCAGCAGCCCCACATAGCAGGTGGAGGCGTCGGGCGCGGCAAGTCCCAGCAGCACCATCCAGCGCGTTTCACCATCCTCGCCGTGAATGCGGAAGACGACAGAGGTGGGCTGCTGATCCTTCGCGCACTGCCGCGCGTGCGAAAACGCCTCAAAATCCTCGCTCAGAACAACGGTCTTCGCATACTCCTGGTTCTGAAGCAGCAGGCTGACGTTGGTGTTGAAAGAATTCGAGTCGTTTTTGTTGAAGAACGTAATCTTGTTGTTGGCGCTATTGAGGTACCAAAAGACCGCGGGAACGTCCTGCAGGTCAGAAAGCCATTGGCGCAGCAGCCGCACGAAGTCGAAAAAAGACTTTTTTTCAAGCTCCACAAGTCCTTCCTCCCGCAATCGTCGCGCACTGTCTGTATTTCCCCAACACTTTCGCAGCTCGTCCTCGGCTCTGATCATTCACGGCGCGTACCGGAAGCCCCAGCGCGCCCCCATCTTGTTCCCTGTTTCATTGCGCGTCGGGCATCTCCTCCACCGCGTCGGCCTCGGCCCAGTGGGCCAGCAGAGCCCGGCTGTCCAGATGGCGGCCAATGCAGACGATGAACGCGGCCGCAGCTGGACAATCGGTCCCGCCACCCGGACCGGCAAACGGTTCCACCGTGCACTCTCCGCCAACACCTTGCAGCAGGACGGGCCCGTCTTCAAGCGTAGAGAGGATGCCCTTGACACGAAAGGGGGCGCCAGGACAGGTCCGCGCCAGATGTAATAGATTCAGTCGGCTTATGGGCCGCCGTAGGAACAGGCGCACCGCGGAGAACCCTTCGCTTTCGTGGCTGGCGTGCGCGCCGCGAATGCGCGGCAGCAGGCCCGCAGCGTTACCGGCGGGCTCGAACAGGGGAAGCAGTTCTAGAGGCAACGGTTCGGGACCGGACTCGTACAGCTTGGCCGCCGGATTGAGCGCCTTCACCTCTGCCCGCAAATGCAGACGCTGCCCAGGGGAAGCAAGGTTGCACTTGCTCAGCACCACCACATCCGCTCCGCGCACCTGATCGCGTCCCAATTCGCTTTCGGCCAGCAATGTTTCGCCGTGCAGGCCGTCCAGCACGGTGATCACCGCCTCCAGCCGGACCAACTCCCGCAGTTCTTCCAGCTCAGCGCGCAGGTTCAGGGGGTTGGCCAGGCCCGTGGTCTCCAGAATGAGCATCTCGGGGTTGGCCCTGGCCTGAAGCGCGCGCACGCCTGCGCGCAGGTTGCCGCTAATGGTGCAGCAGACGCAGCCTTCGTCCATGGCCAGTACGGGCGCGGCGTCGCCCACCAGGCGTTCGTCCACGCTGGTGGCCCCAATTTCGTTTTGTATGACGCCGACGCAACGCTCGCGGGTCCGCTGCCGCTCGATGATGCTGTTTAAGAGCGTTGTCTTGCCGGAGCCGAGAAAACCGCAGAGCACGAACAGGCTGGGCCGCGTGTCCGCATCGAAGGTCGGCAGGGCGTCTTCTTCCGTCACGGCATGGATGCGCCAGCAGGGAGCCTGGGCCGCCTCCTTGGGCAAGGCCTCCGGTTTCAACGCCTCGGCCCGCAATTCCAGCACGGCGCCGCCCTGCGCCGGCGGAGTCATGCCCCCCCAGGCCAGCCACTCGGTGGTGTTGCTCAGGCCCGGCGCGCCGACATTACGCCAGCGGCCCTGCGGATCCTGCTGCTCCTCCCAGGCCGGGCGCGTTTCGCGCCGAAACAGGCTTGGGGGCTCGCCGCCGCATACCGTGATGGCCGCGGCTAAAACGTCGAACCAGTCGCGCGCTATCTCCAGGGCGGGGATGTCTTCCTCCAGGCCGCCGGGCGGCACGAGCCAATCCCCGCTTCCCGGCAGGGGGATGCCCTGCGTCGAGCGGATGCGTTTGCGTTCCGGCGCTTCCAGGCACAAGGCCAGGGCACTGCCGTCTGGCAAGACCGCAAGCCGGATGTGCGCCACCAGAAAGTTGCCGGACAATTCCGAAAACAACGGAAACGAACGCACCGCCTCGGCATAGCCGGGCCGCTGGGTCTCAACGGCGGCCACTAGACGCAGGCGTTCGCACAGGTCTTCCTCGGGCGCGGGAAAGTAGTGCAGCTCGAAACGTGTTTGCAGCTGGCCGGCGTGCGGCCCGTCCGCGCTCCGCCTGGCTCCCTCGCCCAGGCGCATGCCGAAGACGCCGGGCCGCGTGTCGATGCGCGCGGTGAACGTTTCGGTGTCATGAGGGGCCAGCCCGCGCCAGCGCACCAGCCGCCGGAAGACATTCTCGCGGCAGGCCTGGGTGATCGCATTGAGGGGCAGCCCGGCCAGACATTCTGCCGTCAGCCGGGGCGAACCCGGCGGGAGGAAAAAATCACTGCGCATGGCGGGCCTCCGTGTTGCAGCCGTGGCCATGAAGGGGGGCGGGACCCCGTGCGCAGGCCCCGCCCCGATTCTCTAGCCGAAGGTGATGGTGTCGCCGTTGCCCAGATAGTCCTTGGTCTTGGAGCGGTAGCGCGCGGTGCCCTGCACCACGGGGTAGCCGCGTTCAACGAACTTCTTGGCGGTGAGCACGCCTGTGCAGTGGTTGCAGCCGATGCGCTGGAAGTTCCACTTCTTCAGCGCGATGACCAGGTCGTCATACTTGGGGTCCCAGTCCTCGAAGGGCGAGATGTGCAACCCGCCGTAAAGGCCGTGGAACTGGTCATTCTCGTACTTGAGCTCCTTGTGGATCACGGAGGTCATTTGCAGAATGCCCTGGTGGTTGCATCCCGAAACCACAACCAGCCCCTTGTCCTTCACGTTGAAGGCCAGCGAGGTTTCGCCGAAGACGCGGTTGATGATGGGCACGTCGAACTTGATGACCGCCATGCCCGGCGCGAACTTCAGGATGGGCTCCTTCTGTATCACGGGCTGGCCCTTGTATCCGGCGTCCTTGATGTACTGCATGCCTTCCTTGTAGAAGCCGTCGTGCAGGTACATGGGGATGCGGTTGTCGTACTTCATGGTCACGGGCAGGCCCCAGAAGTGGTCCCAGTGCTCGTGGGAGAGGAACAAGGCCTCAATGTCGTGCGCCGCAAGCATCTGGTCGATGTGTTCGCGCTTGAAGGCTTGGTCCATCCACTGGAACGACCAGCCCGAGTCCAGCAGGTACTTGTGCTTGGAGCCGTCCATCGCCTCCATCTCCACCAGGCAGGAGAAGCCGCCGGGGTTCTCCGGGTGCAGAGCGACCTTCTTTTGCTCCTCCCAGGCCCTGTCGAGGTCGTGGGGCAGGTACTTGCCGATACTCTTGATGCCGTCCTCGTAGGACCCCTTCCCCGGTCCCTTGCCGTTGGCGAAGGGCGCCCAGTTGAGCGTGTACTGGTTGACGAGCAGACCTCCCGCGGCGTGGATGTCGCCCATGAGGTCGGCGTTGCTGAACCAGCTGGTCTCCGAGATATTGGTCACCTTGACGCTGCGGCAAACGCCGAAGTCCGCCTGCTTGCGCTCAATGGCGGGCAGCCGGGAGTAGGCCCACTTGGTGTATGAGTATGCCCCCATGGAGGCGAAAAGCCCCACGCAGGCTCCTGTGGCCACACCCTTGAGGAAATCACGCCTGTTCATTGTCTTGTTCTTGTCGTCCATGGCTATCCCCCTGGGCTACTTTATGATTTGCACGGTCTTGCCAATCCAGGGCAGGACATTGATGAGCAGGAAGTAGAACGCCACGCCACAGGCCAGGCCCGCGGCCAGGCCGCCCGCCAGCGACGGGCTCCACCGCACGTCGTGGGCCACCACTTCCTCCTTGTGGCCCGCCAGTTCGGCGGCGGTCTTGGGCACGGCCTTCCAGCCCGGCCAGCCGTCCATGAACCACACGTTGATGAGGAAGATGTTAACAAGCCAAATGGTGGGAATCATGGGGAACTGCTGGGGATGGGAGAAGCCCTTCTGTGTGCCCAGGAAAAGGTGGGCCGTCTTGTAATAGACAACATACAGGCAAACGGCCAAAAGCCCGGTGATGACCGTGCGGAGCAAGACGTTCACCGGACGGCTGAACTTGGTGGGCCAGTTGCCCAGGTAGAAGTTGAGGAACAGCGTGGGCACCAGCCAGAAGATGGCCATTTCGCCCACGTGCAGCCAACGCCAGTCAGGCGCCATGTCGCGGCGGGTGCCGCGCACAGTTTCGCCCCAAACCAGATCCTGCGCGTAATAGAGGAAGAAGCACAGGCACACGGCGATGGCGATGATGCCGAAGAACGACGCCGTGCGGCGTAGCCAATCGGTCTTGATGAGATTGAAGGGATAGCGCTCCCAAATGGTTTCGAACTGCCACACGATGACCGTGCAGCACATGATCCAGGCGATGTGGAAGTTCCCTGAAACTGTGTTGGCGAAGGCCTCCCAGTAGGGTGGCGTTATGGCCGTGTACTGCTGCCAAGGGTAGAAGAGAATGGCCATGTGCGAATGCATGGTCAGAAAGTACACGACCATGCTGAGGAAGAAGGTCACGATGGCGATGGTGATGCCGCGGGCCGGCTGCTTGAGATCGCCCCAGGGCGCGTTCTCACACGCGACCACCCAGCTGGGCGAAAGCCAGGAGGCGATGGCCGCGAACATCATGATGGCCTCGGTCGCGTACTCCCAGGCGTAGAATCCGACGACGCCCATGGACTCCAGACGGGCAGGGCTGAAGTAGGAAATGCCGAAGTTGCCGAGCAGTTCCATGAAGAAGCCCTTGATGAGCAGCAGCATGGCGGCCACGCTGAACAGCGTGAGCACCACGCCCTTGAGCGCCGGGTGCGCCCGGTCAAGCCAGGAGCGCTTGAAGGGCCAGAAATCGAAGATATAGGCCACCCAGATGAGTAGAATGAGCATCCAGCGGCATATCATGTACCCGACATACGGCGTGTAAAGCCGCAAAATGCCGCGCGGATCCTGGAAGATCCACCATGTGCTGTAAAACAACGCCGCGATGAACACGCAATTTGCCAAGAGCGGCCAAGGCCCGCTCCAGCGCTTGACCAGCTTGCGGCTCTCCAGATAGGAAACTGTATCACCGTCCGTTCCCATGGGATGTCCTCCCTTGCGGCTGGCGGGCGCTACTGCGGGGATGCGACTTGCTGGGTCACCCCGGGTTGCGCGGTCTCCCCCCGTTTGCTGGTTGCCGCCAGCTTTCGGGGG
>Ga0183100_1001743_pt1 | contig 10232 bp, 6 predicted proteins | sample Biomet2_FD_127789 | JGI IMG/M metagenome (GOLD analysis project Ga0183100, IMG submission 127789) | Microbial communities from bioreactor (seeded with anoxic lake sediment) at LBNL, California, USA - Biofuel metagenome 2 | ecosystem: Engineered > Bioreactor > Anaerobic > Unclassified ...
TGTCTTCCTTCTCACAGACAATTAAGGAACCTCCCTGGCCTTGCTTTTGCAGTGCCCTAGCCAGTCTTTTACAAGCTACGGCAGCACCACCTTTTGAATCTGATGTATTTAACAGCACTATTTTCATCTGAAAATAATTGTTTTAAGGTCGTATGGAACTAATCGCAAGATCATACAAATACCCAAATTCATCGTTCAGCGTAAATCATGATGTATGGAGAAAGCAACCGGCATTTAATAGGAAATAATTTGAGAAAATGGCTGAACAGGCGAATGACAGGCCTCCATAGCTTATAGCGGATTCCAGGTTTTGGCTCCAGCCAGACCATAGGTTTCCGTGAATAGTCAATCGTCCATTTGGACAAAGGAAATTGCGCCATGATCGCTTTCAATTTATCGATCTTCATGGATTCCAGGTTGTGCAAGCGTAGATTCTTACGATCAAACAACCATTGGATGCAACCGTTTATGCCTCTGAAGTTCGGCAGTATGATTAACAGGCGTCCGTTGTCAGAAAGCAATTTTACATGCCTTTCAATGACAGCCTGTGTGTCTTCAAAATGTTCAATAAAACCGAGGGAAAAGACGACATCGTAGGTCCGGTCACTTTCAAATTTGAAAAAGTCAGATTCGATGCAGTGGATTTTATTTTCCGGCAGGTTATTCAATTGCTCGAATGTTGAAACAATGGACCGATCGATATAAAAATCCAGTAAGGTCACATCAGGGAATCCGTTTTTATAAAAATAGGCAGCATTGATACCTGGAAAACCTCCAATTTCTATGAAAGATGATTTGCCTTTCAAGGAAGGCATTAGATAATCATAGATCGTGTTTGACGGTACTTTCTCATATTGGTAGTTGGCCCAGTATGTTGCCCAGTAATCTCGGTCGGTCAGTTCATTATTCATAACAGGATGGTATTAGAAGGAATAGATGCGTCTCTCAATAAATCCGTAGAGCCCCAATGCCTTGAGCAACCTTACAGCCAATTGGCGCCACAGGGGCTTATGGAACTGTTTGGCAAATGCTTTGCGCACCTTATCGTCAACAACAGTCAGGTGTGTTAGTTTTGGAAGCCTGTCAGGGGCATTGTCGACTTCTGTGGCCTTTTTTGTCCCACCATGATAATGCAGACCGGTGCCGTCTCTTCCAATGTTGCGGATCATCGATCGTGCGGGAATAAGCGTATGCAGCCCCAATTTCCATTGCTGAAAGCTAACCCGTAAATCCCATGCTTCAGGTGTCCTTTCGTAGGTCCTTAGCAAATCTTGGCCGTTCCGGGCAAATAAGGTTCTTGTCCTGGCGTCGGAAAGACCATTCCTGAGTTCATTCAGATCGAGGGATATCTTTCCCCATGCCGTTTTCCAGGTGCCCCATCCCCATGAACACGTTCTGTCCAACAAGAAGGTATCTTCGGTATACGATGCCGGCAGATCGAATGAATAGCCGTAAGCAGCGATGCTGAACATGGAGGCATCCTCTTTGTAAAATTCCAATGCCTCATTCATGTAAGTAAGAAAAAGCGGGTAGGGCAGTACGTCATCTTCAACAATAATACACCGGTCGTGGGTTGACAGGATTTCGCTGATACCGGTCAGCTCAGAATCTTCGCAGCCAAGGTTATGTTCTCGTTCAATAACGATCACTTCTTTGAATCCTGAAATCTGGTGAGCAATTCGACGTACTTCCTGAACAGAAGCCTCATCCTGCGGCCCTCGAGGCGCATCGGAAAAAACATACAAGACACTCTCTGCCGCCAATTGATTTGCTGCCAGTGCCTCAACGACACGACTCATATGGTCGGGTCTGTTGAAAACAAAAAGGACAATTGGGGCCGGCGTTTTCATTTGAACAGATGCCTTAAAATGATGTCTGTTCCACCGCTGCCGTTTTTAACCAATTCACCGGCTTTTTTACCGGTGGAAAGGCAAAAAGCTTTCTCGGTAAGAAGCCGTTCGAGCACTGATTCAACCTCTTCTTTTGTCTGAATGGTGATGCCACCTCCGCATTGAAGCAACGCCTTTGCCTCTGCAAATTTCTCATAGTTAGGTCCAAAGATGACAGGGATACCATAAACCGCCGCTTCGAGTGTGTTGTGGATGCCGGCACCGAATCCACCGCCAATATAAGCGATGTCTCCGTAACGATAAATCGACGATAGTAAGCCGAAACAATCGATAATGATACAATCGTAACGTCCGGCTTCTTCGGCAGTTGTTGCTGAATAACGGCAAAATGGCCGTGTCAGCTGAGCCTCGATACTGTTCAGATGCTCTTCATTAATTTCATGTGGGGCAATGATCAGCCGCAGTTCCGGATGTTCGTTAAAGTAAGGAATGTACAACGCTTCATCTTTCGGCCAGGAACTTCCGGTTATCAGGATTGTGCCGTTTCCAGACCTGCTTTTTTGAATGAAAGATTCGATGATGTCCAGTTGTTTGGCCCCTTTGCGGATTTCAAGGACCCGGTCGAAACGAGTATCTCCCGATATCGTTACATTGTCACTATATCCGATTGAAGCCAGCAATCTGACGGAGTTTTCATCCTGAACAAAGAAATGAGTGAAATAGCGGAGAATGTTCCGGTAGGGTGCGGCCAAGGTTTTGAAAAAGGCCTGATCTTCCCTGAAGATACCGGAGACCAGATACGTAGGAATTTTTCTTTTATATAACGCCGCCAGGTAATTTGGCCAAAACTCATATTTGATAAAAAATGCACTGGCAGGACGGACAATGTTCAGAAACCGTTGGACATTTTTTTTACGGTCAAATGGCAGGTAACAGACGACGTCGGCACCGGAATAGTCCTTTCGTACGTCATAGCCGGACGGAGAGTAGAACGTGAGCAGGATGGCGTATTCCGGATGTTCTTTCCGGATACGTTCCATGATAGGTCTTCCTTGTTCAAATTCACCCAAAGAAGCGGCATGGAACCATAACCAAGGCCTTTTGTGATCGACCTGTCTGCTCAGGATGCGCCATGTTTCCTTGTGCCCTGTCACCATCTTGTTCGCTTTCTTGTGAAAAAGTGCGACAAAGCGGAAGATCCAGGAATATACGGCGATGCCTAATCGATACATGTACTGAAATTTAAATGGTGAGTGTTTTTATGGCTTCCCTGATTCGGAAAATCGTTTCTCCTTTTCCGATGAGCTCGGTTATGTCAAATAAATGTGGCCCTTTGGCTTCACCGACGAGGGCAAGTCTGACGGAGTTGTAGACCTGTCCCGATTTGTAACCATGTTCGGCAATCCAGGCATTTGTCTGTTCCTCCATTGGAACCGGTTCAAACGATTGGGCTTCTTCAATCAGTTTGCAGTAGTCTGACAATATTCGGCTTGTTCCCTCTTTCCAGTATTTTTGCACGGCCTTTTCGGCATAAGTAGAAGGTCTCCGGAAGAAATAATTACTCTGGTCCCATAAATCGGTTACGAAGTTGGCCCGCCCTTTAATCATGTCAATGACTTTGATGACGTAATCGTTAGAAACACGGACTTTTTCTCCGTTGAAATCGGGCAAAAACAGGTCTTCGACGATTTCCGTCCCTTCCTCTTTGAGTTTCGCTGTAAATGCCCCGGCTAGCTCTTCCGCCGGTTTCATCTGAAGATACTGGTGGTTGAACCATTTGCCTTTTTCGTAATCAAACTTGGCGCCACTCTTGCTGCAACGGTCCAGAGTGAACAGTTCAATCAGTTCGTCCATTGAAAAGACTTCCTGATCGTTGCCCGGATTCCAGCCAAGCAAGGCCAGAAAATTGATGATTGCTTCAGGAAAATAACCGGATTCACGATACCCTGAGCTTTTCTCTCCTGTTTTCGGATCTGTCCAGTCACAGGGGAATACCGGAAATCCTAGCCGGTCTCCATCGCGTTTGCTCAATTTCCCGTTCCCCTCCGGTTTTAGCAACAATGGCAGATGAGCAAAGGCAGGCATGCTGTCTGCCCAGCCAAAAGCTTCGTAGAGTAAGACGTGCAACGGAGCTGACGGCAACCATTCTTCTCCTCTGATGACATGAGTGATTTCCATCAGGTGATCATCCACGATGTTTGCCAGATGGTAGGTCGGCAGCTGATCCGATGATTTGTACAGCACCTTGTCATCAAGTACCGTCGAGTTGATATGAACCTCACCGCGTATCAGGTCGTTAACGAGAATGTCATGCCCTGGCTCAATGAGAAAACGCACGACATACTGTTCTCCGTTGTCCAGTCGTTGGTTGACTTCAGCTTCCGGTAAAGTCAGCGAATTAGTCATTCGTATGCGAGTGGTGGCATCGTATTGAAAATTCTTGATTTCACCGTGCATTTTCTCAAGTTCGGCCGCTGTATCAAATGCCAGATAAGCTTTACCTGAAGCCAGCAACTGGTCAACGTATGTTTTATAAATGGATTTCCGCTCAGACTGGCGGTATGGAGCAAAGTCGCCACCTTTGCCAACGCCTTCATTGTAATGGATGCCAAGCCAGTTAAGGGCATCAATGATATAGGCTTCAGCTCCTGGAACGAACCGGTGGGAATCTGTGTCCTCTATTCGAAGGATGAAATCACCTCCGTTTTTTTTAGCGAACAGGTAATTGTATAAGGCAGTCCTGACACCTCCGATGTGGAGTGGGCCGGTTGGACTTGGTGCGAAGCGTACACGAACGCGTTTCATATCAGACATAATGGATCAAGTGTTTACTTTTGCAAAAGTAAGCTTTTTTAATAAATAAGGGTTTATCCGCTGTCGTGTTTGTTTTTTTTGTATTTTTAAAACTTGATCCTCAACGATTTGGGTTGTGATGGATAATTAGGTATGGCAATGAAAAGCAATCGACTATCTGTTAATTGGTTAGATAGGCATTGTGCATTTCAGAAGACTAATTAAAATTTCAAGTTCAGATGAATAAAATGAAGTTCAAAGATGAACGGGCACAAAATCTGATAAAGATCTCTTTTTTTATCATAGCTGCGACTCTCATTTTACAATCTTTTCCACGTGAAGGCCGCTTCAGATATAACTTCCATGAAGGGAAACCCTGGCGTTACGGGCTGATGACTGCTCCGTATGATTTTCAAATCTTTAAGACGGACAAACAGATCAGGCAAGAAAATAAAGCGGCATTAAAATCCTTTCGCCCTTATCTGGAACTCGATACGACAACCTTTCCGGCCATTATGAGTCAGTTGTATAAGGACTTTTCAACGCGCCTTAAATTGACTGTCCCAGAACATTACCTGCGTTTTTTAGCTGACCGGCTGACTGATATTTATAAAGCGGGCATCATGCCTTATAATGAGAAGCAGCAATTTAAATCGGATTCGGTCGAATCAGTGATCGTCATTAAATCAAAAATAGCGCGTCCCCAGAGCCTGGCTTCCATTTATACGTCAAGTGAAGCGTATGAGGCCTTATTCAGAAATCTACCTTCCAATATAAATCCTGAGGTCCTGAAAACCTGCAAACTCAACAATTATCTGGTAGAAAATCTGAAAACAGATAAACAGGTTTCGGAGGCTTCGAAGAAAGAGCTGTTGGGCAGAATTTCCCTGACTTCCGGGATGGTACAGCAAGGAGAACGGATTATTGACAGAGGGGAAGTTATTTCTCCTGAGGCGTTTCAAATACTGACTTCGTTGAAACGGGTGGCCGAATTTCGTTCACAAGCTTCTGACAGGAATTGGGTACTGGCGGGACAGATTATTCTGGTTTGCGGGTTGTTTATCCTTCAATTCCTGTTCTTGTGGCTTTTCAGGCCTGAAACATACAAGCGGAAGTCCAATATCGCCTTTATACTGATCTTGATAACCGGACTCGTATTGTTGACGTCTCTGATTGTCCGGACAGGCTATCTGAATGTTTACATTGTTCCGTTTGCTATTCTGCCCATTATGGTGCGTACGTTTTTTGACTCCCGTACAGCCTTGTTCTCCCACATCATTACGGTGCTTATCTGTTCGACGATTGTCCCTTTCCCGTATGAATTTTTACTGTTGCAAATTCCTGTCGGGATGGCTTCCGTCTATTCGCTGAAGGACCTGACTCAACGTTCGCAATTAGCCTTGTGTGCCTTGCTGGTATTCATTACCTATTGTGTTACCTATCTGGGCGTTTCCTTAATTCAGGAAGGTTCGATGAACCGCATTTCCTGGTTGATGTTTGCCTATTTCCTGTTAAACGGAGGTTTAATGTTATCCTCCTACCTGCTGATCTATTTATTTGAATGGTTATTCGGCTATACTTCCAATGTGACATTGGTCGAATTGTCCAATGTTAACAATCCGTTGCTGCGCTCCTTTTCAGAAACCTGCCCTGGCAGTTTCCAGCATTCCATGCAGGTTTCAAATTTGGCTACCGCTGCAGCCCAAGAAATCAACGCCAATGCTCAGCTCGCCCGTACAGGAGCTCTTTATCACGATATCGGGAAGATGAGTAATCCGATTTATTTTATTGAGAATCAGAGCGGAACGAATCCTCATGACCTATTGACCTATGAAGAAAGTGTCCGGATTATCCGAAGCCATGTCACGGAAGGATTGAAGCTGGCTCATAAATACAAATTGCCTCTGGTTATTCGAAACTGTATTCGCTCTCATCACGGACGCGGCCCGGTCAGGTATTTTTACAATGCCTTTTTAAAAGAACATCCCGGAGAACCGGTTCCTGAAGACTTTTTTTATGATGGAACGGCGCCTTCATCGAAGGAAACAGCCATTTTAATGATGGCCGATGCGGTTGAAGCCGCTTCAAGAAGCCTTAAAGACTATTCGGAGGCCAGCATTTCCGACTTGGTTGAGCACCTCATCAGCATACAGATTGCAGAAGGATTGTTCAAAGACGTACCAATTACATTCAGGGACCTTGAGAAAATTAAGGTGGCGTTTAAATCCAAACTGATAACGATTTATCACACAAGGATCGAATACCCCGAAATTCCGATTCCCAACCAGCCGTTATTGATCGAATAAAACCGGATGAACGATAAAAGAGTTTCGTCAAAGTTGCCAGGCAGTTTTGACGAAGTTTTTTTATTTAGTTGAAAAGGCATCAGAATCCGGAGCGGATCCCTATGCGGAAATAGTATGGCTCAATTTCAAAATGAGGCGAAGTCATTCGTTGGAAGTTTTCGCTGTTTTTCTCTTTAATCCAGAAATACAGGTTCGGATCATCCCAGTCTACCTTAGCACTTTTCCGGCTCAGGAAGAAGCCTTTGGTCTCCTTAAACTGAACATAATCATGATTCAGGATAGGCAACAGGTAATTGCCTTCTCCGAACAATTCATATTTTTTACCCATTCGAACAGATAGCCCGACGACCCCTTTTGGCCCGAAAGCAAAGTTACCGGCGTTAACCGCTAACGTGCTTGAGTTTAACTTCTTGCCATCAATAGACAGACCAGCTGTGTTGTCTATGTCACAAAGTGGCATCTTGGTGGTGGCGAGAGAGGCTCCGAGCCCCAGGTCAAGGAATATCCAGCGCCCACTTGGGAAAATGCACATGCGATAGTTCAATCCCAGATCGGACTGAATCTGATCCATACCGTACAAAGCTGTTGAAATGGTTCCGAAAACAGACCATTTTTTTGTCAGTTCAAAGCGAACACCATCCAGAGTGGATATGGCGAAATAATTGGAAGCCACATTTTTGCCAGTCTGTGAAGTTTGTAACGGATCGGTTCCGTACCCGATCAGATGCGATCCACCCACATACCGGACCGGATGATAGGTGAATCCTCCTTCGAACGTAAAACGTTTGAGAAACAGCAAGATCTTTTCCTGTTCCGTCAGCTGCGTGTTGTACACTTTTGTCAATTGTTCGACCGCCTTTTCCTGGTTGTACAGCAAGTTTGTTTGTGCGTTCATAACTTTGCTTTCCTGAAGGATGTTATAGTCTTTCCAATAGGTTTGATCGTAATTATCTGCTTTTATGGAAAGAATATCCGTGTAGTCAAACTGCCGGTCGAAGGGAATAGATCTGACAGAATCCGTCTGAATGTTGGTGGTAATGTACTCGATGTCTTTAAAAATCCTCTTTTTGGAGGCTGTATTGTAACCACTGGTTTTATAATTGATGTGGTTCAGGAATTGCCTGCCGTCTTTTTCGGTATACCCGATCTTGATCGTCGTTGTCCCGCTGATGTAGTTGACAGAGGTGCTGATGCCTTCCGGATCGATGTAATCAATGCCCATGCGCTTCAACTCAAATCCGATATATGCGTAGCTGTTGGCATCGATGAACATACGTCCCTGGAAATTGGTATTTGGGTTCACCTTATGCCTGAACGAGATGGTATAGACTTCAGACAGACTATCCTTATACATGCCTTCCAGATCGTAATACCAATTTTTGAAATCCGATGGCTTCATGAAATCCCAGCGACTGAAAACGATATCCAGATCGTTCGGGAAATGCGGCCCCCCGTAGAAACGGATATCATTGATGCTGTCGATGCCAGGGAAGACATTCTTGCGTGATTTCTCGACTTCGATCTGACCAAAGTTCTGGTCGTTCCGGTAGGTGTTCTTGTAGACATTTAAAATGGCTTCATTGAAATACAGGAACAATGTATCATTTACCCGTTCGGTTTCCCGGTAAAAACCTTTTGTCAGTGTCGGTTTGACAGGATAGTTTTGTGGAATGGCTTTCCAGGCTGCCCGTAATATTTCGAATTTTTTGTCCGGTGTCACAACCACCTGGCTAAGTTCAAAATTAGACTGGCGTAAGCGAATGATGGAATGATCGGGCAATTTTGAAATGTTATAAGTTTGAGTGACGTACCCGACATATTTAAAACTGATGGGCTCACTGGCAGCAGAGGCTGGTAGCCGCAAGGTCCAGTCACCATCGGCATTGGTGACCGTCCCAAGCCCGAGTTTTTCAACTCTGACGGTAGCGAATGGCGCAGATTCACCGGTTTCGGCATCTGTGATATGCCCACTCAGCATAAATGGCGCTGTCCGGACGACAGGAGTGGACAAAATGGTCGAATAGCGTGGTTTCGAAGGCGTTTTTGCGGTCGTTGAAGTCTGTTCAGAAATTATGGAATCTGCTGCATTTACATTGGAAACGGAGTCCAGGTTGTTTGAAGAAAGGGGCTCACGACTGGAGTCAGTTATGGTAAAAAGAGTATCAATGGCAGTTGTATCGGTTTTTAATGAGGCTCGTTTGGTCGAATCAATGGCAGAAGGGTTTACGATCGTCGCATTGACAGCTGTTGTTGCATTAATTAATGGTGTTGACGCATTTACAGGCCTGACCTGTGCCAAAGAAATGGCACATCCTGCTATTAGCAGAGATATGATCGGAATAAACTGATGTTTCATAGCCGGGTATGATTTATATGATGACAAAAATACATTTTTTTGTCAAGGTACTGATGACGTGCCTGAAAATACCCATTGGCTGGTTTCTCCGGAAAATTGAACTGATTGGTTCCTATGTTTGAAAGATGAACTGATCAGAGAGCTATATTAGCCCTTTCCCATATAGCGTATCCACAAGGCTTATTGCTGACAGATTGCACTTCTGCAGAGTCTGTTTCCTCTTGGGCTTTGCATGGCAATTATGAAGAATTGTTGAAAATAAGGCTCGATTTATTTGGCTTTCAATATTGAAGAGTCAGCTATCTCGAGCTTTGCCACAAAACCACCACGACGAAGCATTTTCACGTAGACAACACTTGTTCTGTCGACTAGCTGAGTCGAAAATACGAATGCTTTGTCGTGGTTGCCATCTGCAATCAGTAGTAATTTGTATTTTTCCCCTTCGGGCAGAAAACTGAGGTGAATCTCTTTGGTCTTTTCTTTTTGTTCGCTGTTAATCCCTCCCAGAAACCAACGATCCGCTTTTCGACGCGCCAGAATAATGTCTTTCCCTGGATAACCGTCGATGAATCTGATATCGTCCCAGCTATTTGGAACCTGTTGAAGAAACTGTTTTGCAGTATCGGGTAACGTCAGGTATCCTTCCGGACGGTCGGCAAAATGCTGTATCCCAGATTCAAAAATCACGCTCAGAGCCAGTTCGTGCCCATAAGAGGTAATATGCGGATATTGCGAGTTGGTAAATGTAACTGGCGTGTAATCCATCGGCCCTACCACATTACGGGTAAAAGGCACAATACTATTGTGTTCTGGTGCCTGCCAGGTAAAATCGGGGGTATTATTATACCATTCGGCACCACGAATGCCTTCGTATGTCATTAAATGTGGATAGGTACGGCTCCATCCTCGGGGAACCAGGCAGCCATG